>Ga0335396_10000074_pt1 | contig 106870 bp, 140 predicted proteins | sample FRY02_FD_205743 | JGI IMG/M metagenome (GOLD analysis project Ga0335396, IMG submission 205743) | Freshwater microbial communities from Lake Fryxell liftoff mats and glacier meltwater in Antarctica - FRY-02 (spades assembly) (version 2) | ecosystem: Environmental > Aquatic > Freshwater > Ice...
CCGATCAGTTTTGGTCCAACGCCAACATTAGGGCCGATCAGTTTTGGTCCAACGCCAACATTAGGTCCGATCAGTTTTGGTCCAACGCCAACATTAGGTCCGATCAGTTTTGGTCCAACGCCAACGGTGTCTGTGAATTGGGGTACGCCGCCAACTTGTTCCTGTACCGTTACTATCAGTTGTCCTAGTGGTGGAGGTGGACCTTCTGCGTTTCGTGCTGCGTCAATGGCTCTAAATGATGGATTGTCTAGCGACTTTGATCCTATTGAAGTTCAAATGACTGACTTGGGCATTCCTTCAGAAATCTTCTTGAGAGTTCCAGAGATTCCCGACATTAGGGTATTGCATGACATACCGCAGATTATTCGAGTAGAGGCCCCAAAAATTCCAGACATCAAGATCATTGGGCCTGCTACTCCTTTGCCATCAGAGATTAGGATTGTCTCAGATAGCATTCCTTCATTTATTGAACTGGTTGCGTATAGTCTGCCAAAATCAATCATTTTGGACACAGCTAGTTTGCCACGCTCAATTAAGCTGGAAGTGCCGGAATCATTCCCGTCTATCAAAATTGATGCGAGTGGTATACCTACCTCAATTCAGGTTGTTGGAATTCCATCATCCATTGAATTGATTGGCGCACCATCTGAAATTAGATTGGTAATGCCTGAAAAGCCAGAAATAGAACTGGTTTACAAGGGTGCGCCAATTGATGTTAAGATCAACTTAGACATCAGCCGATTAACAGGAGATGATGGCAATGCGCAGTGCGTTGCTATTGTGCCATGCACGCCAAAGTAACATGAGAATAAAAAAACACTCTAACGGCAATCAATATTTGTTGACCCCCCAAAACAAGTGGGTTCGCAATTTCACTGCCAACAATGTTCAATATATTGACATCAACAATACCATTGATGTCAAAGATCATTTTGCATTCCTACAAAATGAAGTGCAAAATGGTTTTCAAAGAAACCAATGGATTGATTCAGAACAAATTCATCATCCCGATGTTGTGATTGTATCCGATGGCTATGGATTCAAAGAGAAACAAAAGATTCTCAGTAAATTGCCAAAAAATATAACCATAATAGGCGTGAATGGCTCTTTGTCTAAATGGGAAATCACAAACAGAAACATTAACTATTATGTGGTTAACAATCCGTATGACGAGTGCATGAAATACTTGCCACGGCGAGGAAAGGTTTTGCCAAAGTGTATAGCATCACCTAGAACTAACCATGAGTTTCTGAGCAACTACAGAGGGACCAAAATGAGGTACTATCCTGTAGGCGAGCAGAGCTACACCACGCTTGGTGCGAAAGAAGTGCAATGGCAAGTAGACGATTATCGCAACCCAATTTGTGCGGCCATTGGATTGGCCTACCGATTCGGAGCAGAACGCTTAATGTTGTTTTGCTGCGACGACTCGTTTAAGGATGAACGACCAGGGGCAGTACAATTGGAAAACGGATTGTGGATGTACCCACAACACGAAGTTGCACACGGTTTAATTGATGGCAATTTATACTGGCTGGGGAGCCAGCGATACCAAGAAGTCTTAACAGGCGATTGCTCAAGCGGACCAAACTACACAAATGCTTCATACATAGAAGAAGATAAGATATTATCCTTCTTCGGGGTTGAGAATAATGAACAAACGGAGTGACGAAAAGGGTGATCCCTTCGGACCATTTAACTTTGGTGATTTCAAAAAGTGGATGGAACATCAGCAAGATACTAAGGCTAAACCAAACATGGTTGGTCTACAGGTTGAATCTAAAGTCGCATTCAAGAAATTGCTGTCTCGTATAGAAACGCAAGATGGTGAAATTGAAGAAGTTGCCAGAGACTTCAAAAAGAACGGTGGAACCATAACCAGTGTTGATGGACACAATGTTCTTGTTGAAGTTGATAGTGGCTCTTTCATGATTCATAGAATGTACATCAAGAGAGAAGACGACTAAACTCCTTTTCTAAGCATTGTTGTCTTTATTGGAAGATGTGACATATTGACGGTTGGTACCTGTACTGCCGCTGGCACGAATTCAGGTTGTGCGCTAACCGGAATGTTTGAAAATCCTCTGATTTTAAGACTTGAACGAAAATATTCAAATGAATCGGACGATTCAATCCAAGGCTCCCACAACATTCGTGAGTCAAAGATGATTTGCTCTAATTGAGCTTCCCAACCAACTGGTAGCTGCAATGGGCCTAAATCATCGACTCGAACGGCCATTTGTGTTCGTCCTTGAAATTTAGCTAGGATTCTAATGCCAGTTTTATCTCTTCTTCCAAGATAGAGATATAGATTATTCGTCTTTATTGCCATCTTTCTTTTCCTCGGCATCTTTATCTTTGATGCCTAAAAGTGCCTTTAGAATTTCTTCAACTATGTTCGTATATCCCCTGATCTTGAGCGAGGCCCTGAGTTCTTCAAACGTGTTCGCCGACTCCACCCACGGCTCCCACAGCATTCTGGCGTCGTAGATGATCTGCGTGATCTGCCCGTCCAGGATGCGGATGCCGCTCTTATCTCGGCGGGCCAGATACAGGTACAAATCACTTACTAGCTGGGGCATCGGGCTTCTCCTGATAAACCGCCACTGTCCTGCAAAAATCAAGGAAGTCAGAGTCAGTCATGTTTTGTTTCATCTTGTTAATCGTTTTATGTAACCATTGCACATTTCCAACAAGGTAACCTTTGCCAGAATCTATTCGATCTAAGGAAGCCGTGGTTTCTTCAGAGTAGTAGCTGCCGAATTTCAAAGGCATTCCACTCAATGTGCATCTTCTGTTCTGGAGTAAGAATAATTCCCAAGCGTACTCCACAGTGATCTCGACAAGAAGTTGTTTGTTTGACCTTTTCGCATTCCTCAATATGCGTTTCCAATGGGTGTTGCTGATTTCGCCGTGGCCTTTCCAGTTGGCATGACGAACTCCATACTTGTATTTGCATTCATTGCAACACTTACTTTGGCCCAATCTAAGCGCTGTGCCTGTGACGGTGGAAGAATGACCACATTCACATACTACACACCAACAAGACTTACCCTTATAAGAAGCAGCTTTTTCGAGAACCGACCATTTGCCAAATTTCACACCGACCAGATTCCTACCTGCTTCTTTAGCCCAATATCTCGAAACAGCCCGTCTTCGTGGAACGCCATACTCCTTCAACCTTCTATTTATGGTCGTTTTTGGACAACCGCTTTCTTTGGCGATTTCGTCTAGCGTCTTCTGCTTTTTCACATACTCACTTATCAGGTAGCGTTTGTCTACTTGCTGGTGTTTCATTTGTTTTTGCCTCACCAGTATAATATGATGGACGTAGAAGTTCTTCCAATAGAATTTCCAAGATAATTTTATTGTAAACATCGTCCGGGCCAAACTCTTTTGCAAAAGCCTGAAACGCATTCACTCCAGCAATAGCTTCATTATGGTTTTTACTCATGCCACTACCTTTACCTCAGTACGCCAAAGTCAAAGACAACTATTGTATAGCCTACTTCGGCAATAACAAAGAACACTTGGTTCAGTTAAAGTTGCTCCGGCCTTATATGGAGGCCGCTTTTCTCGGCGTCAAGGTTTACTTGTCGTGTCGAGAAGACTCAGCTTATTTACTCAAAGGTGAAGAGAGAATAATCACACGAGAGGAATTAAAGGAAAATAAACATCTATTTGGATACATTCGTGAATTGTTATGTGACATGCAGTCACATCCAGTAGAGGAATTCATGAATGAATCTGACATCAGATATGGACCGATTCGTGTAGAACAACCTTTGAAAAACAAAAAATGTGTTCTTTTAACAAATGGCGTGACGCCTGTTGGTTCCCTTACAGGAAACCAAATCAAATTGGCAATTTCTCACATTCAAAACAAAGGCTACCAACCAGAAATCAATGGAACGACTGAAGATGCTGGATGGGTGGTCGGTGTAGAAAACGAACAATTCTACAACGCTGCCGCCATTGGCAGGGCCGTTACGTTAATTCCAACGGGATTTGGTGAAAATATGTTCAAGAAACTCTTCCCTAGCGGACAAATCCTCAAGCTACCTGCATAGCTAATGTGAAGTTAGGGGAATCACACACAACTCTGTTACACTCTTAGGAGAAAACACATGAGCGTATTTAAGGTAGCTTTGAACAGCATTGCTCAGGGATATATGGACCTGAACCCTGCTACAGCAACATCAATTTCGGGATTGGACCACAGCCAATTGGGCGCAGGAATGAGTCCTTCCATTCAGCGTACAATCTACGTTTCTGGACCGAATCACACATATCGTAATTTGAAGGACGGCGAGCAGTTCACCGACTGCAACTACTGGAAGCGTTTTGCTTATCCACAGGTCGCATTGGCTGACGCCTTCATTGAAGTCGTTACCGATGACGGTTCTGTATACAGCGACGTTTCGGACGAGAATGTATTCCCGAAGGTTTACAACCTGTCTGTAGTCAATGGTACAACCTACACGGCTAACGTCGTAGACATTCTTGGCGACACAGGCGGTTTCGCAGTGTTCGTACAGATTGCCAACCAGGGCGGCACTGCTGTCAAGGTTCGTCTGAACGGCACAGCAAACGCAATCTTCGATCTTGGTGCTGGCGAAACCCAGGTCTTCAACCACGGCGACCTCTCGGTCACTAAGTTGGAGTTCGCAAACACTGTTTCTGGTGGAGCCACCACAACAGTTCAGGTTCTTGTCTCTGTCAAGAGCGTCTGCAATAGCTAATTGGATTCTTTGAATTTCAGGCCCCGGTAGGAACCTTCCTACCGGGGTTTTTTTATTGACACACTCTATCAAAGCATGGGACAACTTCGCAAACCAGCCGCCATTTCTAAACCTAAGCCATTAAGCATTAGGGACTTCTACAACAAACGAAATCGCATCCTGGTATGGCATGACAAAGGCGGATTAGGCGATGTGTTGATGCAGCGAATGATGTTCGCCGATTTCAAATCTATATGTCCAGATGCCGATTTGATTTTTGCTTGTTTGCCAGAATACATGGACGCTGCCAAAGACCACCCTTGTATTAGTGAAGTAATTGATTCTAGGACGGTGAACGTCAACGACTATACCAATCATTACAACACTTGCGTTTCTATTGCAGATAGGTATGAAAACCTAAATGCTCCTTTTTGTTTAGAACACAGAGCCGATATATGGGCTAAATATTGCGGCGTCACTTTGACTAAACACGAAATGCAATTCAGATTTAATCCAGCATTCCTAGAACATTGCCGCAAGCGATTGAGAGCAATCGCTCCTGAAAGCAAGCCAACAGTATTGTTTGCGCCAGTATCAAAAATGGCAGTCAAAACACTATTGCCATTTCAAATTCAAGCCGTAGTAGATGCCACAAAAGATTGCAATTTAATTGGACTACATAACAAAGAGATAGCCGAACTTACCCGCCTGGGACTGCCCGGCGTATATGGTGCTACTCTCAAAGAGTGGATGGGATACATTGCAGTAGCAGATTATGTCATATCTGTTGATACTGCAACTTTTCACATGGCTGGAGGGCTTAAAAAGCCGCTTGTGGGCATTTTTACATTTGCAGATGGAAAGGCTTATGGGAAGTATTTCGACTTCGTGTTGGTTCAGAAACATCGGGACAACGGCAATTGGGATTGTGGACCATGTTTCAAATTTGGCGACTGTCCAAAGTGCAACAAGGCTCAAAAACCCTGTTTAACTGAATTAAGTCGAGAAGAATTGCAGACCGGAATCAAACAGATGTTTGAAAGATGTCCATTCAATCAAAAGACGCCTTTATTGCAATTTTGACATCTAGTACCCGCACGGAAATTATTCCGACTAATAAGAGATTCTGTGCCACGATGACATAAATATGTCATCGGATGCAGATCGCCGATGTAATGCTCTGCGAGCAGAAAACAACCTTTTCTGCAAAGACTTCTTGTAGTTCTATCAATGTCTTTTTAGTAGGCATTTTTAATCTTCAAGTGAATAACTACTTTATTGTATGGTTGATGGAGATATTTTTGTGCCACAGCTAATTAAACCAGGATCGGTCAAAATCACGACCCAAGATGGGGAAGTCCAAGTGACAATTGCCTTGGAGCTAACCATAAATCTAAACACGGATGGTGTTAAGGTTTATGCACAAGCAGTGGAACAGAAAAAAGAAGAAATTCAACAAGAAATTCAACAAGAAAAGGATGAATGGATGATTCCTGATTTTGGAGCTTCTCCTAAACTTGATTTCGGAAAACGGGAGTAAATTATGCCAATTGGATTTGACTGCGGAACATTCAATCTCGTCTGCTGCCACAGAGACGATAAAGGGGACTTCGTATACAAGAGAGAAGTCAATGCTTTCTTGGAACTCCCATTGGATAATCGTTTCGTCTTCAACATGATGAAGACAGCGGGCGTGCCATTGATTGAACGAGACAAGGTTGCTTATGCTTTGGGCGAGGCGGCTTGCAATATGACTTACACAATGAGCCAGCTTGAACTCAAACGTCCCATGATTCACGGATGTGTCAATCCAAAAGAAAAAGACGCATTCCAGATTATGTCGATCATGATTCACTCATTGATTGATGGAATTACAAAAGATGGGGAGACGCTTTACTATTGCGTACCAGCCAATGCCATCAATGAAGATACAGACGCCGATTATCATCAAAGAATCCTTGAAGCAATCTTCAAGGCATACAAGGATGAAACGGGTCGCAAAGTAGATGCACACCCAATCAACGAAGCCCTAGCCCTGGTCTATGCAGAACTTGGAAAGAAGGCGTTTACGGGCATTGGTGTGAGTTTTGGTGCTGGCATGGTTAATCTATGTTATGCGATGTATGGAAATCCTGTTTTCGCTTTTTCGATTGTCAACTCAGGCGATTGGATCGACCGTCAAGCTGCTAAAGCAACGGGCGAGTCAATCTCTTTCATCAATAAAGAAAAAACGAAAATTGATTTGACTAAAGCTCCCGCCTCGTTGGTGGAACGGGCTATTCATACTCAATACAGGCTGATGATAGAACATACCGTACAGGGAATCAAGAAAGGTTTTGCAGACATTACCAAATCGGTTCGTGCCGACGCTCCGGTTGACGTGGTAATTGCTGGTGGAACATCTTCTCCTTATGGTTTTGCTACTATCTTCAAGGAAACGATTCAGCAGGCCGACTTGCCAATCAAGATCGGAGAGATCATTAAACCTAATGATCCGTTATACAGTGTTGCTCGTGGCTGTCTGCTGGCAGCGGAAGCAGCAAAGTAAATTAGAAAAAGGATGAGAACCAAATGAATGAAGTAACAACAGAAAATACAGATCGCTTTTATGTGCCAGAATCAATTGCTGATGAGTACAAAGAAAAAGCAACCATCGTGACAAATGCCAATCTCGATGAAAAAAAATACTATCCTATGTTGGAATATGCTCCAGAACCTCAACACATGATTGAATCTAAAACAAAACACTTGAGATTCACCGTTGGGAAAAAGTATCCAGTCATTGAAAAGAGACATGAATATACTGGTTGTAAAGCGAATTATGGATTCAAGACTTTGAACGACAAAGAAGAGAATGTTTGGGTTGATGAAAAATATTTCATTTTAGCAAATTCTCTAAGGTATGAAGAAGAAGTCGGCGGATTTACACCAAAGGGAGACAATCTGGTTTGGGATGCTGTCGCTGAAGATGGAATTGTTAATCTGTGTGATATTCGGAAAATGGCTTCTGAAAAGAACGTCAAACCACTCGAAGTAGGCAACGACGGACTGAAGTACATCGCCGAAAATATGAATCGCTTTTATGTACCAGAAATAATTGCTATGCCTGAAAAGCCAGAAATAGAACTGGTTTACAAGGGTGAGCCAATTGATGTTAAGATCAACTTAGACATCGACGGACTGAAGGACAGCATCACCGAAAATATGACTCTTTCGGGAATCATCGGCGCTCGAAGCACAGGATTTAGTCACAATAATTTATGGACTTGCCGCAAAGATAAAAAACCCGTAAAGCAAAGCACCTTCAACGAAGGCGTCGTAAAAGACGACGGGAACGAATTGATGAACAATGCCACAAAATGTATGGCAGCAATTGACAAGGTTTTTGGATACAACAAGATTGTAGACCCAGATGGAATTATCACAGCAATTGCTGTAAATGTTCCTCATCTATGTTTACAATGGGATAACGATGTTCTTTGTGTTAGCGGTGTGAAAACAAAGATTGCATACAAAGAAGTTCAAGCTGCGTACAGTGGATTGAAAGGTCTAGTTTCTGTCAAAATTGCAGAAAGGACCATAGGAAAGCTGGTTGCAGGCCAGTTGAAGAAAGTATTCTAAGAATAAGAGAACACATCCCGCACTCAATTTGGGTGCGGGATTTGGGTGCGGGATTTATAGAAAAGAAAGGCTAGAAATGAAAAAGAACCAGAAGAGTGTTAGCGACCTTGGGGCCGCAGCATATTTGTTAATGCACGAAATTAAGGTCATTGGTCGTCGAGGCAAGGATATTTACTTCTTGCTTACAGAGGATCATACGTCTGAGAAGTTTGACCAGTTAACCCTTGATTATTTGTCAAGTGAATTTCACCGATTTGATGCTTGCATCATGTCGCTGAAAAAGATCGGCGAATACAACTTTGAAACGAGGAATCATCGCTTCGTTACTGATTTGGGCGCTGCTGCTTATATTCTCATGCACAAATACAAGGTTGTAGGTAAAAAGGGCAAAGCAATCTACTTTGAATTAGACGATGAGATTTCGGACAAATTTGATGAAGTTGCTCTGGACTACATCTCCAGCGATTATCACCGATTCGATTCTTGCCTAATGTCCCTGAAAAAGATTGGGGAATACGTTAGCGATCATAACTAATCTCAGCAGAGATATATAAGGGCAAGGAGAAATCATGCTGGGATTCAAAGAATATCGTAATAGGTTTACAGAAGCCACACCTGATGAGGGAGCGGTGCAGCCTGAAGACGTGCTAAAACACGAAAAGGCAGCAAGCATCCAAAATCAAGTCAATCAAATTGTTGACACTTGGGTTGCGGACTTGAAACGAACTCTCATAAACCCAATGACGCCTCTTGCAGATCGTCGGGGTCTATGGGACCGTTTCAAGAATACCATGTCTAATGTGTGGCACGGACGTTACAACCAAACCAATCCGTATTTCTGGAAAAATAAACTTGGCGATGACTTGGGAGCTACCCAGGAATCTTTCAATCCCAATAACCTTTCTTTGTCCGATTACAAATCTCTTCGAGACATCTGCGAATCCCTTGAAGAACAACTCAACGAAGATGTACCAGAGGGCGCTGAAAACCTTCGTTTGGTTCGTATGATTGATACGAAGGCAATGGAACTCAAGCAGAAACTCATGTCTATTGTCGGCGATGCTGGAGACTCTTCTAATGCCTCTGTGTTAACACCAGATGAGCCTTCAACATCGCCTTCAACATCGCCTTCAGCAGCCAATCCCGAAGATGGGGAAGTAGATTCCAAAGTCCCAGGTGGATTTTTGAGTTTAGTCAAAGTTGTAGAACAATGGGCAAAGTCCAAAAAAATGGATATGAAAGAAGCTCAAGATTTGATCGACAGACTAACCAGCAAAAGAGATTCAATCAGACAAAAAGCCGCCGACGATTTCACAAAATACAACAATCAGTTCAATGGTGAATCAGACAAATCGACTCTTGGAACATCTGCATCACCGGATGCCACTGCATCCTCAGATGCTCCTGAATCTGACAAGGGAGCTTTGTTTACGCCGCCTTCTACTGGCAAACGATGGGAAGAACTCAATCCTGATGAGAAGTCCAAATGGGACATCTATGGCGGCGGTGCATCACATGGTTCTGGAACCAAAGTTGATGGTTGTTTGAATGACCACGGAATCTTTAAGATGCCTTGGATCATGAGAATTGGTGATCCACGCCGACAAATATTGGCGGATCAAAAAGAAGGCAAATTGCCAGATAGCAAAAAGTGCGGAAACAAGAAAGTTGGATCGCATTGGTTTGACTTCCTGCATCGTTTAGGACGTTGGGAATTGGATAGCGATCCCATCAAAGACGCAATGGGACTACAATCCAGAGTAGAAAAAGCAAAAGCAACAACAGAAGAAGCTCGTAGGAAGATGCCTCGCTCGACGGCACCTTCAGACGTTGATGCTGCTCGTGATGCGGCAATGGGAAGCGATCCAGCGGCTCCAGCGGCTCCAGCGGCTCCAGAAGCGGCTCCAGCGGCTCCAGCGGCTCCAGCGGCTCCAGAATCAATACCAACACCTACTCCATCAATGAAAGATCGTGTTGGAAGTATTGGCGACGAAGTGCCAGAAGTAAAAAACAAGTTCACTGGAACTGGTTTAAGCGAACCAATGCACACTGGCGGTAGTGATGAACCAGAAAACACTCCACCTGATCTAAAGAGTAGAGTTGCTGGCATAGATGGCGCTGACGCTATTCCTAATCCAACTCCAAAAGAAGAACCAAAAGAAAAGCCTGTCAGACAAATGAAAAAAGAAATGGCGGCTCGCATTGAAGCATTGTCAGACGAAGACACAAAAGAACAATTGCTCAGAACATTGAAGAAAATGAAAGATCGAACAGACCTTGCCCAACTTGAAAAAGAGTTGGGAATTCATGAATTAGCAAACATGGAAATAGAATGGACGGCAACAGATATGAAGAATTTCTACAAGCAACGTCTTCACGAAAGAAAAGGTGTGCCGCAACCTTTAGTGAACAACAAGAAGATTGAAATGCTTTCTTTCTCAGAAAGAACAAAGTATTTCAAAGAACAACTTCAAAAAAGGTAATATGAAGTTATATTGGCAGCTTCAATTTGAAGACTAAAAAATAATCAATTGCCGTGTCTAGTCTGAACCCAGCGAACAGTACCACTTTCAGATCGCATAATGACGCTATGTGTTGTTGGTCCACGAGAGTTAACAGAAACTCCCTTCAATAGACTACCATCGGTAATGCCAGTGGCAGCGAAACAACAATGACTCCTCACCAAGTCATCGTGCGAGAAGGTATCGCCTTTTAGTCCCACATCTTTATCCCAAACTTGAGCCAAGAAGAAGCCTCGCAAACACTTTACGGCTGCTGCCGTTATCACAGCTTCAGGTGCGCCACCTACGCCATATTGCATATCAATATTTCCATCAGCAGCAGAAATCGCACCAGAGATGTCGCAGTCTTGTATCAACTTAATTCTGACTCCCAATTCTCTCATCTGGGCAATGTATTCTTCGTGACGAGGGCGATTGAGAATACAAACCATCAATTTGTCCACAGGTTTATTTAAGACTTCAGCAACTTGCTTGCACAATTCAGACAATGGGGTGCTGAGATAAAGATTTGTTCTACGAGCCACATCCCCACTGACTGCGAGCTTTAGCATGTAATGCTCATCTGTATCAAACATGGTTCCTTTGTCGGCCATAGCAATAACGCTCATGGCTTCTGGCCCTGATGTCACAGTAGGGGTTGTTCCATCAATAGGATCGAGAGCAATGTCTACTTCTTTTGTGAATAAAGTACGAAGAACAGTTCCACCAAGATGAAGCCAACCACATCCAACACGGTCGCCCTTAAACAACCCATAACTTTCATCTTTTTTGCCTTCACCAATCTGGACTGTTCCTGCAACGTCCATGCGGTCAAGTCTGTCACGCATTGCGTTGGTAGCAGCCAAATCAGCTTCGAGTTTCTTGCCACTGCCTACCCAGGCTGCGGCAGCAATTGCCGCAGCTTCAGTTACACGAATCAAGTCCATATTATTGCGCATTATTGTTTCCTTAACATTTTCCCTTGGGCTTCTTTAGCTTGTCTTGCTAGGTTCGCCATTAAGTCATGATCTACAAAAGGAGAAGCATTAGGGTCAACAGGAAGGATTGTCTGTTGACGCTCGACAGGAGCTTTTTTGATCTCTTGCATAATTTCTTCATATTTAGGATCGTCTTGGAGAATCACTTGTTCTTCAAGAATCCCTATGATGTGCTGCCAAGTGTAGTAGTTGCGACATCCTGTCATATGATGCTTGGCGAAAATGCCATCTTCATCTACAGATTCGATTATTGCCGTAAAAAAGTCAGAGAATTGCTGATCCTGGAAGTTGGTCTTGGCCACAGTAGAAGTAAGTATGGTGCATACTTTGCCCACGAAGGCTTCCTGGAGTTTTTTAACTGTAAGTGCTTTCATGTTTTAACCGAGTAAATCCTTGACATAACTTGCATGAGTTCCGTGTGGCCAAGAATAGTCAAGTGGCCGTTGATTTTTTTGGATATAATGATGCAAAACTGCTGGTCCTAATTTAATTAACATTTCATTCCAATCATTATATCCTGGTGGTGGGATTACGAATTTTAGTTTTTCATTTCCCTTGACGGTTTCCACGGAAGAAATCATCGAAGTCATTTTCGTGGTGCCTTGTTTGCCAGCTTTGTCTCTATCCAGACACAAAACAATTTTGTAGTCTGTGAGCATTAGAGCTTGTTTCTCGCTCATGTTCTTGCCGCCGCAAGCAGCAGCGTTCAAGTCGCAGAGTTTCAAGCTGATAGCGTTGAACTCTCCTTCGCACAGATAGATGGTTTCGTCGGCACGGGGCCAATTCCCCGCCATAAATACGACATCTTCTTTGCCAACCCCAAGTTCCTTGGGTGGACCGAGATATTTGCACTTAGATTTACCGATATGCCGACCATTCCAATATACGAGTTTTTTGTTTCGGTCGTAATATGGAATGATGATTCTGGCTTTGTATCTGTCTTCAGTGCAGATATACAAACCATCAATCGGAAGTTGGCGATTGACAAGATACTCTTCGGCCTTCTTTCGCCACCAATTATTGGTGCCAAGAGCCAAAATCAATTCACAACCTAAAGGCAATTCCAGATCAGGTTTGGGGACTATTGGTTCCTGTTCAACAGAATCACCAAACATCTCCTCAAATTGTCTTTCCAAGTCCCGAATGCTGGTGCGGCCATCGAGCGTCGTCAGAGCGTCTTCTCGGTCGCAACTGTCAACGATTTGGACCAGCTTAACCAAGCTGCCTTTCTGGTCGGTCTTGAAGCAGTGGTATACGCCACCCTTTCTTTTCTTTTTGCCACCCGTGGGCGAACACCAAAGGTGATAATCGTCGTCGCCTTTGTCGAATATACTGTTGATGCGTACTTCTTTACCTTTGACGAGAATATTGTCCTCGCCAAAGCGGGCCTTTGCCCATTTCACAAATTTATTGAAGTCAACAGCCATATTTCCCTCTAGTTCGACCGATCCATATACTTTACAATATACTCATCCTTACCTTTGGTGGAATCATTATGAGCCAAGAACATTTGATTTGTGAACATATTTCTGTATCGAGAAAGCAGACCTGGAATGAGTGTCAGGCAAAATACAAATTCCGGTATCATCTCAAGGTTCCGGTTGAGGGACCAGTGCAGCCGTATTTTGTTTACGGCAAGCTAGTTCATAAGATAGCCGAAGTGTACGTCCAAGAACAAGGCCAACGTGCAATCGAAGATATTGCTCACGACTGTCTTCACGGGATTATCGAAGTCGAGAAGGGGCAAGGCCCACCAGTTCTGGAAGCGAGCTACAAAAAGAAATTACCAGAACACGTTCGGAATCTCAAACAATTAAGCGACCGTATTGGATTTGACGGACATCTGGAGTGGCAGTTCCATTATGACCTTCAGCCGCCCGATCAACATTTCATCACGGGATTTATCGACAGACTGATTATCCGTGGCGACAAATATTTCATTTTGGATTACAAAACAACGAAGAAAGGATTCTACCGAAAGAATACCAATACGATCCGCAACGATATTCAACTTCGCTGTTACGCACGGGTCGTACAAAAAGAATTCGGAGCCAAGGCTGAGAATATTCGGGCTGCGTTATATTACGTTGATGGCAATGGCGGAGATTTAATCGCCACCAAGTTCAGCCAGGAATCACTTGACGCAGCAGAAACAGAGATGCACGACGCATTTAATGAAATCGTCGGCACTCATCCTGATGATGTGTATGGTCGTGTAGGCGACCAGTGCCGACGATGTGATTATCGAAAGATTTGTCCGTTCTATTCACTCACTTAAATGAATGATTAAATCATTCAGATATTTGAAAAATCGAACATCAGTTTTACTACTGTAAACGACTTTCTTCAAGTATCCCGATCCGTAAGGTGGCTCATCATTTTCTGGCATATTTTGTAAAATTATACACATGGGTGCATTTACACTCATGCTAATATGTCCTATACCACTGGCGCAACCAACAAATAATTTACAAGTGGATAACACTTCAATGATGTGAGACAACGGCTTGTGATTCCCCAAATTAACTGGAATGAGTCCAATAGAATGAATGTACGAAATGAATTCATTAACTTCATTCATTGAGGGATTCTTGTGCCAGAAAGATGACCGTCCATCAAATTGATATGCAACGATTTTACTATCTGTATCTCTCCATACGCTTTTTGTAGGAAGGTACTTTGTCAAAAAAGCCTTGCGATAATCACAAGGAATGATTTTCCTTGTTTTATCAAACTCAAGGCATCCTGTTGTGTTAAAAAAAGAAACCAATTCTTGAAGATGGCGTTCATCAAAATCACAATTTACAAAAATTGGTCTATTCTTTTCTTCAGATTCTCTGAGCAAACAAGAGATAGCGGCCCATCTATCTCCTAATCCAAATTGGATATAACGAGCAGGAATTTTATCTATTTTTAGCATCACGCCTCGTTTAACGACCACCCGGAAGCAGGACATATTCCGGTGTGTATGTGCCTTGAGGACCACTGCGATCTTTAACCGGAATCTGACGTGCTGCGGCACCACCCGGCTTCTGGCTTAACAAGAACTCATATCCACCTTGTTGATTCCAATATTTGTGGATAGCAGATAAAGGAGTAAAATATCCTTTACCGCTTCCGTCACGATATTGAGTTCCCCAACAAGTTGCGATATAATAACCATCATCATCCATCAGCCCACCGCCAGAACGTCCTGGGCGTGGGCTGTTTTGGTTTGTGATTAAATCACCACCGCCAAGCCCAAGCATTTCAATGTCGTAGTGCGCAACCTCATTGGCACCATCACACCCCAAAGAGTGGGCGTGACGACCAGCTTTATACTCATAATTCACAGGAGCAATAGGGAAATAGTCAGGTTGCCAATCTGGGGTAAAAATCACAAGTGATGTATCCTGACCCTGGATGTAACTATAGAATACTACATTGGCATTGTAACTCTTGGGAGCATCCAACTTCTTGTCGTTATGATACCAAGCGATGACTTTGCAGGTCATATTTCTACGCTTGCCTTCTTCTGCGGACATGGTTCCTTGATTCCACATATGTCCACAGGATGCGACGTAAGCAAGATTTTTAGCTGCATCGTAATAAACGATAGTTCCAGAACCAGAACCGCCACCAACACTGATCTTAACAGATACAGCGAGAAACTTACGGAACTCTGGACCACGTTGTTCGTTGGGAGCCATGCCCGCAAAACCAGCCGGGCGACGCTCCATAATCGGCATATTGTCTAGCGCATCGTATGTGTACGCAGAAGGGGACTCAGCGGTGGCAACAGAAGCCAGAAAGCTGACCAAAAAGACAAAAACATAAGATAATTTGAACATCGCTACTCCTTAGCATGAAGACGACTCTTAGCATGAAGACGACTCCTACCATCTATATATTCGTGAGGACCAAAGAATGGCAACGCTGACTATTTCGCATTACATCTATTTGAACCGGAAACAACGCTATAAGTTGCATTCTGGCGAATCGCTTGAAGTTACAGGCATTAGTGTGCCAGTATGGTTCCATCGTGGAACGACTTCTGAGCCTGCCAAAGAGATGTTCTGTAAGTACAAGTTGACGAATGAAGCGATCAACAAGGCAATTATGCCTATGGAAGAAGGCTACAATATCAATCTACCTCAGAAATTGGAACTTGGTGGCGATAACGTGCCTAAAGAAGTGCAAGATGTTGTAACCGTCCAGCTAGGAACTTCCGAAAGACTTTTGGACTTAAAAGACGGCGGTTCAGAATGGCTGGAATTCAGACAGTACAACAAGGTTCAACAAGGCATACACAAATTTAATGTTGTGCATTTTGTTGAAATTAAGCCTGATGAATTACTGCAAGACACCATGAATTAAGCAGGAACATCTCTTAAAGCGAGGGCCATTCGCATATTGATGGCATCTCCACTTGTCAAAGTGAGTGTGTTAGACAATGGATTGCTGGCCAATAAAATTCCATTCCCTACCATGAATAAATTAGACACTGGACCCCAGCCTGATCCTGTTGCGATAAACGTGACGATCTGGCTGGTGGCTCTGTAAGCTCCACTTACAACATCAATGGTGAACTGTCCTGATGAGCTTACAGCTTGTCGTAAATATCCATTGTCAGATGGCTCGTCGGCAATATCTGTCATGAGATCATCAACAGTGATAGCTGCACGATTGTCTAGTCCAAAGTAATAGTTTGCTGGTGGATATGTGCCTGGGCTGGAATCAAAGGCACAAGTCAACATAAACATTTCTCCACCAATGTGTAAAGTGTTGAGTAGGTTTTTTTCTTCCCAAATCACCTTGCCGTCTCGGACGTGTTGGATTTCAAGAATCTTAACTAAGCCATGCCAATCTTTTTTCATTTTGAACCTAACTTTATTGGCGTTTTCTCGCCAGTTTTCGAGGAAAAGAAAATCTTATTGATCGTAAACTTTTCATTTACGAAGGCATCATTGCCAATGTATTGTCGGCCTTCACCTTTTCGCATGTAGCAAATTGTAACATGAGGCACATAAACAGGATAACTTTCTGTAGCCTCTAAACTTCTTCGCATCTTTCGGTTTAGCCTGTGTAGTTCTTCGCATTCCACACCTACAATCAGCACATCGAATTTGTCGCTTTTCGTAAACAAATCAATCTTGCCTAATTTACACTCAAACTCTTTCTCTTCGGTAAACAAGTCAGAGACTTCTTTTAAGTTGTCTGTATGAATGCCGTATATCAAAGTAATGTGAGGGTCATCCTCTCGACCGAAACCAGGGTCTTTAGGATCGAGAAATACTGATTCATTAGGTACATGATCCCACCCCCAAGAAATTGCATTGTCTGCAATTTCTTCTGGTAGTTCGACCAATAATGAAGAGTAATCGTATTTGTTTCTACGAGTCTCATTAACCAAGAACTGCTTGAAGCTCATCGCCATCATCTTTCTCGTCATCTACCTTTCGGCGGCGTTGTTGGATGTCTTCAATCTTGGCTTTCTCTTTGGATATTTCCTCATCAATAGCCTGAATTGCTCGGAACGGGTCATACGCATACGCATTGCCTTGGCCCCGTGCCAATTCACGACGTTCTGAGTTAACCTCACGACGATCCCGTTTCTTTTCAACAGTCTCTAGCTTTCCTAGAGCGGCCCGTATGTGATAACGTACTTCTGACAAAGAGTGATCCTGCGGTACTTGCGATAACGCTTTCTGCAAAGCCACCTTTGTTTCATTTGTGTTGTTTTTCATGTACTCATCCTCTCGATCCAGCGCATTGGGGCTTCTTCCCCTATGACTTGATATTCTTTTACATCTCCCTCATGGAGACATTCTTTGAGATATTTTTCTTCAACCCGGACTTTCCATACATCGGAGTTTCCAGGCAAAGGACTGTTCGCTAGGGTTATGTGGCTCGGCAAAACCGCTTCAATCCCAAGTGACAAATCTCTTTTTGCGATTTCAAAATATCTACGTTCAGATAATGGTCTTGTCATATACAGAGTCAATATCTTGTTGTATTTAGGGTTGGTTCTGAGCTTTGCCAGCAAATCTTGCATGTCATTTTTTAGACTTCCGGGCAACTCTTCTTCAGTGAGCAATTTGGACTTAAATCCTGTTGACGTGTGTTCGTACAAGAAAACTGCCTGGAACGCATCGCCTACCGAGATTTTAGCCTCGGACACCACCCAGCCCACTTCTGGGCAGATGGCCTCTACTACAATTTTATGTTCATGCCATGTCGGGATTTTAGATATTGCCAAATTTATGTTGTGAATCATTTGGTCAATAATTGATGTTGATTCAGCAATCAACGATTTAACGACATCATCTGCTTCTTCTGGTCCGAAATCCTTGCCGTATAATTTAGCTTGATATTGAAACATTGCTGTTTCGATCTTATCGGACAAACTCTGATCTGGTTTGTGATAATCAGCCCATCGACGAAATGTCATGTGGGCGTGATTTACTCGTTTCGGATCGGCAGTGCGTATTGCCATCTTGAACTCATCCGACAAAGGATAAGCTAATTCTGATAAAGTTCTGGCTACTTCTTTGATGTTGACGATATTTTTGCGAGCTTCGACAAGCTGTTTATCTGGTTTGAGCATAAGGCTCGCCATGTCAGCGTGCAGCTTTTCCTTGTATTCGTCCATGACGACAAGGATGCTTGTTTGAGCTTTATTTTCAAGGTATTTCATGAACGACATTTAATTTCGCCTCTTTCGATGACAGGCGATATTCCGACATTCTGTCGAACACATACGCTGTGTTTTATATATTCTGTGAAACATAGTAATCACCACCCGAATTCACGCAAAAGTCGGTCATTGTTCCTCTGAACATTAAAAAGAACGCCAGGCAGGACAGTATCTTTATCAGGTGCTAAAAGGTCTATTTCATCATCCATGAGGAAATCTTCTGGTTTTCCTTCCATCAACTCACGTTTGATTTCTTCGTACACTTGAGCTTTTAGCGTTGCCGTAACTTCTTTCGGAACCTCTGCTCCAAATGGTATGTCTCGCAGCATGGAATCACGGACATAAAGAGCCATACACATAGACATAATAGCGTCGTCGTGCTTGCCTTTCTGAGCTTCTGCTTTTCGAGTGACAGGGTTGTACTCAAAAGTCTGGAGTTCCATGACGAACCGCATACTGTTAATTCGGACAGTTTGATTCAATAGCCTATTTTGGAGAGATTCCAAATACAGAGATCGGTTCGCAACACCGATTTTGATACCGGGCTTCACATTGGCCGATTTAAGACTTTCATAAAAGAGATTCTCATAAAACAAAGTAAATTGCAAATTGCTCAATACGGCACCACCTGGACCCATATTTTCGACAACAACAAGAGCATTGTTGTAATAAATGCCCACTTCGTTCATTACTTGAGCGAATTCGTGGGGAACGATAATGTTGGAATAGAACTCAGCAACTTGTTCTAAGGTTGCTGTGTCAATTACCTGGAAACAGCAGTTGTCATTATTGTTGCCTTGCCCTTCAGAAGCGTCAGCGCCAATGATGTATTCATGACCATCAATTGGCTCTTTCCAAACCCACATAGCCCCCTTGTTGTGATCTTCACTCTCAAGCACGGCAATACGGCCTGATTTGTTGACCCATTTTGGGAACAGTTTACGACTAGGGTAATTATTTCTGGTTTGTTCTGTAAGTTGCGTAATGATTTTGGCAGAGAAGTAGGTGTCACCAGAGCCGAGAAACTCTCGCAATACTTCCTGTAAGAAGCCTTTCTCTCCAAGCTGGGCCTTTTGTTCTTTGACCCATTCATCATCGTTGTAGTCTGGGTGTTCCCAATAGTCTAAGTCGATGACGTTGAATCTATTTTGTTTTTCTTGTGCCTCGTGATACGTTTGTTCGTACCAATTGCCAAGACCATTGACCGTCGAAACAAGGGTGCAACCACCACCCGTCGATAGAATAGGCCACATAGCCTTCCAGTGCTTGTCCATATCATCAATGAACGCTGCTTCGTCCACAATCAAGAACGTAACGGACTTACCACGAGCGGCTTCAGGAGAGTGAAACTTTAAGGCCGATCCCGTATCTGTGAACATTTTCATGTGGTCATTCCACTTCCCATCTTTCTTAGGCTTTAGCCATTCAGGGAAGTTTTCAATGGAACGATCCACCATCATTCCAATATCGGTGGCGTCACGGTCGGTTCGCCCCAATATCATGATCTGTTGGTCGAGTTGGAACATGCACCGCCACATGCCCCACAAAAGAGTAACTGTGGTCAGGCCCCCTTGACGAAATTTACTGATGATGTTAAATCGGTGGTCTTCGTATTCTTGAATGACTTTACGCTGATAGTTATAAAGAACGAACGGAATCAAACCGTCCATAGGGTGAAGAATCTTCACATATTTGTGGCAAAAATAAGCGAAGCTGTTATAACACTTGATGATTTCTTTTCTTTGGCGATCAGCGTCGTAGGCTTCAACACTCTCTATCGTCTCGTCTGGGTCGATTTCGAGTTCATATTTGTCCAGAGTGAAATAATCTGGGTCGTATTGGAGGCGGCTTTTCTTGCCCTCTCCTCGCTTCAGGATTTTTCCCCCATGTTTGTAGAAATCTTCAAGGGTTTTATGCCTTGAACGCCAGATAGAGTCACGTTTGCTCTTGAAAAACACAGGTTGATCCATTATATTCCTTTTCTAATTAAAGCGGCGTCCAGCTTCCTTGTAGGTAGTTTGGACAGAATATATAGCCAACACGCTAATAAATCAGGGTTTTGCTATGCGTAAGCTGCAACTCGTTGTCATTGCTTTGAGTATTTTTTTGCTTGCCGTCTATGTTGGCAAGCGTATGGTTGTCGTACCACCAGTTGTGCAAAAGGAATTTGTACCACCCAAAAAACCTTTGCTGCCTCCTGAAGTCAAACCGCCGCCAAAGAAGACTTATGATGAAGCCATTGCCGATATTTCCGAGGAAGAACTTCAAAAGCACTTGGAATATTTGTGTTCTGCGGAATTAGAAGGTCGGATGTCTGGCAAAAAAGGAAATGTTATTGCTGCCGTATATCTTAAAAAGATATACGAGAGCTTTGGACTCGACACGAATTACCAAAAATTCAATATTCAAAGAATGAATGCCGGGCCAAAAAATGAAACAGGTGATGACTTCACACAAAACATCATTGCTTGGATCGAAGGAACCGAAATAAAAGATGAGATCGTAGTGGTTGGCGCACACATGGACCATATTGGGTGGGGGCCATCTATGAGTCGATCAGGGGGAAGAAAAATACACCCTGGGGCCGATGACAACGCATCTGGCACTGTGGCTTTACTTCAAATCGCCAAAACCTTCGCATCTTTACGAGGACAAAATAAAAGAACTGTCGTATTCATGTCTTTTAGTGCGGAAGAAATGGGATTGATTGGATCACGATATTATTGCGACAATCCACTGTTCCCGCAGGGCAGTCCAAATATACGCAATCACATATTCATGCTCAATATGGATATGGTTGGATATTTGGGCAAGGCTCGCACCGCAGTCGCATTCAACGAGGGAGAAAGTTCTCCTGATGTGTCCAGCATCATCGGAGAGTTGAGTGGCAAATACTCATTTGCTAAAAGCATAACAGGCAGAAGTAGTGGAGGCAGCGATCATGCCAGCTTCTACAATAAGAAAGTGCCAATTGCATTCTTGCATACTGGAATGCACGACTATTATCACACGCCGAGAGACACAGCGGATAAAATCAATTTCGCTGGCATTGAAAAAGTGGCAAAGTATGGATTTGAATTGGCTTGGAAAGTCACCAATTCTACTACAAAGCCATCGTTTAATTACGGTGCATTCAGAGAGATGGAATACACTCATGACCACGGACACAAAGATACACCCTTTCACAAGGAATGATTGAAATGATGACGAAAGAAAAGCTAATCCAATTGTTGAATTGCGATCTTAAAAACGAATGGAAACATTTACGTTTTTACTTGTACCATGCCAGCGCCGTAACTGGATTGCATTGCGCCGAATACAAGGAACTGTTTCTCAAAGAGGCAGCATCAGAAATGCTGCATGTCACACAATTCTCAGACGTTATCATTGGATTAGGTGGAGTTGCCACTTTTGAGTCGAATGAATTTGGGAAATTCTCTGATCCTAAAGACATCATGGAATACGCAGTGACGATGGAAGATGATGTCGTCAAGAATTATGTTCAAAGAATGAAAGATGCCGATGATTTGGGCGGCGTCGATGGAACTTGGCTTGAAATCTTCCTCGAAGGACAAGTTCAAGCCAGTCGTGAAGACCTGGATCACTTCAAGCAAATCGTGCGTGGACTCTAAAAACAAAGTATAAAAATGCCCACGGAAATATTGTTCAAAGTTCCGTTGACCGACAATCGGTTTTCAAATAAACTATTGAGTAATTCCAAATATGCGGCAGAACTGCTCAACTAAATTCTGAAGAAGTGAGAGGAAACAAGATGAAGTACGAAATCGTAAAAAACATGCCTGTTGCTCGTTTCTGGTATAAGGGTACACATACTCATCCAGTGCGAAGAACCATCCTGATTATTGAACAAACCAGGGATTTAATACGTGGATATGAACTCCGGGAAGGTCGAGTCATCAGAACTGCGGGAAAAGCACCTGTAAAGACCTACAGGCGTGACCGTATTGCCAAGGGCGTGTCTCTCCGAACGGATAGCCCTATTAGGAAGCTGAACCCTAACAAAAGCACATTGGTTAGGAAGCCACTTCTCGATATTATCGAGACGGGTGCCTAAGCCTTGCTCTTGCCCGGTAAGTTTCTCAAAAAAATACCCGTCACGCTCTAAATACAGGAGCAAGATGGGTATTTCTTTTTGAACTTGAAATGAAGGTAAACAATGTCATTCTTCCAAAATCTATTTGACGCTGAATATGAAGGCTATTGGGCGCTAGGCGACTACAAAGGGTATTCTCTTACCTTCAAAGTCCCAGCAAACAAAAATAAAGGCGAGGCATTCATTGCCTGGAACGTAGAGCCTTATGATCTATCAGCCAGCGGGAATCTAACGATCAATTTTGCCTATGATCCAGACTTCAAAAACTTTGCCTCATTAACCGTAAACGTGGCAGGTGCGACACCTGGAGCGACACTAGCATCTGAAATCAGAGATATTCTGAATAGCACGACTGGTTTTTCGGATTGGTTTGTGGCAGGAATTGATAACGCCACAAGAGGCGGCGGGGAGCGGGCTGGTGGCCCATTTCGTTTATTTATCCGTCAAAAGAAAGGCAACACCGCTTTCCGCACTTACGTCTCAAATACAGGCGCAGAACTCAAGCTCAAGTTCAATAAGTTCGCTGGCGTTGCCGATATTCCCTCTTACTTCGAGAAGGATAGCATCGCCAATCGTTTTGCTACGCCTGAATCAAACGGAAGATTGATTCGCCTTAGTCATGCAATAAGTGGAAATACCGCTGCAAATCCATCTGTGATTACATCAACTGCTCACGGCTTGACAACGAATGACGTAGTGTATTTTGTAGACTCCAACAGCACGCCAACTCTCAGTGGCTCCATAGTAGTCGCTGTAACTGGAGCAGACACATTCACGGTGCCAGTAAACGTAACAACGGCTGGGACAACAGGTGAATGGCTGACTGCAAGTGAATATGAAATGGTGACAGATTATGGCCTAGACTATAGTGCCATGTTAGGCGATTGGGCGCATTTGCGAGGCCGGACCAGCAGCTATATGTTCACTAAGAATACGCTTGATGGATCAAGTCGCATCACAACGCAAATTGTTTGGCAGGCTGGAGCAAAGGCCGGACAATTGGCAAAGAAGATTGCCAATACTTATTCAGGTGCCAGCACAACACCAAGTACAACAATTGAATTGCCATATGTGTTGACGGCTAGTGACTTGATAACGCCTTAAAGTCAGGTAAGTCCCAAGAGGCAGCAGATTTCTGAAGCTCGTACATTGATGAGCGAGAATGCGAAACAGTTGCTATGGATGCTGGCTTGATCTTCGCAACAACAATATCGGTATAACCAAAAGGGAGATTGTGCAAAGTAATAGCACAACCTCCCCATGTTGTTGATTCTAACAATGACCGCCAGCCTTCAATTGGCATGGTTATATCCTAGCTTACATAAAGAAAATTATGTATCCAAGACCTATGACCTGAGCCGCAATAACTCCCAGCAATACCTTGTCCATCATTGACATTTCGCCGGAGTCAACACGACTCGCAATCTCATCGGCCAAACCAAGACTGTTTAGGCGACCGGCAAGGCTACCTGGGCTTGGCATGGACTGTGCGTGAATTGTTGGAGCCGCTTCCCGAACGACTTCCCGAATCGGGGCTGTCTCACGAGTTGCTTTAATAGCTGCAACAATTGTTTCAACCATTTCATCTTTGGTGACGTGGCAATCACAGTCGTCTTGCACAGATAGTGCGGATACGCTCTTGGCAGAAGCAATGTGCTCTACCAATTGCATTTGAACTTTGGGTTCAATAGATTCAACCCTTTGCTCTACAACATTACCTGTCATTGGATCAAGAGTTTCAACCTTACGTTCGTAAACAATAGGCTTACTCTTTTCCACTACACGCTGCTGGAGTCTAAGCGGTCGCTCATCTTCGACGTGCAATTCGACTACTCGTTCGGACTGCCCGTTTTCAGAAGCATTTTCCGTGACCCGACGCTCGGCTCGACGGCCATCATCCAGCGTCCATTTTTCAGTTTTGAAGTCATCCATAATTATTCTCCTGTTTATGAAGAGACGGTCTATCAGTATGTATCCTCGTCAGATCAAATTTTGAGACGTACTTTAACTTCGGATATTACTACCGTAGAACCGACTAATAGTTCCCCTGCCGTATATTCGGCAAGAGCTTTGGCTTTTTCTTTGTTTGCTGCCCGAACATCCGGGAGATTTTTATATTCAATCCCTAAACCCCGATTATATCGGACAATTACAGTCCAATCCGCCATTTGGGGGGCATTAAGCATAACTTCAGCAGCTTCAACGGCAAACTCATAACTGTCATACTCGGTTTCTTTGATGACAATTAGGTTGGACGGGACGGCTTCTTTTTTGACGATAAATTTACCATTGTACGGGTAAATCATAAATCCATTTAACAATAGATCACGCAGGATGTCGTTCATAGGATTGCTCCTTTTCCGTATGTATTCATTTCAAATATCTCTTTCGTTACAGTCCCCATTTTAACTTCAAGTATTCAAGTATTTCGGTTCTTTTCTTTTGATTTGACTCGATTAACTTGGCCCGATCAATCGGACGCTGCTGTCGCTCTGATTTTCTAGCGAGAGAAGAAAGTGTTTCTATTTTATCTTCCCAGGCAGGATCAGGCGCATAGCCTTCCAATTCGCCAGCGATTTCCTTGTAAACAATTCTGCCTTCGTACCTGCAAGTGATCTCTCGCAAATGATAAGCGACTGAAATGGTTAGATTCATTCCACGAGTCAGACCATCGAATTGTTGTCCAACTTCATAGGAATTCTGATCTTCTTCCATCATAGGAATATCATCAGCTTCAGGAATTTCATAGGGATCATCAATAAAGCTCTGCTCAAACACACGACTTCCTTGATGGAATATTGGCTGACCAACATATTTGGCGATGCTGCAAAATTTGCCCTCTAAGCCCATGTAACCTTTTTTCATGGCTTCGATGGTACGAGCTTCTTTAATCTGATGTTCTCTACTCATGATTCATTCCTCTTTTGGATATATACCAATGTCTTTGAAAACAAAAGGAGATTGGTATGCTTAAAGGAATAATCAACTGGATTAAAAATCTAGGAAAGACAGCGGACGCTGTGACTGCTCAAGCAATTATTGTCAACAGAAAATCACGTCCTGTGACGCCACAACGTCCTACAGACCCGAACACCAAGGTTTATCTAAACGACCCGATTTATCCCAATTTAGTCGTCAATGAATTAGAGCCAAGAGACACAATGTTAGCAATGCGATCTCTTGGAGAAATGGGAGGCGGGTATCCATTGGGCAGTCTTCAGCAACAAGCGCTTGCTTTGAAGATTATGGTTCACAACGCCCTGGTTTACATGGCAGGAAAATCTCCTAAACAAATCAAACAATGGGCAGCAGTACAATCATTGATTTTGATGCCTCGTGCTGGAAAAGACCTCAACGCCTACTATGACCGTGGTTCACTGCGATTTTTCTTCTTTGGCGATCCAAAAATGAATAAGAATGTTTTTGCTTGCGATGCACGCCCGGTTGTGGTGCATGAATTTGGACATGCGTTTCTGGATATTCTACGTCCAGATTGGTGGGACACACAAGCTGTTGAAGTCTGGGCTTTTCATGAAGCATTTGGCGACATGACAGCGACTTTGATTTCTTTGCAATACGACGCATTGATCGACCACGCCATTACAGAAACAAATGGCGACTTGATGAAATCCAACATCTTGACACGTCTCGCTGCTGAAATGGGAACAGGACTACATCACATCACAGAAGGCAAGAATGGCGAATTGCTAAACTGCCTACGAGATATGACCCAATACTTCAAATATACAGAACCAGAAAAATTACCAGGAAAAGGTCGAGATGACCAACTCCTAAGCGAGTCTCACAGCTTCAGCCGTGTATTTACAGGAGCGTTCTGGGAGATATTGGTTCGTATTGGCGTGGCTCACATTAACCAGGGATACGTTTTGCGTGATGGCATGAAATTGTCCAGAGACATTATTGCACATTACTTGTTAAAGGCTGTCGTTCAAGTTCCAACCACAGTTCGATTATTTGATGCAATGGCACAACAAATATTGGCAATCGACCATGCCGAGGGTGGAAAATATCAAACAATTATTCGTGAAGTGTTTTCTCAGAGAGGCATTCTTCGTCAACAAGTCATGATGTTGGAAGATGTTGACATTGATGCTGTCCTGAAGGACATTCAGGAGCCACACGAGGTTCAAATGCACGGAGATTTGAAAATCGTTCGCACACTTACAACCAAAACAATGAGGTTGTCGGATAAACTTGGTCCAGTAACGGCCTTGGATGCAAATCCATTGTTTGATCTGGAAATCAGCGTGCCAGATCAAACAGCATATTATTTCGACAACGATAAATTGGTAGGGGTATCAGAATCCAATGAAGGGGAAATCCTGGATGCTGCGTATGCCTGCCTACGGCTGTTAAATGATGACGATTTGGTTGGCGATCATGATTCGGCATTGTTTGAAAACAGACACGGAAAGCTAATGAGAAAGCAGATCGTTTGCACCTGTGCAAAACCGAATTATTGTGACGCAAACGCTCCTGAATATGGAAAGCCGTGGAAACCAGCAAATAACTCTGGGTGCGTGGCCTGCCATAATGACAATTGCAAGCCTAGATCATGCGATTGTGACCCTGTGCCAACAACACCGGCCCCGAAAGTTGGTTGTTACACCACGGTTAGGGCCGGAGGTCGAACAACATATAAATATGGCAGCAATGCGTCAAGAAAAGTCTGTTAAACCTATTGACCAGATTGCCGTCTTTGTTTACGTTTTGTCGGTTTGCCTTGGTCGTCAAAGTCGATAGTGTTGGTGTTTGAGTCAATTTGACCATACACCAATTCTGTATAAGGCTTGTTGCCCATGAAGTTTATGCGAATTTTGACCTCAGTGATGTGCGGTTTTACTTGTCGGATGACGATTTTGAATTTATCACCTTCGCCAGCCACTATGTAGCGACCGCCATCTTTTGTAGGTTCATCCTTTATAATTGGGTGATCCAATTCTTTTAAGGATATTTTCGTTGCCCGATACAGAGTATGGGCTTCCTCGTTATAATATTTGTGGGCTTCACCGTCTTTCCACATGATTACGCCCGTAACAATTGGGCTGATAATCAATGGGGCTGCGGTGCAACCTGAGAAAAATGGCAAACACAAAGACAAAAATAGCAATAGTTTTTTCATAGGCTCCTCCTATGATATGTATTGCCGTCACCATCAAAAAAAGGAGAATCAACCATGAGCGGCCTGTACTACAGCAATTGTGAACTCGATTTCGACACTGAAGAGGATCGCATTATCTTTGCCCAAGACGAAGATTGGGATGAAGACGAAGAAGACGAAGAAGACAATGACGACGATGATGACGATGATAACGATCTTCTTGATGACGATGATGACGATGATGACGATGATGACGATGATGACGACGATCTTCTCGACGATGATGACGATGATGACGATCTCGACGACGATTGGGATGATGACGAAGATGACGATGACGATTGGGACGATGACGATGACGAAGACGAAGACGACGAAGACGAAGACGAAGACGATGAGTAATGACTCCTGCAATTGAATACTTAATTCGCACCGATCTCATCAAAGAGTGGCTTGTCGTTCCGTGTTCAATATTCCTCTGCAATAGAAGCGATTATCAAAAAGTAGTCGTGACTATTGCAGAGGAATTCAAGCCTAGCGACCACTATTCGGTGAAGCATTGGCATCTCAATAGATGTTCAGAGGAACAAGCTCTGCCATTTATGGACGAATGCCGTGTATCCAAAGATTTGGTATTCAATCACTCGGCAACGATACTGCCAAATCATCTTTTGCTTACTTATCATCAAGAATCAATAGCATCACATCACAACAGCTTTCGACAGCCCATGTCTCCTGAGTTGTATGATTATTACTTTGAAAACACGACAGAAAGCACACTTCACACCAAAAAGCGGTTAAACTGGCTTTGGAGAGAGTTTGTTCGCACCTACGCTCCTCAATTATCTTCCTGCCAAGGCTATATATCTAATGTATATCGTTCGGATGCGAGCCTTGCAGATGAGCAACGGAATCTTGTTTGCAAGTATATGAAAAGACAATGGAAGTTCTGGCTAATGTGGCAAAAGCATTTGCTATTAGCGCCTGGAGAACTTGTCTTTTATAAGGAGTATCTGAACGTAATCGACTAATGCACGAGCAGGAGGCTCATGAAGAAGTTGCTTACGGTTTTGGCCTGCCTAACAGTGGTGTTCATCGGCATTGCCATCACATTGCCAAAAAATCAGTTGCGTGGACAGGCAACTCATCAATATCCAAATCCTGACATTCCAGCACAGATAAATCCTGTAGCTGAGTATGAAGGCGAGGCAGACGAAGACCTCACCGATGTCATGGTGCCGATCCCAATGAAGGATCGAGTTTTCAACAAAACAGGCATTCAGTGTGTATGGTGTTCGCTGGAAACATGCGGACGATATGCTGAAGAACCAAAACTAATCAATATGACAGACTTGGCTGATTGTAAAAGTTACGCCAGTCCAGGTAGTGCGGCTCAAAAATTGAAGCAACTGAGAGTAAGATATGAACAGACAACAAGTACGTCTGATCGTAGCTTAATCATCAAATCGGTTGTTGTAGAAAGACGTGGTTGTTTATTTGCAGTCCCAGGTCACGCAATGACCTTGGTGCATTACGACGAAAAAAAGGGAATTGTCAAGTACATCAACAACAGTGATAGTTCACTCAAAATTCGTACTTGGACTATGGAAGAATTCAATCGTCGTTGGGACGGATGGATTTGCGTGGTGTATGCAGACAATGACATTGTGCCACATAAATACCGTCCAATAGTACCAGAGATTCCAATCGTGGACAGAAATGGACCACAAGGAATCTATCCAAAAGATTACATACTTCAACCAAGTAAGTAACGAAAAAGCCCGGCAAATCGCCGGGCTTTTTTATTTGCAGTTACACTTCTTCTTGCTGAAGATCACGCCGCCTGCACGCCCGACAATTTTCTTGCTGCGATTCTTTGCAGTAATGGGACGATCACTTCCATCCAGGGCGGAATTGGGTTCGACCGTGATCTCTCGTTCTCCATTTTCAGGCTGATTCAGACCGGCATTTGATGGATCACCTGCCGATCCGCCAAAATTTTCATCTCGCCGTTGAAGCCAATTTATAAATCCCGACATTGAGTCACGCCCTTCGCAAATAAATACCCTGTGCCATATATAGAGTATACGGAAGTATTTGAAGCCAAGGGAGGCACATGAAAGGAGTCAATCTATCCTGGACCGTAGGAGTTCTTACAGTAATCCTATTTGTGGCATTCGGCGTCAAGACACACCATGCCAACCAAGAACCAACTCAACCAATAGCTCAAGTTCAACCACCTGAAGTCATTCCTGAGCCGCCAAAAACGCCACGCTTGCCGAACATCACAGTTCAGGTGCCGCCACATCTAAGTTATTCAGAAGTAGTCACCCAAGTAAAAAAATGGGAACAAGAAGCACCAGATTTGGTTGAAGTGGGCTTCTATGGAAAGACAAAAAGAGGCTTAAAAGAAAAGGAGCATCAATTTTAATGATGTTATGAATACTCTCGAACATGGACTGGTGTTTTGTGGTTTCTCAAAGAGGCTCCAGTAGTACCAATTAAGACCAATGTTGAAGATTTTGACTTTTCAGGTAATACAGGTATCGTTGGTAGGTATCTTCCACTTTGGAACGCACTTGCAGCCCAACAAGATCGGTAGAGTACGTTCTTTTGAATGGAGCAAGAGACGCAGGGTCGTAAACAATAGGTTGTCTGAGATTAAGATAATCTTCAATTAAAGAAATGCCTCGGTTTTCGATTAAATCATCCCATGTCAATAATACAGCGCCCGGTGTCCGTTTGGCCATTTCGCACAACCGTCTGAGTCGATAGGTGTAATGCCTAACGGCAAAAGACGGTTTCATTTTTTCGTTACCTATCAATAAATTCAAAACAGCAGCAGGTTCTCTTACAATATAGATGAATTTACACTCTTTATAAGCTGCCTTAGTTGACAAGTGATGATTGTGAAGCAATTCATCCATGTAAATTGCAGAACGATTGTCTAATTTATGATGCTGCTCTGTAAGAGTCAATAAATTGGGTGGTCCCACATACGGACTGCGAACCGCTAAGTTGTAACCCTGAATCCGAGGATGGTGATTTAATGCGTCACATAACGCAGAAGAACCCGAATGTAGATGGCTGCAAACGAAAAGAACTTTCTTCATTATGGTCCTTTGGGAGAAAAAACACATTCACCTTAATAACTAACATCGTACCTGCCGGTACTTTACTTAATTAGAGAGGGATAAAAACATGCCACTTTGGTCAGACTTTTTCAAATTGTTCACATATGCCACAGAGAAAGACCCTCTGTCGGCTCGTAAAGACCCTAAGAACTTCGGGACTGCTGGCATTTCCCAGCCAGAAGCATTAGGGACAGATTTTCAAAGCGGTGGTGGACCGGGTGGCCAAACAAGCTACCGTCAAACCAACGACATGATTGACACGACGACACTCTCCAATCGCTCTATGCGATATAAAGAGTATGAGCGTCTGCGTAATGTCCCGGAAATCGAAATGGCAATGACAGTCTTCGCTGATGAAGCGTGCGTTGCAGGTGATACTCCAATCACAACTCCATTCGGCGTTACAACCATAAAAGAGTTGGCAGAAAAAAGAGCCGATGAGAGATTTTTGGTTTATTGCTATGACTTCATTAAAAGAGATTACACTCTCGGTTGGGCTTTCGCTCCACGATTGGTCAAAAAAGCCAAAACTCTAACTATCATCCTGGACAATGGCACAAAGTACACTGCCACCCTGGATCACCTCGTTCTAAAGAAAAACGGGGAATGGATTGAAACAGGAGAACTTCAGTTCGGCGACGAACTAATGCCGTTTTACCGTCTGTCGGCTGCGTCCGATCTTAAACACAAACAATTTCCTCGTCTATTCAGTTTTGCAAAAGGCTGGATCAGTGAGCGTCAATTCATCGACGATTGGAAAACAGGCAAAAGTAATCCTGACTATGAAAAAGTAAATCGAGTAATTCGTATGGTTGGTGGCGGATTAACCACCCGACAAATTGCTAACAAACTAAATTTCGATTGGGCGACAATAGACGCCTGGGTAAAAAAAGAAGGATTCACCCCAAAGGAAATCAGAACTCTTTACAAGCACGAAGATCGTCGTAGAGTTGTAGGGATTGAAGAAGGTCCAGAACAAGATGTTTATGACATTTCAGTTGAAGGACACAAATGCTTCGCTACGGATTCTGTGATTCTACACAATTGCCAAAAAGATGAAGATGGCAACATATTCAAAGTGATTACAGCAAACGACGAAATTCGTGAAGAAGTTGAATTTCTGCTGTTGCACCGCAAGATGTTGAATATGAATCGCCAAGGTTGGACATGGTTCAAGAACCTGTGTATTTCTGGCGACTGGTTCGTAGAAATGGTCATCAATCCAGATAACCCTAAAGAGGGCATTTATCGAGCCATGCCATTGCCTCCCGAAACGATGTATCGCATCGAAACGGTAAAGGGCAAGATGATTGAGTACCAACAAAGCAAAGAAGGCCCTGATTATCAGGCCATCATACGAGGACCAGTCACCGGACAAAACGAAATGGAATTGAATCAAACGACGGCCATTAGGTTTGCTCCAAGCCAAGTCGTTCACTTCCGAATTGGCGATGATCGAAAGACATTCTTTCCATACGGTCAGAGCTTAATCGAGCCAGCCCGTGGACCGGCTCACAGCTTGAGATTGATGGAAGACGCAATGGTCGTATATAGGCTGTGTCTGGTGGGGGATTCCCGTGTTCGCACTGAAGACAGTTATAAACTGATTCGTAATCTCAAAGTCGGAGATTGCGTTTGGTCACTTACTCCTAAAGGAATAATCCCAGCAAAGGTTTCCTGGTTCGTCAATAATGGCATTCAGGATATATTGAAAGTTCGCACTAAGCACGTTGAACTACGGGGAACAAAAACGCACCCAGTTTTGGTCAACAGAACAGGCGTCGTTCAGTATGTAGATATGCAAGATTTGCAAATCGGTAAAGATCGCCTATTATTGGTTGACAATGATGCCAATCAACAGGTGGAAATTCCGTTTTTCGAGTCAGAACCGTGGGCTAAGTTATCCAAAGAACAATTATTTACTTTCCGCAAAAAACAATACAAAAACAAATCAAACTTGTTGCGAGAATGCCATAATTTTGGTCGAGCCAAGCAATTCCTGTACTGTAAAAACAAAGCTCTGCCATTATCCAAAGCAGAAAAGATCTGCGAGGTTTTTGGATTAGACAGTTCAAAATTGATCCAAGTCAATAAAAATCAAAGAAACGAAGAACGTATTTCTTTACCATATATTGTTGACGAGGAATTTGCAAGATTGTTTGGTTTTCTATGCGGAGATGGGAACATCCACAATGGTTCTCAATTGTCTTTTTCAGCCGGAACAGACAAAACAATCAACGAAGTATATCGAGCAAAATTAGAGAACTATTTTGGGAAAGTGCGATTTGAGACAGACAAAAGAAGTTTGACGGGATGCGGCAAGCATGTGGTAGATTCTACCTTTGCCTGTTCTTTAATGACGAGAATGGGTTACATCAACAATCATGATTGTAATCGTATTCCAAAATGGGTTTTCACAGCGCCGAAGAATATTCGCCGTGCATTCATAGAAGGTCTGTCAGACGCCGATGGATGCGAACGTCACACAAATAAAGGCACATGGTTCTCAACTATTGAATTATGCAATGAAGAACTCGTCAGAGACATTAAAGAACTATGGTCATCCATTGGATTGAGTTCAGGACATCTAAAAACAAGACATCGTAAAGGTGGTCATGAAATTGAAATTGGCAGAGTAATGCCGCCAACAACTTCATACTCTGTAACCATTAGTGATGTTTTGCTGCCAGAAGAAGAAAACATTATTTCTATTGAAGAAGACGGAAAAGAAGAAGTATTTGATATTACAGTGGATAATGAATATCACAATTTCATTGTGAATGGCTGTTGTACACACAACACCCGTGCGCCAGAACGACGTGTGTTTTATATTGATGTTGGACAACTCCCTCCATTCAAGGCTGAAGCATTTATTGATCGACTGAAAGATCAATTCCGCAAGCGTAAAATCACGAGTGGCCGGGGCGCACCAGGAGCAAACTCAGTAGAAGAACGCTGGCAACCACCGGCTCAAGACGAAGACTATTGGCTACCAATTCGTCCAAACAGCCTCACTCGTATTGATACATTGCCGGGTGCTGAAAACTTAGGCGAAATTGACGATGCTGTTTACTTCAGAAACAAGTTGTTGACCAGTTTGAATTTCCCGAAGAACTACTTCAACAATGAAGACCCAGGTGCAACCAGAATTACTCTGTCTACTCAAGATGTTAAGTTCGCTCGCATGATTGAGCGGCTACAGAGTCACTTCGAGGATGGAATCCTGGATATGGCAGAGAGACACTTACATTTGCGAGGTTATCCTGAAGAAAGTTATCAAGACCTAAAGATCAAGATGACGGCTCCTTCGGATTGGCGAGAGCTTTCTCGTGCAGAAGTGGTAACGGCCCGCTATACTAATGCTGGTACATTAAAGAGTGGTCAGCTTATGGCTGACTATGATATTGTCACCAAGATATTAAAGTTTTCCGATGACGAAGCTGATGAAATGCTGGCTCGTTTGAAGTTGCAAAAATTGGAAGACCTCAAACTACAAGTATTGGCGCAGAATCCACAACTATTGGGTGTGGGCATTCCTGGGGCTGATGCGGGTGGCGGTCAAGGAGAACTTGGAACCGAACCAGGTGGACCGGGCATGTCGCCTGACCCGATGGCGGGTGGTGATCCTATGGCAGCAGCAGGCGGTGGAGCAGGCGCTCCTCCACCAACGGCAACGGCTTCTGGGGCAGATGAAACACCCGATGCTGATCCCGGCTCAAAAGCACCTGAAGGTGCGAACATTCCAGAGCCAGATGGAGAAGACATCAAGAAGTATGATCTTGAGATTCAAGACTACGAGGCCGAGCAGGACCGAGAAGATATTGACTACAGCGTAGGTGACGAGGGTTAATGACAGGAATTACACAATTTCCCACGTTGGCAATAAAAAACCGGCAATTGGTGGAGCAATCCACCAACGCCGGATGTTTTCATTGTTTGAAGATTTTCAATGTAACGGAAATCAAAAATTACACCGACAATGACAAAACTGTGATCTGTCCCCTTTGCGGGGTGGACTCAGTTGTTGGCGATATGTGCGGCTTTGAGCTTTCTGAGGAAATCCTCAAGACCGCTCATCAATTCTGGTACACCAAGCGTTAGTCTTGGTCTTCTTGTCTATCAAAGAAGTATTGTCGGATGTCGTCGTGCATCCCAAACTTATCTGAAGACCATTCGTAGACATCGTTGACTAGCTTGATGTCGGCATTTGGGTTGTAGTCGTAGTTGAGAATAATGTCATGACGATCCATATACTTGCGATTCTTCAGGGAGCCGTGCCACAAATGAGAAATGTCCACGGGGATATAATCCAGGGTTGGTTTTTTGGCTCGCAATCCTTCGCACCATTTCATTAAGTCTACTTTCATATGATCGTTGAATTTACTAGCAAATCCGTGGATGTCCCACGAATCCAAGTAACAATCAACGAAAAATGTATCGCCACTTCCAACGATATTACGGTCGTACAGACCGCCTAATTCTTTGAATGTGTCACGACGAGCGGCCCAGGCGAATCCTGGAACTGAAAAATTCAGTTCTCGATTACGGCGGCGTTGCAACCAATTGCGGTGAATCTTCCATTGCCATGCAACACTTTGCAAGTTTGGAATTTTGCTACCGTCATAGTTCAACATGCCTTTGGGCATGTAATACACTTTCTTGAATAGCTGAATCACATCAGCCGTTTTAAGTTTGTCGCAGGCTTGCTGCGCCCAATCTTCTGAATGGAAAAGCACATCGCAATCAATCCAAGCATAGTATTTGCAATCATCAGGCAATTTGGTAACACCATAGTTTATTAGGCGTTCCTTTTGCCACATGATACTATCGCTACGCAACCGATGGACATCCTGGCCATCTGGAATGTAGAAAGGACCGCCGTTGAAAGCACACTCAACGGTGATAAGTCTCACTCCTTGCCGCTTTAATTGCTCGGCAAAAATGAAGTAGTTACTTAATAAAGATGTGAACCCGGCAGGGTTAAAAAACACAGTGATGACGCATAGTTCGTCCATTGAAGCTCCTTCTTGTTACAACGGGACTGATGACATCCTTATGTATTCAAAAAGATCAACAATTATTTGTTATGTGTTTTAACCAATTGGATTGTGGAAAGAATCTGCTGAATTTGTAGCCAATACATCGGTCCCGTGATTCTTAACATCATCGGGAGACACGTCGGCCAAGCCTTTGGAAATTACCCTGCGACCTTTTGTGGCCGCTTTTCGCATATCTCTTTTGAAATTTCCATCTTTGAAACTATCTAATCCATGTTGTTGAAGTATTGACTTGAGTTCAGGCATTACTTCAGACATACGGTTAAGAAATTGAGCAGCGGCCTGACTGTTCTTGGACATCACAATCTCGAACGCTTGTATGGCAGCAGTTAGAGCCTTCTCAGAGTCAGCATCTAAGCTGGATTTACCAAGCATATTGGTTCCAACATCGTAGGCTGCTAACTCTTTTAGACTCACATAGTCGTTAAATGTTTTCATTTTGATCCCCATTTTTATTGTTCCCTGCATACCTATCTACTAGGTGACGAGGGATTTTACGAATTACGGTGTAAAATTTGAATCAGAGTTAATACATAACCTCATCACTAGCAGCAGAAGCAGTTGCCGATGACTGAATCCAACAACAGCACAGGGAGTCAATTGATTATGAAAAGAAAACTAATCAGCTTCGATGCGTTTAAGAAAATCGAAGAAGCATCACTTACAAACGCCCAGGAAGAGTTAATCGGGGCAGAAGAAGTGTTGGCAAAAACCTTGGGTGTAGATGACTTGAAGTTATTCACCTTCGGGGAATCCGACGTTACATACCAAGCACCGGACGGAAGTTTCGTACATGCCAGCTACAAGTTAGAAAAGGACCAATTGGTCCTTGAGAATCTTGAACAATTGGTTATTGAAGAGGAAAGCGAGAAGAAAAATGCCCGCCAAACCCTAGTCAATATGGTAGATTCGCTACTTGAGAACAACGAAGCAAAGGCAGGCCAGCAATTTGAGGCTTATCTTTCCATGCCGTTTGTTCGTAGAGAATTGCTAGTCAGCGAAGGGTTTAAGGTCACTGTTTCCAAGCCTACTGGCAGTAACTCACCGCTCAAAAACAAAAAGCAGAGTCGTTCTTTGGTCGCAAAGCGTACTCGCTCCCGCAATAAGACCCTCTCCCGTATTTCCAAGAGCCAGAAAGAACAACTCGGTCGCAAGCGTACTTCCGCTTCTAAGCAACTAGGTGGTTCTAACAATCCACGTTGGCGTACATACGCTCGCAAAGTCAAGCCGAACACCATCAAAGAATGGTCGATGATGTGCGAGAACGTCATGAGCTATTTGGACTACAAAGAATTTGGCCCTGTTATGTCTGAATCCATGATTCAGACAGACGACAGAGGTAACGTAACTGGTGTTGCAATGCAAACCATCCAGAAGCGTAATGAAGGCAAGATTTTGACCTTCAATTGGAAGACTATGGATCATGAGATCAAAGTTCTCCGTGGAAATGTCAAGAAGCTGTCAGAAGACCAGACCTTCATTAAGGCCATGACCGATCTGAAGCGATACAACAACATTTCTGACAACTCTTCACTCGAAGAAACACTAGAAGCTATTGTCAGCCGTTGGCCAGATGTTCTTTACATCACCGAAGGCGAATTGGCAGAGCAAATTTCAACAGCGTTGGAGACAGCCAATGTCACCAACTATGACGACAATATGTGTTCTTTCATGGCTGAAGCAATTCTTCGCACAGCACACAATGCTTTCACGGATCGTGTACGCAAAATCGGCTCCCTGGCTGGCAGCACAAACGACCTGACTGCTGAGTGCAAGACCTGTGAGGATTCCTACAAAGAATTCAAGACTGTTGCTGACAAGTTCTACACCCAGCTAGACGAGTCTGACTCGGCTGACCTGAGAGTATTTGCTGACTTGTTCAAGGCTCTCCACGAAGTCCACCGTGTTGCCGCCGAAACTGGTGATGAAGCAACCAAGGCTGAAGTTGAGAACTACATGCAGGAATGTGCTGCTGTTCTGAACCGTGAAACTCAAGTTGATCTAAGTCTTGCAGAGGCTATTGCCAATTATCTGCACGATCTAGTTGAAGCTAATGTTTCTGGTGCGGAAGCAACATGGAACGTTTCCAACAGTGATGTACATAGCACAATCAATGGCGATCACCCAAGAACATCTTGGAACGCCAAGCAAACTGACGCAGTTCCTTCCAAGTATACCGGCGACTACGGCGACGAAGCCCCGGTATCTGACGGCAAGAGCTACAAGAATGGATTAGCAGATGAAATGCGAAATCGTTCGTGGAGCAACATTGGCGGTGCAGACACTTGGCCAGACATGAAGAACCCATATGTACCGAAGCCTTTCGGCGATTACAAGATGAAAGAAAAGTCGGCAGTTGATGATGGCGAAAGTGATTGGAGCCGTTGGCAGTCTGGCGACACATGGCCGAACTTGAAGAACCCGTATGTGCCTGACTCCCCTTGGGACAAGAGCAAATACAAGATGAAGTCCGACAACCTAGTTGTCGATAAAGGCGAAACCAAGGTCTAACACACAAAAAGGAGTGCGTCAATGGATGAAAGATTAAGTCTATTCGTTGACTGCTGTGACAATGGCGGGTTTGTCTTGAATTTGAATGAGTCAGCTACCGACAAGGGGCTGACTAAGTTCAAAGGCAAGTTTCAAGAGGCCGAGGCAGTTAACAAAAACAAAAGAATTTACCCCTTTGGTGTTCTCGATGAGAACGTCAAGAAATTGGTTCCCATCGTAGAAGCCCGTGGGCTGGTGGGAGAATTAGATCACCCGACAGATTCGATCATTCACTTTGAGAAATGTTCTCACGTCATCACTAAGTTGTGGTGGGAGGGAAACAATCTTATGGGTGAAGGAGAAATTCTGAATACACCGCACGGCAGAATACTGCGAAGTCTTTTGTCAGACGGGGTGAGAGTTGGTATTAGCAGCCGGGGCGTTGGCAACGGTCGCAGTGATGAGAATGGCATTCTAGTTATTGGCGAAAGCTACAAACTGATTACCTTCGATGCTGTTGCTGATCCAAGCACCTACAACGCCTTTCAGGAGAAAGTCGTTGGAAAGAAAGAGAGTTATACACCAATCCCAAGTGATATTCACAAAAATGTGGCGAAAAATGAAGACAGCCGCATACATAAAGTAAATAAAGAAGCACTTATTGCTTGCTTGGGCGGTATCATTGAACAACAAACTAGCAATATCAAAGCGAGGTTAGGCTAATGGATAAGATTACAGAAGCACTAAAAAAGCTCTTACCCGAATCTGAGATTAACGAAGTCGCAGCCGCCGTCAAGGACATGCTAGAGCAGGCTAAGGTAAATCTCGAAACTGAGTACAATCAGAAACTTGAAGAAGCCTATGCCGAGCTTACTAGCGAGTTGGCGAATGCTGAAAAGACAGCAGAGAAAGGCTACGAAGAAGCATATGCCATTATTGGCGATCTTCGTAACCGTCTTGAACTTCAAGGCGAAGAGTACAAGTCAGCACTTGAGGAAGGATATGAAGAAGCATATCAGATGCTCAAGGGCGAACGAGACAAGAATCAGCAGCTAGAAGTCGAGATGTACGAAGAGTACGACAAGAAACTGTCTGAGATGAAGGAATACATTGTCGATAAGGTTGACCAGTTCTTGCAATTCAAGGGCCAGGAAATCTACGAACAAGCCAAGCGGGACGTATTGAACGATCCTCGTATGGCCGAACACAAGGTTACTCTGGACAAGATCATTGATCTGACCAGCAACTACTTGTCAGATGATGATTTCGCATCAGTATCTTCCACAAAGTTGGAAGAAGTCAACAAGAGTGTTGAAGAGATGAAGGGACAGCTTCGCATTATGGAAGCTAGAAACATTCGTCTATCTACAGACAACACCAAATTGAACGAAGCCGTGCGTCAGTCTCAGGAACTCATTACAGAAAGCCGTAAGGCCATCAAGTCTGTAAAGAAGTCCGAGGTTGTTAACGAGCAGAAAGAAAGAACACAGAAAGTAACGAATGTAACGGGGAGAGGTAAGACATCCGATGATGGTGTAGTGATTTCGGAATACGCTGCACCCACAAACAATGACGTGGATCAACTGTTGATCCTGTCGGGTTTGAAACAAGCTCAATAAGGCTAACTCCAGCAATAACATAACCAGAGGACAACTCTAATATGAACGCAAATTCTCGATTTTTGAACGAAGCTAAGGAGCTAGAATCTCGTTGGGGCAAGACCGGACTCCTCGAAGGTATTCAGGACCGTTACGTTCGCTCTGCCACAGCAGTTCTACTCGAAAACCAGAGACTCATGAATGAAGTCTCGACCGACACTGGCGACATCGCACAGTTCAAGCGCATCAGCATTCCGCTGGTACGTCGTATTTACCCACAGTTGATCGCCAACAAGATTGTTAGCGTTCAACCATTGCTAGGCCCAACAGGTCTGGTGTATTACCTACGCTTCCGTTACAGCAGCAACAAGGGTGGAACCCGTGGTGCTTCTAACAACGGTGGTTTCCCAGGTGATGACGCCAACTCGTTGATGCAGACCGCTGACGGTACTGCCAACCTGGACATTTTCTACACCCACCAGTTCATTCAGAACGAAGTAACTTCGACTGATTCTGGTACTGACGCTTCTGCTGTATTCACTCCTTTGGAGCATACACCAGTTTTGGCCGGTACTGTAACTGGTACGATTTTTGATGGCAGCACTGCTGTTCAGACATTCATCGTATCGTCCGGTGGTAGCTTCACCTTCACTGACATTGGCGCTCCTAGCGTTAAGGTCACAGCAGGTAGCTTGAACAATAACACTGGCGAACTCGCCATGACCTGGAACTCGGCTCCTGGCGCTAACCACGCTGTCATCAGCTATGAGTACAACATGGAGTGCCAGCAAGACCTCCCAGAAATCAACCTCGTGATCGAGTCGGAAGAAATTGCCGCCAAGACCCGTAAGTTGAAGGCTGTTTGGTCATACGAAGCACAGCAAGACCTCCGCAGCCAGCACAATCTGGATGCAGAAGCCGAACTGACCGCTGTATTGGCTCAGGAAATTAACCTGGAAATAGATCGTGAAGTTTTGACCGACCTGCGTAACAACGCTGGTACTGTCACAGCTTGGGACTTCAATACTGCTCTTGGTGAAACCATCAAGGAAAAGTATGAATCTCTGTATGTTAAGGTTGTTGAAGTTTCTAACGTCATCCACCGTAAGACCCTCCGTGGTGGTGCTAACTGGCTCGTAACTAGCCCTGAAGTTGCCTCGATCTTCGAGACAGCAACAGCAGGCTTCGCACCAGCACCTAGCGAAACATTTACTAGCAGCCTGGGCATCCAGTATGTTGGTACAGTGAACAATAGGTGGCGTCTGTACAAAGACCCTCTGTTCCCATCCAACCAGATTTTGATGGGTTACAAGGGCGATAGCTACATGGATAGCGGTTACTTCTACTGCCCATACGTTCCGCTGACACAGACACCTGTGGTCCTCGACCCAGAATCGTTCTGTCCTCGTAAGGGAATTTTGACGAGATATGGAAAAAAATTATTGCGTGAGGGTGCTAAATTCTACGCACGCATGTCGATTGCGAATTTCGTGATCTAGTTTTTACGCTGCTATAAAAAGAAATCGTAAAAAAGAAACCTACCGACACTATGTCGGTAGGTTTCTTATTGGTTTTTACAAACGTAGCTGCGAAGAAGTGCTTCTTTCGTGTCCACGTTTAGCGACTTGAGGTAAACTTCGTCCCACACCAGGAACACCCCGCCCTCATCCCTCGCAAGTTCCTTGCCTCGATTTTCCTTCGCTATATTGATCTCGTCTGTCCTCTTAAAACCCGGCTTCACTTCGACAAAGTAAAGTTTTTCGTCACCAATGTATTTGACTAGAAAATCTAGCACATATCTATGGGTTTTTCCCAGGTAGACATAATCAATCCCGAACGGCTCGAAATCATACCACTCGACTGATTGATTTTCGCTTAGGTGGATGTGAGCGATCAATTCCAGATGCGATCTGAAATAAGGGTTCGTTTTCCTGCATTTGCCTGCCGGATGAGAAATCCATCCTGTTATGTGTCCTTGATTCCATCGTCCTCCAGCCCACTTTCCCGACGTAATTAAGTCGATCATCGTTTTGCTTTGCTTCTGATTCCACTCTTCTGGCCTTGTAATGCCTTTTGCCCAAGGATTTGCGTAGCTTTCAGCGAGCCATGTTGTGCAGTTCTGGCGTAGATAATCTTTCATTTCTGGTAGTTGGTTGTAGTGTTCAACTCCATATTTCTCCAGAGTGGTGATTGCTCCTTTAACTCGGACTTCAGGCAAGCTCAAAGGATTATCTACTCCATACCGTTCTTGACAAGTTTGTCGCATTTTCTCCTGGATTTTTTCAGATTGAAGAGGAAAGTCTACGCCATATTTTTCTTGCATAGCTTCATTAAGTCGCCGTATGCCTTCATCGGTTTTCATGATATGGTCGGCCCCATATCGCTTCACAGAAGTTTCCCGTCGTTTGTTGACAATTTTCTGCGTAGATTCCTCAGTACCGAACATCTTTTCAACCCGTTCAGCGATCTTTTCCGGTGTATTGATCGGCATGGCAGTGCCATATTTTGCGATATTGGTTTTCTCAATTTTATCTCGAACCTCTTTGCGATTAGCGGGGTTATTCGCTGCCATTTGACATGAACGGCAAATATGCTTGCCGCCATGTGCATCAGCATTCTTTTGAGCAACGCTGTATATTGGCGTAGACTCCGTTCCGCACAATTTGAACCCGCCGTTACAATCGTACTTGATCCGCACCCGTTGTCCAGGTAGTAGATTCGCAGGAATCTTTTCGATGTACATATTTGCTCCTTGTACGGGTCAAAAAAGTTTTCAAAAATAAAATAAAAACCCGTAGTCGTTTCCAACTACGGGTTTTTCGTTGCATCGACCTAGTCGAGATCAGTTGGTTTTCTTAAACCAATCAGGACGCATTTTGCGAATCTCCGCATCAAACTCAGGATCATATCCTTGACTGTTGAATACAGCTTTTGAGAGCGGTCGTGGCTCGCCATTACGAGCCATTTCCATAAGTTGTTGCTTCTTCGCCTTTGCTTCGTCACTCATCGCTACATTATCCAAATCAGATAATTAAGTAACCACTACGCATCATACCAAAAGATTATTGAGTGTCAACTCCTGAACCAATCAGACCGCAGTTTTCGAATTTCTTTGTCGAAGTCTGGGTCGTAAGAACCACCTTGATTAGTATAATGAGTTAAAACCTTTCCTAATTCTCCCGTCTTTTGACTGGGTCTTAGTTCACCATTCTTTGCCATGTCCAGAAGTTGTTGTTTCTTCTGGTCAGCAATATCAGATGTTAATACAAACCAATCAGGTCTTAAATTTCTGATTTCCTTATCAAATTCTGGATTATAACAGCCATTTTTTAGACTTGTATAAGAAGACAACATGCCTCCTAATTCATGTTTTTTATTATTTGGTCTTGGTTCACCATTTTTAGCCATTTCCAATAGTTGTTGTTTAGCAATATTAGATGTTGAGATAAACCAATCAGGTCTGAGATTGCGAATCTCTGCGGCAAATTTAGGATCGTAACATTTTGATACAGTACAAATGTAATTATTAAACACCGATCCCAATTTAGTTTTTCTCTTTGGTTTTGGCTCACAGTTTCTCGCCATTTCCAGAAGTTGTTGTTTCTTCTCGCTTGCAACATCGAACTGAGATATAAACCAATCAGGTCTAAGTTCACGGACTTCCTTGTCAAATTCTGGATTATAACAGCCATTTTTTGGATTAGTATAAGAAGACAACGTGCTTCCTAATTCATGTTTTTTATCATTTGGTCTTGGTTCACCGTTTCTCGCCATTTCCAGAAGTTGTTGTTTAGCAATATTAGATGTTGAGATAAACCAATCAGGTCTAAGCCTACGAATTTCTGCATTAAATTCAGGATCAGATCTCATGTAATGATTAAACGCAATTCCTAATTCATGTTTTTTATCATTTGGTCTTGGTTCACCATTCTTTGCCATTTCCAGAAGTTGTTGTTTTTTATCGCTTGCAACATCGAACTGAGATATAAACCAATCAGGTCTGAGATTGCGAATCTCTGTGGAAAAATTAGAATCGTAACATGGGTTTTTTGGATTAGTATAAATTCTCAAAAAAATTCCCAAGTTATGCGTCCGTACTTTTGGTATTGGATGTTCTTTACGAGCCATTTCCAAAAGTCGCTGTTTCTTCTGTACGGAATTATCAAACCAATCAGGTCTAAGTTCACGGATTTCTGCGTCAAACACATCATCATAACAGCCACCTTTAAGGCGTATATAGTTGCGAAAAACCGATCCCAATTTAGTTTTTTTCTTTGGTTTTGGCTCTCCGTTTCTCGCCATTTCCAGAAGTTGTTGTTTATTCTGGTCAGATTGAGTTAAGCAGAACTTCTCCCAGCCGTCAATTGATTCTAAGAGTTGTAATTGCCATGTTTTGAGTGTCATTTTATTTTTCTGAACCAATCAGACCGCAGTTTTCGAATTTTTTTGTCGAAGTCTGGGTCGTAAGATTTATGTTTTAGTCTTGTGTAACAACCCAAAACCGATCCCAGTTTATGTGTTTTTTGATTTGGTCTAGGCTCGCCGTTCCTTGCTATCTCCAGAAGTTGTTGTTTCTTCTGGTCAACAATATCAGATTGAGTTTTTTTATTTCTGAACCAATCAGGCATAAGTTCACGAATTTTTTTGTCGAAATCTGGATCGTAAGAACTGTCTTTTGGTTTTGTGTAATAAACCAAAGCCGATGCCAATTTATGTGATTTCCTATTTGGTCTTGGTTTGCCACGACGTGCCATATCGATAAGTTGTTTTTTTTTATGATTTACGGCATAACGAAACCAGTCGGGTCTAAGGCTGCGAATTTCCTTATCAAAATTTTTGTCAAAGGTATTGCCTACGGTTGTATATTTGCTTAAACAACTACCAATGTGTTCTGAAATTTTTGGTCTTAGTTTTCCTCGTCGTGCCATCTCTAAGAGTTGTTTCTTCTTTTGGTTGGCACGCTCAGATAGAGACACAAACCAATCAGACCGCAGTTTTCGAATTTCTTTGTCGAAGTCTAGGTCGTAACAATTAGATTTTGTAGTGTATAAAGTCAATGAATGGCCCAACTCATGTACTTTTTGAATAGGTCTTGGTTCACCACGACGTGCCATCTCCAAAAGTTGTTGTTTCTTCTGATCGGCAATATCAGATAAAGATGAAAACCAGTCAGGTACGATTTTGCGGATTACCTTGTCAAACTCTGGATCGTAGCAATCTCGCTTGTGTTCTGTGTAAATACGCAAGACATTTCCTAGACCATCTCGTTTAGGTTTTTTCTCTCCATTCCTTGCCATCTCCAAAAGTTGTTGTTTCTTCTGATCGGAAATATTAGATCGAGACACGAACCAATCAGGTCTGATCTTACGAATTTTTTTATCAAAGTCTTGGTCGTAGCTGCCGCTTTTTTGACTCGTATAGCAAGTCAAACCAGATCCCAATTTATGTGATTTCTTATTTGGTCTTGGTTTGCCACTATATGCCATCTCTAAGAGTTGTTGTTTCCTTTTCTTGGCACACATGAACCAGCGGGGTATGCGTTCTCTGATTTGCTTGTTGAATTCTGAATCATAAGAACTGCTGTTGTGTCTCGTGTATTCATTCAAAACATACCCCAGAGGATGCTTTCCCGGAATGGGTTTTGTCTCGCCATTCTTTGCCATCTCCATAAGTTTCTGTTTCTTCTGACTTGATTTAGATAAACAGAACTCCTTCCAGCCACTTTTGGAATCCAAAAGTTGTATTTGCCAAATACTAAGCATTCTCTGTCTGCCTTTTATAATGTGCTCGTTGAACTGCCATAAATCGGTACAGCGAGCTATCTTTGTCAAGATTTTCAAAGCCAATTCGACTTGCTTCTTCAACTTTTTCTTTCCAATCTGTTCCTAAGAACTGTTGGAGTCTTTGAAGGTCATTTGTATTGGCTCGACCTTCAAATGGAGAATGCGGAGCTATATGAGTTCTGACGACTACGTCCCAACCATGTTCACGCACAAAATCAACAATCATTCCATCAAGTCGTAGATCAGGGTTATTTGGATTTTGTCGTCTTAGGAGTTCTTTACGGAGTCGTTCTTTGAGGACTTCATAAGAGACATTTTCCAAGATATAATCATCAAATGATTCGATGATATCTTCGATTACTTCGTTGATGGCATCTGGAGTGCGAAGGTCTTCTGGGATTGCAAGTACAGCTTGGAGCATTTCTTCGATTACATCGTTACGTTTAGAGCCGTAAACATCTTCAAGGCTGACGTATTTAACTGGTTCAGTGTCTTCTTCGTCGTCATCAAATGGCAATGTGGGCATGAGGATGGGATAGAACATATCATCGAGCATTGACGAGACGATAACTGCGTTAAACATATCCGAGATGTTTTGGCGGATTTTATCTGATGGTGAGTCCCATTGTGCGAAGTATTCGATGTAATTGACCATTTTGACATCTTGTTTGTCTTTATGGTCTCGAAGACTGCGGCCCAATTTTTGGATGGCCAAGTGTACCGAACGATCAAAACTAGCGTTGTGGATTCGTGAGCATGGAGGCCAATCTGTCCCTTCTCGACCTATCATGCAGGTGACAGCAACTTGAAAGTCATGGTCATCTGACATGAGTCGATCTTTATCTCGTTTTTGTCGATCTGGTCGTACTAGATCGAGAACCAATTTTGGTCCATAGATTTGTTCTAGTTTTTCTACTAATGTCTTAACCCATTCGGTTTTATTGGTGGTCTTAAAAAAGCTATTGCCATCTGAGGGAACAATAATGAGGGCAGGTTCGTTTGATTCTTCTTTGACAGAATCAATGATCTGATTCATGAGTTGAGTGCTATTTTCATAGCAAACATAATTTTGTCGTAATTCACGCAGTCCAAGGACATTCCAGTGTTCCATGAATGGCACTCTGAAAATCTCGAAATCACTAAGATAATCGGTGTCAATAATGGCTTGTTTATTGCCACGATAGAAGAGTGCGGTCATTACATGAAGAAATCCCTCTTGATCCAAGAGGTATTTGCAAAATTCACCCAATCTATTCATTTCATAATCATCTTCACTTACGCCTGAAACATGTTGTATTTCATCGATGCGAAACGATGTATTTTTGATCGCACGTTTCTTTTCAGAATTGCTCATATTCTGAAAGGCTTTTATGAAGGCGGCGTATGTAGCAACGCAAGTGACTCCTCCGAGGACATCTTGTTTTCTGAAGGAATCTAGGCTTTTTTTAGTTCGTTTTTCCAGAAGAAATTTACGAACACTTTCGACTGAGCCATCATTTTCTTCACAGCAATTGGTGGTTATTTCCCAATGATAAATTTTGCCATCTATATTCAACATGGGGTGTTTTTTCTCAGTGAACCCATATCCGATATTGAGTTGTGGCACAATAAAGATTTGTTTTCGTTCATAGTCAGTTTGGATAATTTCACGAGCTGCGTCGAAGATTTGCATTAAACTTTTACCACTCCCTGTTGGTGCAACGGTGAGGGTGCGAGTTTTGCCGTCAAAGCTCTTAAATCTACGTATTTGATAATCTCGTCCAGCATACCCAAGCTCTCTTGGTTGAGATTGTTTTATCGCAGGCAGTTTGGCTTGATGTGGTTTCCAATTTGGATCTCTAAAACTGAAATCGGCAGGCTTCATATCATGACCTTATAAAGAGGAAGGTTCCCATGTCGGTTCTGGACGCTTTGTAGCAATAAAGCTGTTCTGAAACAGTCCAATCTGTTGGATTTCTCAGATGTTTTACTACTGATTCGACCAAAATTTTTGGATCAAATCTTTTACTGGAATGCCCATCTGACAACATCAGATTTGCCGCCACAACAGTTTTTGGTGGGCAGAGATTCATGGTTTTAGCGAGATATTTGTGGCAACTCGTTTTGAGCACAGTTTTTGTGTAATCGAAATACACAAGTGCTGGATTGAAAATCTCGAAATTATCTTCGATTGTTTCGAGCCAATCTCCGCACAGCCAGTTGGCTTCGGGATGGTTTTTTTTATTGAATTCAATTACACCTTCACCTTTGAGGTCGTTGTCGATTCCAAAAAATTGATTTTTGGTGATAAATCCAGCTTGGACCAACTGAACGATTTCTGATCCTTCTGTATCGGGTTGTTTATTGCAGAAGGTCCAGTAAGATTTTTCCATTGGAATTGAATGGATGCCGGTAATTTTTCTATAAGCATTGATCAATTCTTGTCTTGCCTTTATCTTGGCAGAGTTCTTATAATATTCTGGCTGTTCGGCGAAATGATGTTTGTCGAATGGATTTTGCATGTGTGATTTATAGCACAAATCACACAATTGTTCAAGGACAAAATAACTGATGAAGATTGACACTGTCACAAGCCTTTAGATGGCAAAGCATCCGAGGATGTAATGAGCAATCAGATCAATGAAAATTTGTTTCCACCAAAGTTCTTAAACTGGCCTGTTCATTTGCATCACGATCATAAGACTGGCATGACAGTAGGTGCAGTTCATTCCCACTGCAACGCTGTATTATGGCAATATCATAATGAGTAAATATGAATTACATCATCGTTCAAGTAGATCAAGATTATGGTCAAGTAGTAGGCGTCAGGTACATTGAAAGTTTTGAAGACAAAGAATCTGCGAATGCGTTTATTTTAGGAAAGAATGAACAGCGGATCGCAGAATGGAAAAATAGATTAGAATACATTGAACAATGGGTCGATGCTATTGAACTTCCTGAGACAGATTATCATGGCTGGATTAAATATCTCGAACAATACCATCCATTTGGTGTCATGTATGTGACTCCCGATGACTTCAAAGAAAATTTGAAGAGTTATTTAACAACACACTCGGTGAAATTGAATGAATATGAGCCGCCTCCAGTAGATTTAGAATGCAACGGTTTTCATATAGTGAAGATGAGTCGGTAGGATTTCAAAGGCTTTTGCAGCCTTTGAAACTCGCTTGGCGTGCAACTTCTGAAACATTTCAATCCACAAAGGCTTTTGTCCCCGTATCCCGCAGCCTTTGAAACCGGCTGGCGTCGATAGACAAATGCCCGGATCTTGTATGAGTGATTCTCGTTATGTAATGATATTTGATAGTTAAATCGTAAATATCTAAAGGAAAGATATTCGATAAAACAAACATAGAGGCGAAGATGAAATTCAGAAAATGGTTTGAAGTTGTGGAGTTAATGAAGCCGAAAGGTGCAAGAAAGAGCAACATTGTAAGGGATGCTGGCACGAATACAGCCAGAGGTGCGATTCAGTACAAATGGAAAACACAACTGGGAAGCGAAGTAAAGTTATTGTTTACTCCTGAAGGCAATGACGAATACACGGTTGTTTTTTATGTAAACAATACATTGTATGACGATGCTGCATCTAACACAGAAAATGGTAGAGACCCAGAGATTTTGTCTGGTATTTTTTACTTATTAAAGTCCAAGTCGGAAGTAATTGGAGCAAAGACTTTATCGTTTAGGGCACATCAATCTCCTGGCGACACTAAAATTGTGCGAAGTCTAAACATAGATTTGTATAAGCAACAAGCATTGACAGACATTTTCAATTTCTCAAAAGAATCGTCTACAGTTGTTCCTAATGTTGTACCTCCGAGCGAGAGATCGCTGTCGCTTATGAAAAAAATCAACAGGCCGATTCTAACAGTATACGATTTTGAAAAGGATCGTTGGTTGAATTTTGCAAAACAAGTAAAATCAGCAATTGAACAAAACGAATCGATTTACAATTATGTGAATCAGTTAAAAACTGGAGTAGGGGTTGGCGACTTCCGTACTTTGAATTTTGATATCAACAAATTGATTTATTCTTTAAGCAATTATCAAAACGCATTTATATCAAATACAGAGCAGGGCTGGAGCAAAACCAAAAACAGACGTGCTGTGATATATGAAAAGCTGTTGAATCGTCATATGTCTAATGACTGGTCTATTAGTGTTGTTCGTGGCGACAATTTTTTGTTGACTAAAAAACATGATGTGGTTTAATGAATGCGTGAAACAGTGAAACAGTGAAACAGTGAAAGTTGAATAAGGAAACATGATGTCAGACGAGAATTGGGAATGGGCCGAGCGAGGAATAAGTCCTAATGACAATTTCAAGCCTACGGTGATAACGGATGGTGGTCCTTGGGCGACTCACAACATGCCTTGTGCTGTATTGAATCAAACGGAGAAGGCTGTATTGGACATGAATAGTAATGTATTTCAACCGTCTTGGAAGGCACAATCTGAGGGCTGGCGATTAGTTCATGCTCGGAGTTGGTTTCAAAGGTTTTTGTTAAAAGTTGCGGGTTTGGTTTAGCAATTGTCTATAATGTAGCTTAAAGCTATTTATGGACAATTGCGATCTATGATTGACGAAAGACTTCTTCAAGATAAGTACATATTAACAAATGTAAGACAAGGTGGAGTTTCTGATTTCATTGAAGATGAAATACGTCGCATTTGCGATTGTCCGAAGAAAGGCGAAAAGTCGATTGGCGATTTGTTTATTGATGGAAGTCCGTTAAACATAAAGACGATTGACATAGGAAAGAGTTTTCATATGCCCAATTTAGTTTCTGCAAAGAAGGCGTTTGATTTTCTTCAGAAACCAGAAAACAAGCTGCGATATATGTTTGTTGAATACGAAAAAAATGGAGACATAGTGGAAATCAAAAGAGAAACCATCAAAGAGATCGAAGAGTTGTCTGACGTTAAAATACAAGCTCAAGGAGAGGGAGTAATTCAACTTCAAAGTTTGACATTTAGGGATCACATTGATGAATTCAGAGTGCTTATGCGAGACTTCATCAATAGACAAAACAAAAAATGGGAAATGCGATGGGACTATTATGGTTTACAACAAAAAACTTTGTTGTAAACCATAAATACAATTATGACAGCATCATCAGTAACAGGCGTATCAGGACCAGGCGCAGCAACAAGCAAAGGTCCACACAACAATCGTGACACTTATGTACCATTGGCTGGTCCAAGAGTGATTGTGGCAGGATCGGCAACACTAGACGGAGGGGGCGGCTTTACACTAGAGTTTCCTACGCCACTACCCGGTGGATTCTACAACTATTCTTACGCTGTAACGCCTCTAGGTTCGGAACGATTCTCTGTAACTGTCGGTGGAGCCGAAAACGCTGAAGGCGAGCTAGCAAGCATCACCATCATTGGCAACAGCAACAAGACGATTACTTATATGGTAGTCAGCAATGGGCAAGCAGCCATTCCTTTAAGCTAAAGGAGCAGGCTCTTATTCCTTCAGCACAGCCTTCTTGACGTGCTTGTTTTTATTCATCCATTCTAAAAACGCAGGTCTGCTTTTGCGTGTTGACACTTTGACTTCATAGGTGAATTCTTCTGTTTGTTTCACGGCAAGAATTTTTCCCCCATCATCAGATACAATCTTGGCCAAGGATCGTGCGTCGGATTCTTTGGTGACATCTACGACAACCGTAAGTTGCTGTGTTGAGGTTAGCTCATAGGTTATCACGCCTATTCCAGCCAAAGCCATAACCGAAGCCATTGACAAAACAATTCGCTGAGTCCATTTCATGAATGAGTTGGACTTCTGTTTTGCTGGCATTACGATTCGCCCCATGTCAACAAGACAGTCTTCCATACTTCCTTGTTCTTTCATAAATTTCAAATGTCCCGGTAGGTTCTCAAGGGACATTGGAATTTGTTCATCTTTTGGTGTTGCCATTTTATCTCCTTTTTGGTGGCTAACGTATTTAGTATATGCTCAATACAATTACACCAGAATTCGTCCACTACATCCCTGAAGACATGCAAGAAGGCGTACTGTATGTTTCTTTGGAGTACAGCACAGCGATCCACAAGTGCTGCTGTGGCTGCGGACATCAAGTCTGTACGCCAATTGATCCCAATCCACCACACAACGGCTGGACGCTTATAAACGACGATGGCAAGGTATCTCTCAGCCCGTCAATAGGCAACTTCCAGTTGTCTTGTAAAACACACTACTTCATCAAAGAAAACCAAGTCATGTGGTGTTAATTACTTCACGACATATTAGCAAATTAGTGGAGGAAATGTACGCTGAAGATTACAAACTATTTGAGTATATATTTTAATGGAATCATTCAAAGAATATATCAACGAAGGAAAAGATCGAGGCAACAATAGGATTGAGGCCATATCGACTCTCGTATCTGCTTTGAAAACAGCACTCGGTCAGTACGATATATCAACCCGTCATTTCGTCTGGGAGCATCTCAACAGCCAAAAAGGGAAAGAATTGATGGAAAAGATTCTACGCAATCCGAAAACCTACCTTTCCGACAGCGAATTCACCAAGTTGGTTATAAAGAAATGACGTGTTGACTTCAGACGAGAAAAGAGTAAATTGTGTTGGATCAGTTGGATCGCCGACTGAAATTTCCGATTCTCTCGAAGGAGTCTTGCAGTGAAGAAGTTTCTCTCAGTTATGGCTGCAATCGCAGTCCTCGTGGCCTGGAGTGGCACAGCTCCGGCTCAATGTGGCAGCGGGCGTTTCTTTAGTGGCCAAAACCAATGCGAGAATGGCTACTTCGGTGGTTGGCGAGTGATTCACTCGAACTATTCCCCCGTCTACTCGCACAGCAGCTTTGGATCGTGTTCCAGTGGAGGATATGTGACGGCGAGTCAACCAGTGCCTCAGACGGTGCCATACATCGAAAACAAAGGCACCAACAAGGCCGTGATGCCTGATCCAAATTACCAACCCTATAAGGGTGGCAATTTGCCAGCTCCTACTCCAAAGAAGACTTCCCAACCGGGAGACCTTCCTCTGCCTCCGAAGAAGATTCAGCCGCCGAATCCTCGCCAAGATGGATTTCCCGAAGGGACCATTCAGATTGACAACCAATCGTATGGCAGATTGCTTGACGGTACTTACGCCAAGATTTCCGATGGGACGTACTCTCGCTTGAAGGGCAATACGGCATACGGAAGTTACTCGAAGTAATTTGAGTCAGTATCAAAAAGCAAAAGCCAGGGATCAAACCCTGGCTTTTGTCGTTATTTGGGGGCTGGATAACGGTCTATTCTGTTTTTTCGGTCATAAGACCCAAGCATATGACCCTGACGATAATCGTCACTTAATGTCCAACGGATTGGACCCAGCCACTTGCCATGCCCCCCATCCCAATATCCAGTCATAAATGTAGCTGACGGGGTTGCTGGTTGTGTAGTCGCTCCCACTGCGGGGGCAACTGGACTTGATTCTGACGGTACAGGAACAGGTTGAACCTGCCTGATTTCTGACATAGGCGATTCGTTGATTGGACGAGCCTCCGGCTTAACTCGCACAATGCTAATGATACCTAAGATCACAAGTGGAGTCGAAAGTATCGCCAACAATAATACGACAAAGAAACTCTTTTTCATAAGTCCTCCTTTATCGTATATACCTGCACACTGGAATAATTCAGAGGTTACAAGAAGTTAAATGCGAGTTGCATCTATCACTATGATCGGTCAGTTTCCCGATGGGATCAACATTCATGTAAGAAATTTGAAATGGGCATTGACGGAAGATGACCACATTTTCATCATTACTTTGCCATCTTTTATTGAATCTCTTGATCTAAAAAACGATAAGCAAGTCACCTACATTCCCTTCCATACACAACTTAATTCGGAAAAAGGATTCATCAACTTTTGGAAATATTTTCCGAAAATAATCAAAGAGTACAAAATATACCCTGAGTGGTTTTTGTTCATGGAGGAAGACATTTGGTTTTTTGCCAAGCCACTACTCCAAAGCGATCCTAAAATTATCCGTGGATATTTACCTCGTGGCTCGTACAGAAACATCTTACTCGACGACCAAATCATACACAATCGAGTGTGGGAAGGTGCGCAGGTAATCCACAGTGATATTGTGAAAAACGCCATCAATTTCGGCATCGACTTTTCTTTTGTGCGAAACACATTCTTGGTCAAGAACAGAAAAAAATACGAAGATGAATTTGGTGGCGAGATTACCATGTCCATGTATCAGAACCCTGATACATTTGACGAGTTTGGTCTATATTGCGCTTTGGTCGAAAAGACGAAAATGCAACATGAAGTTAAAGCTCTGCATGTTCGTGGGCCGGAAAGTCTGCACCGCATGTATCCCGATGCTTATTTGCACGCAACCAAACAACGCATAGATGAAATACAAAAGAAATTGCCATATATTGATGTTCTACTTGCTGTTGCTGTATATTACACAGTTGGATTGTGGAAGCACATTCATCATTTGGACTGGACCAAGGCTCAGATAGAAAGTAAGAGAGAAATACAGCGGCTGTTGTTGACTGGTAACGAATGGATTACATTCGAGGAATACACCAAATTAGATTCATTGCATGTCTTAATGAATGGCTTATCTCCGAGCAGGAAGAAGGTATAATGCGATATACTCATTCTCCGGGCGATCTCGATCAGCAATCGTCGGTTTCTATGTGAGAAAGCCGGACTTCTATCGGTACGAGCAAGACTGATAAGCCAAGCTGGTTTCACCCGGAGAGTGAGTTGTCTTTGGTCAAATTTATTGGATTCGATATGATACGCAAAATTACTGATCCGTGGGAAGTAAGCAAAGATGCACCGCCCAAGACTCTGGAAGGAGCCATCGTATTTTTGAATAATTGGTTATCTCAAACATCAGGTAAAGAAAAAGACGAAGACCCTGAGCAACCTATGATTGAGGTAGTTACAAAGATGATAAACGAAAACCCAACCGAATGGTGGCTTGGACATCATTTCGGTTGGGGCATGGGTATGAGAAACATACTTCGCAAGAATGGATACGACGAGCAAACGCTCGGCGTCAGCAATCTTGACGATTACTACATTGGGCTGATCGAGCAAGCATGTTTAGGCAAGGGAAACCATCACCATGAAATGCCTAGTCTCGACGCCGATAGTACAAAAGAATGACTCGTCTAATGTGATCTGCTTCGATTTTTCCCCACGATCCATCGTCGTGAAAAATCTCTTTAATGAATTTCCATATTCGGTTCATATAGCCTCCTTTGCCAAAAGGAACCGAATGTATTTATCCTACCTGTCGATACTTCACTTTTTCTTGGAATTCATTTGGATGAATTAAACCCAACAAACTGGGTTTATCAGTTGCAAATTGATCCCAACTGATGCTTCTGTTGAAATTATTGATTTGAGTTGCTTGGATGTCACATTCGATGACGCCGCAGCCCCAATCAATATCGAAGAACATCAAACTTATTTTCCAACTACGGTCGCATGGACAGGCGACGTGTGGAAGTCATTCGTAAAGTTCCGAAACTCCTGGAATCTTCCAGCGTATGTTGTTGAGATAAGGATTGCAATCATGGACAACAATAGTGCCACCAATATTGATGCTCCGAATGGAATTCAAGATGTCTTTGTCTACTTGATCTGATTGATGCAATCCATCAATGAAAATCAAATCAAACTTTTGTGTATTGAAAGCAAAGAATTCATCTGAAGTGATTTGATATGTGGCCGCAGTATTATTCGGGTCTACACAAAATTTGTGTTCACATTGGATGTGCTGGTATGTGTCAAATGTACCAATACCTATTTCCAAGTAGCTTTTGTAAGATAGCTCTTTAATCAAGAACGAAATCAATTCGAGTCGAGTTGAAAACATCCTTAAAATTTCACTTGAGCCAAACACGGCGGCATAATTTGTTTGAGCATTGACACTGGAATATACGCCATGAGTTTATCTTGCTGGCTTCTAGGATCAGGGCGAACTCGCAATGTTGCAGCACCCATCCGATAGTTACCTCGTTGATCGAATCCCTCATCTTCGGCCCCGGCTCGCATCTCTTCTATGAGCTTTTTGGCTTCAGCAACGCTTACCAACACGATTTTGCCGCCAACTCGACTTAGAACAGCATAGAACTCAGCTTTGCCAACCATGTCTCTACCAGGGACGCCACGGCGATAATCCTTCATGACTTCAAAGAGAATATCATCTCCAGTATCACGATATTTGATTTGAATGGGTTTTTCACCGCTGGGAGTGTCCCACCATCCGTCAACCTTGTCATATTTATCTTCTTGAGTGGATGGCTCTCTAAGTTTCATTCCACATTGAACCAAGCTATCAAATATCTGCTTTTCAATACTTTTGCCATATTGAACTCTCTGGTCAATGTCCTGAAATCTATTGCCCATACGCATTTGAGGCGGTGAAGTACGATCAGCAGGGTTTGGAGCATGACCAAGAGATGGCTTAGGAATTTCTTCTTCAGGATTTGTCACAGGTATCACCGGCTTTTGTTGTTGCATACGACGAGGATCACGGCCAAAGGCTCCACCTACGGGGCCTCGCCAGCGAGCTTCATTAGTTGATAACCATTTTGAAAAGTTCATAGCTTATTTATCTCCCAAGCTACATATTATTCAAAGTTAAATATAATGAAATATGATTGAGCATGAACCAGAAGAAATCCGAATCAAAACATACAAAGACCCTTTAATGGATGGGAAGCTCCTCATGGGACACACACACACAATATAAAGGCAACAGCCATATGGGTGCTGGATATTTCTTTGCGCCTTACGTCCCTTTGACTCGAACTCCGACCGTTTTTGGTCAGACGCACCAAGCTGTTGATTACGCTCGTGGTGATGATGTTGTAAAGCCAACAAAAGCTCACAGAAGCATCACCGATCCGTGGGAAGTTTCTCGATTCGACTGAAATAAACTGCTTGTATTCGGCTGTCCAGCAAGTAAAATGAAAGTTGACAGTACAAGACCAGCGTGCCGTCCAATTTCAATTCTGCTGGCCAATCCCTCACGGAGTCAAAACATGACCACAACACAAGAGGGCATGGACGCCACAACAGAAGAACCCGAAAAAATTGTTGTCCCTGTCTTAACAGACACGGATGAACAAGAAATTCTTGGTCTTCACAATGCCATCGGAAAGGTCTTGGAAAAGATCAAATGGCATGAAGAACAGATCAAAGAACGACGACAAGACATCACCGGCCACGAAAATCAAATCAATGATTTGCGAAATTCATTAAGGCAACACGTCGGTCCATTGATGAGTCAAGCTCTGAGTCAGCCTCAAAAAACTGAGAGCCGAACTCGTGAATCGACTGATGCGACAGGAACTTTGATTACAGACTGTCTTCGCAAAAGCAGCAAGCCGCTGGATACAAACCACATCAAAAAGTTCCTGGTGAAGCATGGAAATACCACCAACCCTAGTGTCGAACTCAGTCGAATGGTCAAGCGTGGATTCATCGAACGGTCAGGACGTGGGCTTTACCAACTGAAGAAGTAGAATTTCGAGGAAGGAAAAAAGGACGGCTTTCAGGCCGTCCTTTTTTATTGCGCCAAGTCGTACATACCTTCATGAATTTCAAACATTGGTTATCTCTGAACGAGGGCGGTTGGATTAGCAAAGGCAAAGCACAAAACTCTTTGTTCAAGCCCGGCCCCAAAGATACAACACCAAAACCACACGATCTAAAACTTTGTGGTATCGGCGGCGGTCCAGGTCCTGGTGGTGCATGCGCAAGTGCCGGAGGCGGGGCAACGGCTGTTCCTGTTAAGTAAGTGGCTTCAACCAACTGGTAGGATTAGGCGTAGAATAACTAACATCAGAATATCTGACTGTTACATTTATCTCATAGTCTAACGAGCTTGTGATGTCCATGCTACCAAAGTCCAGAGCGGAGATAAGTGAATTTTCTAAATACAACAATTCTAAAACTTCACCATTTTCACCATGTAGCCTCAATACCACAGTCGCTTTTTCTGATTGCCACTTGCGATCTTCTAACGCACGAAATTGCTCAGACACCCAACACATGAACAATGCGCCACCTTCGTCGTTTTCAACATCGTTGTAGGTGATTTTCATTTCGTCCCATGACGATTTGCCCGGCAACCAAGTGGTGTTCCCATTATGTTGAACAGTCGTTGATTGAACGGTCATTGATGGAAGCGAACCAATTTTAACTGGAGACGGTGGGGCTATGAGTTGCCATGTCTTATCGTCTCGCCATTCCGCAGACCAATTGAATTTGTGAGGCATATATTTTCTCCTGCATCCATTATAAGAAAATGAACTTCTCAAAAAGCCTATGCGGAGCATAAATACTTATTGATAGAGGTTAAATCAACCATCAAGGAGGAAGATATGAGCAACAACAACTCTGTCGCTGTTATTGTTGTGGGCCTGTTAGGGTTCATGGCAATTGCCATCACAGGAAAATGGATTCTCGATCAAAATAATGAGTGTAATCATCATCGCCAAGATCATCGAGATCGAATTGAAATAAACACACCGGCACCACAAGTTGTGACACCACCGGCTCAACAAATAATTGTGACACCACCGGCTCAACAAATAATTGTGACACCACCGGCTCAACAAATCATCATTGGTCGTCCTTACCCACAAGCCTACCCACAATATCACAGCAGAAACGAATTCTGGATGGGATATTCCGATGGATGGAATGGTATGGGAATGCGTCAGAATTGCCCTGAATATATTCAGGGCTATCAGATCGGCACGCATGATCGCAGTTGTCATCGACCATATTATCACGAACGACATTGCCCACCAGGGTTCTCTTTGAGAGTCCCTGGCTTTAGCTTGAATATCCGTTAAGCAAAAAAACACCCCATGATTTTTCATGGGGTGTTTTTGTTTTTTACTCGTATTTTTCAATCAAGAAATTTGGCAACTTAGGAGCGATGATTGAAAGCAATTCAAACGCTCCTTTATTGGTAAACACGATTTCGTATCTGCCTCTACACTGATGCAGATCACAGGTGCAATCTAGCGAATTGAAATATTCAGCTATGATCTTTGTGCCTTCTTCGCCAAACTTGTGAGTCCGCAAATAGGCTTTTCTTTTACTTTTCCGACCGGCATCAACAAACCAAACCATCCAGGCTTCGTCTGTCAATATTTCCAGCATCTCACGAGTCACTGTCTTAGCGCCATCTTTGTAATACATTTCGTATGCTTCATTGAAGATTGGAAAAGCAACACTGTAACACCTGTAAGTGTTTTTGTCTTTCTTGATGGTATTTTGGTCGATCTTGAAGAAATCCTTTAAGACCTCGATCTTATAAGACAACCACATATTGTCGTGGTCACGCATGGCGAGGTAACAATTCTTACCACGCTCAGGGTGAATGATAGAGGAGCCTCCAAGGATGGTCCCGTATAGCACTTGTCTCTGGCTGTCTTTTAAGTTTGGTCCGCACTGATAAGTCATCATTGTCTCCTTGTTGCCATATATACGTTTCGCAACATTGTTCCCGAAGATATGTAGTAGAAATCGGAATAAAAATATGAGCAGCATAGCTATTGTGAACAAAAAGTTCACTCGCATTAAAAAAAGGAGATAAATACTATGGGAGCAACAAGCGTAACAGGCGTTAGTGGTCCAGGAAGCGTAGCCGGTCTTCAGAAGGGTTCGGAGCATATGTCTCTTGGCGTAGCCAAGTTGATTGGTCCGAAGGTTTCTGCTGCTGGTAAGATTACTTTGACTGGCACAACTGGCGTTGTAGAATTTCCAGAATTGGTTGGTGTAGTTGGCGATTACGTCGTCATGTTGACTGCTAATAGCGTCACACATGTTTTCGTTTCGACACCATTGGCCGCTATTGCAAGCACAGATCAGTGGGGATTCGTCGCAACTGGTGGTACTAATGCAGTAGTTAATTGGGCAGTCGTTAAAGTCGGCAACTAATTGATGACAAAATGAAAGAATTGAATGAAGCAAAAAAGTGATGCCCGGCAGCATTGCTCTTTTGGAAAAAGGCAAAACTCATCCTTATTAGCCTTTCTAATTAAGCTAACAAAACCTTGACATTGTGTGATGTCAAGGTTTTGTTTTTATATCAGGTCGCCATTCTCATCGAGACAACACAGAGGCATTTGCGAACCTGCGATTTACTCTGTTCAGCCCGGTCTTTTGAGTAGACTGCTACCTTGTCTTTATTTTCTATTCAGTCTCATCTTTTGGACGATAGAACTTGAAGTTTTTGTCGGCCCATTCGATTGCCATGTGCGATCCCCTTGCCAAAAGACCTACAAGTTGCGTTGGATTGCCACTTCCTTCAATGGCGATGTTGTCTCGCTCATTGTTTTCAATCCAAACCAGAGCAAACGTCAAATTAGGTCGCTGCTTCAACTCCATTGCCATCTGACGAATAGTCACAAGAGAAAGATCAGGTAGTCCCAATTCTTTGAGAGTGGCCCGCAGAGCATCACCGCCAGCTTCCAAAATGTTGTTTAACTTCTTTGTCAGAACTTTCATAGCCATCAGTCGATCATCGGCTTCGATGATGAGTTGATACGAGAAATCATCTACATTGTCCTGATTAGACAGGACTAAAAGACTGCAAGGGTGTTGTTCTTTAACATCTGAAACTTGGTTTGATATGCTCACCAAACTTTTTTCATCTGTTAGCTTAAAATGTATCCAACTTCCTTCAGCACTGGTGTCGATTAGCGTAAGCCCATCAAATTTTTTCAGTGCCTCAATCAATAATTCAAATTCCTTTTCCATATGGTTAATCCTCCAAGATTCCAGCGTGATCGAGAGATTGCACGAGTTTGATTAGATGTTTGCACATTCCTGGCATTTCGAGCGGATTCGCCGAGCCAGGATTTACATTCGCTTCGTACTTCTTTCTGACTCTTCCATACAACGATGTATCTATGTGATCTGTGTAGTTGAAACGCCATTTGAAATCGTTACAATCACACCGAACCAACACATTGTTCTCTTTATCGAGTCTTTCAAAAACGTAGTGACGACCATCGTTCGCTACAATCTCGATCCAGTTCTGGTTGTCTTTGGAGTCGTGATAATTCACGCCTTTGAACAATACCATAGGGGAATATTCTTTTCCGCTTTCTTCACTATGCGCAATACCCTTTATGAACAGGGTTTTAACTCCCAAGAAAGGCGTCCAATTCAACTCGATGATCCGAACTAAATCGGTGGCATGTTGTCTTTTGGTCGTCTGGGGGAAGGCTTGAACCGTACTTGTGTAAAGGTCTTGAAGATTAGATTCTTGAAAAACCAGCCAATTTTGGAAACGCATACAATATTTAAGCAGCCAAACTATATTATTGACATGAGCGAAGAAATACTCCAATTCCCGACGCCTCCAGAGGGAAAAAAACGATTCGAGGTTAAAATGCGACCAGCCAACGGCGGCGGCATTGAGAAAGCAATTTTCATTGATAATGAAATTATGGATTGGCAAATTGACCTAAATTCATATATGGAAGCCGTGAAAATGGGACCGATGTATCGCCGTGAAATTCAGCGAAGCATCGAAGAACATTTCATCGAATCGGTATCCGATACCTTGGGCCGAAAGGTTACAATGGAAGAGATCAAAGTGGCAATCAAAACCGGATGGATTTAACAGGGAAGTCATTAGTATCACAGAACAAGGAGGTGCGGCTTGTTGTAGAACATGTTGATGGAAGCAAACATTGGCATATTGATGGTATCTTTCATCGACCTTTGGAAAAAGCCTGTTGTAGAATATGCAGATGCTAGGATGTTACTCAATGTTTAGACCAGATCAAGTCCATGATGTCATGAAGCTGTACACCATCGGTGACGGCGAGCCTAATACTTGATGAAGTTCAAACCGGCGTAGGCTTGACCGGGACAACATGGGCATACGAACATCATGCCGGGCTGCGGCCCGATATGATAGCGTTCGGGAAGAAAACGCAGGTCTGTGGCTTCGCTTCTACCACCCGTATTGATGAAGTGCCTGATAATGTATTCAAACAATCCAGTCGTATCAATTCGACCTGGGGTGGAAACATTATTGACATGATTAGATTCACGCACATTGCAGAGATCATGAAAGAAGATGGAATCTTAAATCAAGTTGCCATAGTTGGCGACTACTTCTTAAAGCAGCTTCACACGATTCCACGCATCACTAATGTTCGTGGCAAAGGATTGATGCTGGCTTTTGATTTAGAGACGCCTGACGCACGCAACAAGGTCTTAGATAACCTACTAAAAAGAATGACCGTCCTGCCTTGTGGAGAACGGTCAATTCGATTAAGACCACATTTGATATTCTCAATGGCCGACGTAGACGAGGCCATCGACATCATTAAACACGCCGTTTAAGATACTCAAAGAATAATGGCATCTTGTTTTTGTTCCTCAGATTGTGATCTGCAAATTTACTTGTGTGAGGAGTATCCAAATTTGGTTCTGGCAATCCAAGTTTAGCAAGATCGACTCCCTGTTTTTTCAGCATGGACAATAAGGTGTCCTTGTCTACGCCTGCCTTTTCAGCAGACGCCATGATTTCTGGAATTTCTGCCTGGAAAACCACAGGTGGCTCTTTTGAAACATCAATCAAATTTTTGAGATGAGACTGTAAAGGATCAGATTTTGCTTCTGGTGCTGTTTCTGGTGCTGTTTCTGGTGCTGTTTCTGGAGTTGTTTCTGGTGCTGTTTCTGGAGTTGCTTCTGGTGCTGTTTCTGGAGTTGCCGCCTGATTCAATCCAGCCTTAACTTGTTTGAGTGCAGCAGCAAAGTCTTCTGTTGGTTGACTTCCAGTCATACCCTTCTCAAGCTCTCCCAATGCGTGCATAGCTTGTTGGATAGCATCCGTGTCACGTCCTTGATCTTTCTGTGCTTGATACTCATCGCCAGCTTTACCCCATTGGTTCCAAGCCCCTTTGGCATTAGCCCATTGACGACCAAACCAATCTTTAGCACCATCGAACATGCCTTCATTGAGGTATTGCCCTTCTTCGATATACCAATCAACAAATTTAACTGGATCAATACCATGTTCTTGAAGAGTTCGCAGCCCAGTCTTAATTTCATTATGAAGCCTGATCTTACGAGTGAATTCGCCAAATCCATTTGATTCAAAAGATGGCGTATCAGCACTAGCCGCTTGAGCAATATTAGCTGGGTTGTTGAGTAGATGCAGCAAATTAACAACTGCTGCTTGGAAAGAAGGTCCGCCAAGTTTTTCCATCAATGACTTGGACTTAGACATACGCTTAGAAAGTGCATCTACAGCGGTTGCTGCATTCTTGGCATGTTGTGTGTATGCTGGCTGTGGCGTTGATCCTGGTGGCGTTGATCCTGGTGGCGTTGATCCTGGTGGCGTTGATCCTGGTGGCGTTGATCCTGGTGGCGTTGATCCTGGTGGCGTTGATCCTGGTGGCGTTGATCCTGGATGAATTGAAGAGTAGGGATTTCCCTCAACGCCTGAGTTAAAACTTTTTGCAATATCTCCTCCCTGCCCTTGTAGCCAGCCACCAACTTTGCCTCCTAATTCACTAGCTCCTCCTAATGCTCTACCTAATCCATAAGTAACGGCGGAACTTTTTGGTCGATTGGCAGTTTGTTGATAGCCCTGTTTGAATCTATCGAAAAAACCTTCATTTAGATAAATCTCATTTTTAAGCCATTCTTCAGATGCTTCTGTAAGCAATCCTTGGTCCTGCATACCGATTCCATCGGTTGTGTACCACTCGACAAAATCGTTAGGATCAATTCCACGTTCGGACATCAAAATGAACGATTCTCTTACCATTCTGAGATTCGTGGTGGTTTTTAGGCTTTCAGTAAATGTTCTCATTTAATTCCTCATACTATTCTGACAACTGGTATTCGTAATCTTTCAGTTTTAACTTCACGAAGGGAAGTAAAGGCAACGCTGCCGACTCCGTATATACAGATTCGAGAACATTATTTAGCTCTGTGTCCCAGGTTTTGAGGTCTGAGATAGGACGATAATACGAGACATTAGGAAGCAGCATCTGCTTGTGAGAACGAAGTCCAACGCAAATTGCAATGACCTTGTAATTATCAGTCAAAAACAACGGCCCGCCTGAATCACCCAGGAAAGCAAAACAATTGGCTCGAATCAAACCTTGAAATCCCTTCGGGAAAAGAGTTTTAGGCTGCGTAATTTGTCCATAATCTATTCTCACATCGTCTAACAAGGCATATCCACAGTGAAAAACCTCTGTGTTTATGTAAAGTTTTGAATCAAAGCAAATCTTCGCTACAGGCATTTTCTGTTCACTTACAAAGTAACCAATCGCCAAATCTCTATTGGAATCGAGAGCATAAGGAACCATGCGGTGTTTTTTGTAGTCTTTGATCTCAGACCAGTTTTGATATTCAGCCACATGAACTTCGAGAGCGTCTTCGTCTTCAACGACATGAGCCGCAGTAACAATGGTATTGTGCCACTTATCGCCTACTTGAGTTGATCGAACGACAACTCCACTGCCACCGGCTTCATCTCCATCTGTGATTTTCACAGTCGGGTAAATACACTGTTTGTGTAATTTTCTATCAACTGCATTGGTTCTCTGCCTCTTGTTTGAAGTTTTGTCTGTTTCTTCACTAAATACAAGAGTGGAAAAAGTACAAAGGGTTAGCACGATGCTGAACAATATTTTGTGCATACATACCTTGTTATAGGAGGACAATCAAATGGATAGGAATTTCCTTTATGGAATAGCTACATTCTTAGCTATAGCGCTATTTGGCGTTTATATTCAAAACAATCATCCCAATTTCTTCTCTGAAATTACGGGGGAAAAAGAAACCGAAGATTCTTGGAAAGAAGAAGCGCCAATTTTGGAACAGGATGAAACCCTTCCAAAAGAAGTGACGCCCCCAGAAATCAAAGTAAACCCAGATGCAACATCGCCAGAAACAGAGCCAAGCGATCCTGAATCTGACGAGCCAGAAATCAATTCTCCAGAACAACATCAAAATCGACGATTACGCAGACACAATCGTGATAGGCATGTCAATCTGAGCCGGTCGCCCAATCTTTTTGGGGATGTGATCTAACAAACGTCAATGAATTAAACTCCCTCGCACACTAGAATAATGTAGGTCATTATTCTATAGAATGCGAGGGAGTTTTTCATGTCGATGTTAGAGGAAGCCAAAAAACAACTACATGCTGCGTACAAGTTTGCTCAAATTGATGATGAAAGTTGGCAGCGTCTTCAATATCCACAAAAGACCCTCAATGTCACAATTCCAATGCGACATGATGATGGCACTCTCAAAATGTATCAGGCATTTCGCTGCCAATACGATACAACTCTCGGCCCAGCAAAGGGTGGTATTCGCTACCATCCATCCGTAGACGCAGACCATTGCGAAGCTCTCGCATTATGGATGACTTTCAAGTGTGCCTGCCTCAAATTACCATATGGTGGTGCCAAAGGCGGTATTTGCGTAGATGCGACAAAATTATCGCACCGTGAATTAGAACGTCTCAGTAAGGCTTATATCGCATCTATGATCGACTTTATCGGTCCAGATGTTGATGTGCCTGCACCGGACCTTTATACCGACGAACGAATCATGGGCTGGATGTATTCTGAATACAAAAGAATCAAAGGTGGACATCCAAAAGATATTGTCACTGGAAAACCAGTTGCTCTGGGAGGCATAGAAGGTAGAAGCTCTGCTACTGGCTATGGTGGATTTTACGTTCTGGAAAATATCCTCAACAATAGCGTGAGCAAAATAAACATTCCATCCAATCCAGAAGACATCCGAATTGCAATTCAAGGTTTCGGAAAAGTTGGGTATTGGTTAGCTGAAAAATGCTTCCGTTCTGGATTGAAGGTTGTGGCCTTGACGAATGAGTTTGGTGGCTCGTATAACGAACATGGACTAAATGTCTCAGCTTGTCGCAAGTCATTAGATGAAAGCGGCGGCAAAGAATGGGGAGATGGTGACAAAATAACCAATGAAGAATTATGGTCATTGGATATTGATGTTCTGGCACCCTCGGCTGTTGAAAATGTCATCACCATCAATAATGCCGACAAAATCAAAGCCAAGGTAATTTTGGAAATGGCTAACGGACCCACCACAAATGAAGCTGATGCGATTCTAAATGACCGTGGCATATTGGTGATTCCCGATATTTTGGCGAATGCTGGTGGTGTGGTTGTCAGCTATTTTGAATGGCTCCAAAACCGAACGGCGATCAGCCGAACACTGCAAGAAGTCGATCATGATCTCCGAGAAATGATGGTATACGCAACCGAAAGAGTTATTGCGTTGCACATGAAGCACGATATTTCTGCTCGGACGGCAGCATACGTTTTGGCATTAAAAAGAATCAATGATGCAAACATCTGTTTAGGAAGTCGAGGGTATTTTCAGAAATGAAAATTGAAAACATCGAACGTGGTCCCGGTTGTGCAGTTTGGGGTTTGACCAATATCTCTATCCGAGACGGAATGGCTGGTTAAAATTTTGGTGCCAACTGAGGCAATGTGAAATTAAGCACTCGCATACCAGATGTAGCAAAAATTTGCACACAAACTAATCTTGATGCCGGATTGAAGCTCGTTATTCGCCAATTCTGATTGGTCAGTAAAATCCTCCTCGGATAACGGTCTTCAAAGTAAATCCACGTCCCATCATTCAAATGAGGGTTGATCTCCGTTTGAGCCATTTGGCTCACGTCTATAATCTCACCAGAAGACACAACAATCACTTTTGACGTGTCGATGTGACTATCCAACATGGCCAAAAGCGAAGGTTTCGACAATCTTTGGTCAGGAAGACAGGCTTGCAAATATGGATTCATGAATTTTACCCTCTATTAAGAACAACTTATTTATGCGGGAGCACATATAGTATGGACGTGCGGCAAGAAGATTGTTATCTTTGGATGGACGAGTCGATCCCCGAAGACGAAAGAACGATGAACGTGTTGTGTGAACAGTGTCATCTAAAATATCCCACTCTAGGATGGTTTTGGGAAGGATCAAAGCTCGGTTACGGACCTTTTGAGTTTGTCTGCAACATATGCGGGCATTTGGTATACGCCGCCCCTAAGTCCAGCACAAACAACGAGATAGGGCAAGGGACTACATGAAAACCATCAGACCAGTGTTTAAGTGCCACGGTGGAAAATTCTATTTGGCACAGTGGATTATTTCGCATTTTCCTGAGAAGTACACAGAGATGACGTACTTGGAACCCTTTTGCGGGGGTGCGAATGTTCTTTTGAATAAAGAAAAATCTATCATCGAGATCATAAACGATCTCGATCCAAATGTCACTCAAATCTATCAGGCGTTGCGAGACGAACCGAAAGAACTGATTCGACGTTTGAACCTCTGCAAATATTGCGAAGAAACTTTTGATCGAGCCGTCAAGAAAACCCAATACGATGACTATTTGGATTATGCTGTAAATGAATTTATCGTTCGCCGCATGAGCCGTGGAGGGTTGAAAAAAGCATTCGCCTGGAGCAATCGTTTACGAGGCGGTCAACCTGGAGATGTCAACGCTTGGATGACAGCCGTAAAAGGTTTGCCTGATCTTGGAGAGCGAATCAAAGAAGTTTACATCTTCAATAAACCTGCCCTTGAAGTAATGAAGGCATTCAACTCGCCAAATACTTTTTTATATTGCGATCCACCATATTTGCACGAAACACGAGTATCAAAAACCGTATATTCTTCAGAAATGACTACCTACGATCATATCGAATTAGGACATGCCTTGAACGCATTTCAGGGCAAGGCCATGATTAGCGGATATGCTTCACCGCTGTACAACCGACTCTACAAAGAGTGGAATGTTGAGAAGAAAAAGATCGCCAATCATTCGTCGCAACAAAAGACCAAAGAGAAAAAGATCGAAGTGATCTGGAAAAATTACTGAGTTGCAGGCTAATTAAGATCAGAATCGAGAAAGACAGACTTGACTTCAAGTTCCTTTTAGTTTAAGATTAAGATTAAGATGTCGCAGTTGTGGAGCGACGGGATTGTTTCCCAAATCCACTGAAGTTAGAAGAAGTTAGAAGAAGAAAAGGTGAACAATGTCGTACAACGACCGTATCGAGGCTGCGCTCGCAGCCATCAATCAACACAACGAAGCCGTAGGTGGTGAAGGCAAGTCAGGGTATCTAAACCCTGACGAATTCATCCAATGCGTAAAGGCTTCAGGCGGGACAAGTGAGGAACGCCTCTCTGCTCTGTCCCACGAAGACTTGCTGGCATGTATGCCAGCAACCTCTCCCAACGGGATCAAACCTCGTGTCTTGGCGAAAGAAGTCGCCGACATCTTCCGCAGCAAATCTGCTGCCAAAACCGATGATAAGCGTCCTGTTTCCGGCAAAAAGGCCGAAAAAATGACGCCTCGTGAATTGGTGGAAGCATTCGATCCCGAAGACCACAGCAATCCGGTTGGGGTTCGTCTTACCACAATTTCCAAGGGCGAAAAGTTCATCGTTTATTCTGATGGACGGATCGTGGACGTGGATTCCACTTTCAAACTGCTCACAGAAATCAAAGGCGGCTACTCTGGACGTGATGATGTGGACGTGAATGGGGCCATTAAGAAGGTGTACCAAATCGGCGAACTGCCGGAAAACTACGCTGACGAGAATCCTCTGTATAGAGGTCGTCCGTTGCGTCCTGATGGAACGTGCGACCAGACTGGTCGAAGCTGGGAAGGTGTTGATCTTTCCGTTCGTCAACTCATCCGTGTTGCAATGGATGAAGGCGAACTGCGGGTCACACTGGAAATTGCCCATGATACTCTTGACGCCGTGATGGAAACTGGCGATCAGAAGAAACTACGATCTCGCTATCGCAAGTCAGCAATCAAATTTGATGAGCTTGCAAAGACCGGCGATCTTCCGACGTTGAAGATTCCTCTCGACGGAGGCAGCGAAGGCACCAGCCCTTTTTCCGGGGGTAAGCAAGTAGTTTGGGGTCAAAGCCCCGTTCTGCCCAATGCTTACATCACCAATCGCCATCTGCGTGGCCGATAACTTCCGGGCTGGTGGCACTTTCAGTAACAACATCGCTCCCAAGAAGTAAGCAATGTAACGTATATCCCGCCCATCTGTATGGTGGGCGGGATATTTTTCTCTCAGCACATCTCAAACAAGGTACACTATAATGGCGAAGAAGAAAGCAGTAGCAACCGTCGCAAAGCCTAAGACGTATGTTGCGATCATTTTGGACAAGTCCGGCTCAATGGCTGCGACTAAGGCAGGAGCAATCAGCGGGTTCAACGAACAAATTCAACAATTGAAAGAAGACTCCAAGACGCAGGAAATTTACTGCTCGTTGGTAACTTTCAACGGCGAAGTGTTCGAGCATCTGTGGAATGTTCCAGCAGAAAAACTGTCAGAGGCAAACGCCAACGACTTTCAGCCCAATGGCAACACAGCCATGCGGGACGCAGTAGGTTACACTGTTCAGAAATTGTTGAACACAACCGATCATGAAGACCCCAATACGGCCTACTTGATTGTGACGATCTCTGATGGTCAAACTAACCAAGACCGTCATTACAATTGGGATGCTCTAAAGGAATTGACCCAGGGTTGTGAAGCCACCAAGAAGTGGACTTTCACCTACATGGGTTGCACGAAAGAGTACATGCAACAACTTGCAGAAAATGTTGGAACACAAGTTTCCAATATGGCAGCGTGGTCCAACCATTCCGTCGCTGCTGCTGGTCTTGGTTTTTCCAATATGCGAGGTCGTCAAAAGAAATACTTTGCTGAACGAGCTATGGGACAAAGCGCTGCGTCCAATTACGCTTCGGATAGTCTGAGCGTTGCTGACTTCACTGAAGATGTCGTAGAATCGGCACCGGCTCCTGTGTTGGTGGATGTGGCGGCTTTACCAAAGGTGGACTTTGCCACCATCTTGAGTCTCCAACCTAAGTATGAGGTTCAAGATTCTCCAGCCTGGAATGGTGGGACATTGTTCGCCAATTCCATGAAAGTAGCCTGGAGCGGTGATGAGGGATCAGATTTAACCGCCAATGGCGGCGTAGCTTCGATGGCTGTCGCCAACAATGTTCGGCGTGGCGTCAAGAAGAACTAATTCCCACTTCTCCCCATTTCCTCCCATTAAGCGGACCCGATTTATTTCGGGTCCGCTTTTTTGTTGCGCCAACCCTAAATAACAACATGAGTTTAATAGGCTTCAAAGAATGGCTATCTAAGACTGCACCAGAAGGTGGAGGCGAAATATGGGACAACCGTTCCAATGCCGATCTCGATTTCGGGAGAACAGGAGCTAAATCCAGAAATGTCTCTCAAAACAAGTCAGGTCAAGTGGAGATAGACCCTGAAAAGCTATTCTTTGGAATATCCAAAAAGCGAAACCCTAAACTAGATACAGATAAGAATTCCAATACCGGAGGAAGTAATGAAAACAATTACATTTAGAGTAAATCTTGAAACAGTGAACCGTCAAGGTTTTTTGCAACCAAACCGTACAACACTGGCTGGAAACGAAACTGTTTCCGAAGCTGACAACATGCGTATTACTCGCACTATTTATATCCCTGGTCTGTTACAGACCAATGTTCAAGGTCTTGGCCCAAAGGGATATTTGCACCACGGCGACACATTTGTTGCTACTGATTCGCAAGCTATGTATTTGAAGAAAACTTATGTGTTGGGTCAAGCCGACGACGTTCTTCAAATCGTTTCCGAAGACTAATTTCAAATAGCTTTGTCATTCAATAGGGTGGGAAATGAGTTCGTTTCAACGATTGTGGGAAAATATCCAAGCTGATAAAGAGAAGACGCCCCAGGATGACAGGGCAATGTCTGCTATACGCACCGGCATGGGTGTTCGTGATGAATTTTGGGATGACTTTCTATTGGTCATCAACAATTCAGAAGGTCTTTCGCAACTGCTGGATATTCCGACCACAAAGATTTCTGGTTGGCATGACAAAGTAAAGCATGTTTTGGATAAGGTCAGGCAAGCCGATGCTTCTCCTGACCCTAGAGACAACGGCAAGTTGCTCAAGACAGGGCAATCAGACGAACCAGACCCACATACTCTTGTCATGAATCCGGTACAATGATGAAATCACTTAAAGATTGGCGAATTAAAGAGAACACTCAAAATGCTGAGTGGGATCACATCAAGTCAATGAAGTTCCCCACAAGCCCTGATATGAAAGCGTTTATTGCGCCCAGGGTAGGGAAACTTCAAGAGGCTATTGTACTTCGATTAAGTGAAGGAAATCCAAAGATCAAATCTTTCAGAGACGTACCACCTGAAGTAAGAGATCAGTTTGCCCAAGCAATCGTGTCCTCAACGCTGGAAGCATTCTTTGGTGGCATGGACCCACAAGCGGCTCAATCAAGCCACGGTCAACAACCCATGACTCCACAACCCATGACTCCACAACAGCCGCAGCCTCCACAGATGTTGCCACAAGATGAACCACAAACTCCAGCCGCATCGAGGGGATAATGAAAAGTTTCAATGATTTTGTTTGCCTAAAAGAAGACGGGATGCCACCTACTCAAAACCAGATGAATCCTGCGGCCAATCAAATGCCACCAACAGGTCTAAGTCCAGAAGAACAAAATCCCGGACAGGGAGCCGAACGTGATCCACCACCCGAAGCGGCAGCAGAGATGGAAGGCATAACCAACGATATTCAACGTCAAGTTAATCGTCTTTTCCAAGTGTTAGATCGACACAATCTGAATAAGACAAAGACAACTACTCTATTAACTGCGCTCATTCAGCAAGTGGCTAGTGGTGGAAAACTAACTGCTACAGGTGCGACTCAAACAACTCGCAATGCGATGACCACAAATGGAAGCGGAATGTCCCCACCAATGCAGCCAATGGCGAATGGTTAAACAAGGAGCCATGAATGAACGAGAGAAAAAATATCGTAAGGCAAAATACCACAAGAAAAACGCAAAACGATAAATTGAAAGAAGCGTTGGCAAAAAAGCCGACCGCATCTCATTTGAATACAGTGGGCATTTCTCCAATTCAAATGGACCAACTCAGTAGAATGCCGCCAGAAAAAGAAAAATTACTTAAAGATCGTCTGGTCAGAAATTCCAAGAATCGAAAAAGGTTTAACAATCGTCCCCTGACAGTTGTTCTTTCCGATCAGATAGCTGGCACTAGCTACATGGAGTCATTGGGTTCAAATGATGGTCGGTCCAATGAATGGCCTGCTCCTGCTTGGTTTCGCACAACACAACCAGTAGATGTTTCTGTAATTATTCCGCTATACAAAAGTGATAGTGTCATACAGGATTTAATTCGTACATGGCCAATTGAAACAGGAAAATACACTGTCGAAATAATCTTTGTTGACGATCAATGTCCAAAAAAATCAAAAGAAGTAGCATTGAACACCTGGACACTTCGCAAAAGTGAACTTAAAGGTCCAGTTGGTAAGATCATCTACAATTCAAGCAACAAAGGTTACGGACAAGCCTGTAATGCAGGTGCCGCTGTTGCTTCTGGCAAATACTTGATATTTTTGAATGCCGACACAAAGGTTACTTCGGGTTGGGTTGATCCTATGATCGAGTTGTTCAATGATCCCAAAGTTGGATTGGTTGGCAACATGCACCTAAAAGAAGGTGGCGATCATAATGGAACAATCGACAGTGCCGGGTCCGAGTGGAAATGGAACGATATGTCTTTTATTCACATCGGAAGACACTGTTATCGAAAACAGGGCATTGCCGGACCCTACAAACCAGAAAATGCTCCTAGAGACTTGTTAGAAGTCAACGAACGAGAAATGGTAACTGGTTGCTGTTTTGCAATGACAAAATCATTGTTTGAATATATTGGCGGATTCAATCCAAATTATAGAATTGGTTATTGGGAAGATTCTGAAATCTGCCTAAACGTCAAAGAACTTGGCTACAAGGTCATGTTCCAGCCTAAATCTGTAATCTATCATAAATTAGGACACACAGCATCAGGTGGGCATAGATATTTTGGTCACAACAAACTTTACTTCATGAACAAATGGGTCAAATCTCATCGACTCGATGATCTTTTGTTAACAGAAGCACGCTCAAAGAATGACAATCCTGTGAATCGCATTTTAGTTCGTCGTAGCAATGCTCATGGAGACGCATTGGTTGCAGCAGGCGTATGTGCTGGTCTTCGGAAGAAGTATCCAAAGGCCCACATTATGTTTTGCACTCTCTTTCCTGAAGTCATATGCCAAAATCCAAACATTGATGAATTCATTGATGTTCGTCAAATACACAAAACTCCATTTGATGTATTTTACAATTTAGATTTTTGCTACGAATGGCGTCCAAGGATCAACATCCTTACGGCTTATGCTGAAGCTGTGGGCATCAAGAAAGAAGACTGCAAAGTCTGCATGGTGCCAGAGCCTTTCGAGTCACTTCCAAAAAATTACATTGTAGTTCACGCTGGTCGTACTGATTGGGTTGGCCGGGATTGGCCACACGAAAACTTCGTTGAATTAACGAAGAGGCTTATATCGGCTGGCGAAACTGTAGTGGCTGTTGGCAAATACTCTGAAGGTGAAATCCCTTGCAATCTGGACCTGAGATCAAAGACCAACATCGCACAAATGGCATTTGTCATGAGCAAAGCAAAGGCGTTTGTCGGCATTGATTCTTTGCCCATGCACGTCGCTCAGGCGTTCGACGTACCAGGAGTTTCTTTCTTTGGCTGCGTGTGGCCCGAATCAAGAATCTACAGCGATAAGATGCGTGGCATCAACGCAAAAGATTTATCCTGTTTAGGTTGCCACCATCGTAAACCAGCGCCATCTACTGTGACTAAGAGTTGCGAAACAGGCACTCTGGATTGCATCAGTGGTGTATCTGTTGATGATATGTGGTTCAAAGTGCAAGACTTACTTGAGGAAGTGAACAATGGACGTATTAGCCTCTTGGGATGATGGATCAACGGCTGATTTGAAGATGGCTGAACTTATGGCACGCTACAACGTACCAACCATTTTCTATTGGCCATCCATGCTAGGCAAAGCCAAGAATATGGCAATGACGAGTTCTTGGCTCACAGAAAAGGACTGCAAAGAGATAGCCAGTCGATTTGAAATCGGATCACATTCTGCGAGTCATCAAGCAATGAGCAAAATGACCATTCCCCAATTGGGGATGGAAATTACAGATTCTCGTAAACACTGGCAAGACTTGACCGGGCAAGAAATTAAATCCTTTGCGTATCCTAAAAGCAGCATGAATAGTTTAACAAAAGCTCTTATTCGAGGAGCGGGCTACGAATCTGCTCGCACCAGCATACCGGGACACTTACAACCCGGTGACGATCCTTTTGCAATTCAATGCACAGTTCAAATCGGGATCGACCGCATTGAATACGTTGATAGATGCTGGGAATACTTTGCTGACGATATGTTATCCAAAGCAGAACCCAATAGTGTTTTCTACATCTTCGGAAACTCTTGGGATGTAGAAGCATACAACGATTGGGATGCTTTAGAGTCGCTTCTTATGAAGATAAAGTCCGCTTAAACCAAGAAAACCAAGGTTCTTTTTCTGGAAGTGGGTCCATTTCATCTAAGAAGTCATTGATATAATCTTCCAAAACGAATTGCGGAATCCAACCTAACTTTTCAGTTGTAAACTGAATGTCTGCTAGTGTTGTGTCGGCTTCACCAGGACGCTGAGGTATGTATGCAGTCTTCATAAAATAGAATAAATTGTACTATATATCTTAGCTGCTTCTGACAACAAGGAGGAATCATGAAACGACAGCTTACCGCATTTGAAGTACAAGATGTTCTTCACAAACTAGAATTATATCTTGGCGATCTAAAGGTTCGCTGGGACCAGGAAAACTCTGGAACTCGCTCTTGGTTCACGGTGCCAAGAAGCTACATCTTAAAAGCCACGACATTTATTGTCGGCATTCTTGACGAATTGATTACATTTGTCGAACCGATTATTCCAGAAGGCAGCGATAAGAAAGCTGCTGTTATGGCAGTAATAGGAAAACTATTTGACTACATTGTAGTTCAAGCGTTCCCTTTCTGGCTGAGGCCATTTGCAGGGACAATCAAGACAATTATTGTGGGCATTGTCATCGGTCACTTGATTGATTTCATCGTCACAAAATACAACTCTGGTTATTGGTCAATGAAGCAGGAGGCTACAAATGGCACAACGGATCAAGTTGCGTAATCCCGTATGCAATCTTTTGCCATACGAACGGGAAGATTTCTTGACTATTCAAGAGGTCGCACAAAAAATAGGGTGGGAAATTACAGCATTCAATCTTCCAGAAGCCTGGGAATTCTCCAAGGGCGAAGGAGTGATCGTTGCTGTACTCGATACGGGAGCAGATTTAGACCATGATGACCTCGTGGAAAATCTTCTTCCTGGCAGGAACTTTGTTGATTCAAATTCACCGCCAGAAGATGATAACGGTCATGGATCACACGTCGCTGGCATCATCTGTGCTGCTAATAATGATTTTGGAGTTGTAGGTGTTGCTCCAAAGGCCAAGATCATTCCGGTTAAGGTGTTAGACAATAAAGGTGCGGGGAACCTACCAAACGTCGCCAATGGAATTCGTTGGGCCGCAGATCAAGGTGTTGACTTTATTACGTTGTCGCTTGGCGCACCGGCTCAAATGCCAATGATTCAAGATGCCATTCGTTATGCGGCATCCAAAGGAGCAGTAACTTGGTGTGCTGCTGGTAATGCTGGCAAAACACGACAGATATTCTATCCGGCTGCTTATCCCGAAGTAATCGGCATTGGTGCCATTGATGAAAACTTCGACCGTGCTTCTTTTAGCTGCACAGGTCCAGACTTGGATTTTGTGGCCCCAGGAGTAAAAATTTTGAGTACGGTTCCAGACAACTGGTATGCCGTTCTATCAGGCACGAGTATGGCAAATCCATTTGCCGTAGGCGTGGCGTCATTGCTGTTGTCTTACAAGCGGACCAAGAATCTGAATATTCAGTTGAGAAATAATACTGACTATATCAATTTAATGAAATCTTACACAATATCAACGAAAAATCCCGAATACGCCGGTCAAAGATTCTTTGAGGGATTCGGGATTATCGACCCACGCAAGATGGAATATTGGGTTAAGTCACATTAGATTCATTTTGAAGTTGTTCCCGTAGTTCTTGAATCTTTAATTTCAAAACTCCCGCAACTTCATAGTTCTCAACCTTGACGGCCTTGGCCATCTTGTCCTCAAGGTTTTTAATTTGATCTCGAATATTAAGCGCCGCTTCTTCTACGAGGCGGCGTTTTTCTTGTTCTTCAGGAAATCGTTTAGGCACTTTTCCGATGTGCTTGGTAGCTCCGTTTTGGCATTTCTGTAAAATGTGTTCAATAGAAGCGTGATAATGCTCATAGCATTTTACACAACCAAATTTACCAGTCTTGGCTATGTCCTCTGGAGTTGTACCACAACCAGGACATTTAGTCGATGATCTTGCAGCTTCACGCTTTTTTGAAGCGACAGTTCCGAGCATTAGCAGGGACAACAAACCGAGCAAACCACCCAAACCAGAGAGCTTCTCTGGTTCTAGCTTTATCTCTGATTCAATTGGACCGCCTGTATATTTGGCTGCACATTTTTCACACATATGCAAGTCTGTGTAGCTTCCATCTTTTAATTCTGTGATATGAAGAACCTTCTTCTCATCACAGGGCTGTTTGGAATATGGACAATCCATAAGTCATTCCTTTTTTCTTTCGATTAACTTTTCGACATTGTGAACAGATCGGATTTGATTAAGTGTGAACTCACTTTCTTTCTTATCCAATTTGCTGAATTCCTTCAATGTCTTATCGGCGAAATCTTCGTAAGCGATGGCGTATTTCTTTCTTAGGTCCAATAGTTGATTATTGTATTTCTCGACATCGGTTTTAAGAGCAGGCTTATTTTCTTTTTCGCCTTCACCTTTTGGTTCATAAGCAGGGTCATCGAACTTTTTAAGTTCACGTTCCCATGCCTTTTGCAAATTGGTCATCAACTTAGTCTGTTTTTCGGCCAACTCAAGTATAAAAACATTCTGCTCTTGAGTCGAAAAATCACTGAGCTTTTTTTCTTTTTTTGAATCTTTGGCTACCAATTTGAGGTCTTTATATCCACCACTAAAAGTGGCTGATTCTACTTTTTTGAAATAGTCAAAAGTATTTTTATAGTCTTCCAGAAAAGGAGCAGACTCTTGAACCAAGATGACTATTTGTGCTTTAGCAGGTTGGCAAACGCCAACGGACACAATCAAGGCGAACAAAAGAAGCAATAGGTTTTTCATTTCATCTCCAATATGTGGAACGTCACATATTCATAGGAGCAACAAGTATGAAATTATGCTGGAATGCCATCACCTTTTATTCTCAAAACAAAACCGTCATTTTCAATTGCTGGCGTATTGACAGGAACTATTCTCTTGATCCACACAGGAATACTATCAAGGGGACGAATATCGCCTACAGAAGCCGTTGAATCAAAAACGATATTGTTGGGGTTTGTGGTATCGACATCAATAACGTCGGCCACACGATTGATGGGACCACCATTAACGGACTTGGCAACACTAATGGTTGTCAGTTGACTAGACACTAGATTATTCCCGCCAGCTTTGAGAACCAAAACTTCGTGATGCCTTTTGGATGCCGCTCCTACAAAATCAATTTCAAACGTCGCACTTGAACCCGACAACAACCCAGAAACCGTAACATCTTCGAGATTGGCAATAGATCGAATCGCAGTTTGAAGGTTTCCTGACCAAATGCTTAAATTTGCATCGTAATTTACGATTATATCGTGGTTGCTGGTGTCTGTATACGTCAATGTAAAAGAACCACTTGTAATGGACGTGGCGTTCGCAACAGTTAAATTCTGTCGTTCATTGGATAAATCGAATCCCAATTGCACCGTTACTTCGCCAGGAACAGTGTAGGCAACATAAATCAATGCGTTGTATAAAGAATCAACATTGCTTTCATTGTTGACATAAAAACACCGATAGTCAATGACGCCCGATTTAGTTTCGGCATTCGACACATCATCAAACAATCTCTTGTTGAGGATTGGCTGCACAGAGGGTTCGCCGCCCAGAGAGTTGTTGGGATCGGAATTTATGCTGCCACCTGAAAAAGTAAAAGTAATGTCGGAAATTGACAAGCTCATTATTTGTTCCCTTCAGTAATATTTTTCGCAAGGATATATCGGACATTCCGAGGGGTATATCCTGTAAATTCGGCTATTTCTCGCACACCCCAGCCCAATTGAGAAAGATTCATCACTTTCTGATGATTTACCTTTTGTCTATTTGGCGACACATCATTTGAGTGTAGAATACGATATATTTCCGCCTCCGACTTCCCAAATTGCTGGGCGATTTCCGAGATGCGTATTTTTGGGCTGTTAAGGTAAACATTTATGATGTCCCCGTCCCCGCCCTGATCGGTTATGAATTGTTTGAATCCGTACATGCTTTATTAACGCTTGTGGGATATTTTTTCCCAAAGGGCATTGACCCACTTGATGAGCAACTGTAACATTTAGGACTGGAGACTGATATGAGTTACAACCGCTATATCGACTGGAAGCCGGTCCCGGCAAACTCGAAGATTCTACAGATATATTCCAAAGGATTGGAATATGCCTTGGTTTCTGCCGATTACGAGCAGTGTCATCCATTCGTGTGGTGTAAAGACTTTCTCCATGATGTCATGTATGGAACTTTGCACAATAAATGGTTTGAAATATACAAGTTCAAATACAACCCGACACTTGATTCGGCTCCTTGTCTTGACCGGATTCGGTTGTTGCTCACAAATTCAAAAGACAAGAAATTTGCAGAAAAAATTCCGGCTGTTATTGATTTCATAAATCAAATTGAAGAACGCCTCAAAATCAAAAAGTCATTTGCTCGAAAATGCGGTTGTCCACCCGAAGCATACCAAAAAGCTGGTGTGTTTATGTTTGAAGGCAGCAAGAGATGGATTCAATCACCGCCAATGCTTTCGCTCTACACTTTGTTGTTGCGTGTAGGGTTCTGTCACACAGTAGGTGACTCCTTTTTGAAAACAATCGAAGGAGTCAAGTCTGGCGAGATCAAACCTTACCAGAAGAAGGACGGATACTGGCTTAAAAGCTCAGATATTGCCCTTCAAAAGATTTTGCGGGTCGGCGACCGACGAATCTTCTACAGAGATATTCAGTTGAACTACCCTAGCAATATGCAGATCGACTCGATCCACAACAAGCTGGGTATTATCGGGTTTGCCACGGACATAATGTACAATGCCATTGGCCAACCCGTTCTCGTTCCGTACTGGCACTATCAAAAGTGAGGATTAGTTATGGGCTTTACATTTGGAAGCGACCCTGAGTTCATGTTGACGCATCATGATGAACTCAAGAGCGCAATCGACATTCTTCCCAAAAAAGAAAATGCCGTAATCAAACACGGGCATGGATATTACTTCGATAATGTCTTAGCTGAGATTGCAGTAAAACCAGCCAAGAATAAAGACGAAGCTCTATACAACATGCGATCTGCGCTGCATGGACTTGCTCAGGTCATTCAACCTGCCAAGTTCGTCACAAGGGCATCTGGCAATTACCCTAAAAAAGAATTGAATTGCCCTGATGCCAAGATTGCTGGATGTAATCCAGAATGGAACGTGTACAGTCTTCAACAGGTATTCCCACCCGACGAGGATGTGGACCTTCTGGATGGCTACTACCAGTTCAAGACGCCATTCCGTTCAGCGGGCGGTCACATCCATATTGGAAGTGATAGCCTTCAAGACCCTATGGAAGCATTCAGCGTCATTCGCATGATGGACTTGTTCCTGGGCATTCCTTCTATCTTTATGGATACAGATGAGACATCCAAAGACAGAAGAACAATCTATGGTCATGCAGGGTCGCATCGTATTCCAGATTATGGTTTGGAATATCGTGCATTGGGTAATTTCTGGCTGTCATCGCCAGAGCATGTTGCTTTGATGTACGATCTCACTGAATTCGTTTTAGGCTTTGTAAACAAAAAAACCCACGAACGATTCTGGACTGTGAACGAGGATTTGTTGGACGAAGACGATCCCAGCGTTGCGTATTCTTGTTTTGGCTACGATGTCAATATGCTCCGCAAAGCAATTGACACATGCAGCAGAAAAGAAGCTGATAAGTTCATGATATTCGTGAGCAACTATCTGCCGACTCGTTTGTCACAAGCGATTGAACGGCTTTCTGGTAAAGCCCTTCCTGATCCTTATGTCGCATGGAATATTGAATAATGTATGAAGTATTCGTTCGTGAATCACACGGAGAGTGTCTAGGTTTAATCGTGTTGCTACCGGGTCGTGGACAGCCTGCAAAGGACATCCTGACCCGGTATCATCGCTATTCGACATTAGATCAATTCACATTGGTGGCTGTAGAGCCAGTCGATGAATGGTATCCTGCGCCAAATGGCGCAGAAGATCAAATGGAAGCGGTATGGGGGCTGAGGCTATCTGTGCCTCAGATGGATGGGTTCATTGCTGAACTTGAAGAAGAATTTGAAGTGGATAGGTCCAATGTGACCTTGAGTGGTTTTTCAGCCGGGGCTGTAATGGCAATTCAAATTGCGGCCCACACAGATAGACCATTCAACTCTGTGATTGCTCACAATGGAGCAATTCTGGCACCTGAAGAATTGCCAGAGTCAATTCATCCAACTAAATATCTTGTTCTTCACAACGAAAATGACGATTGCTTTTCATGGGAAGAACGATATTTGCCTATGAAGAATGCACTAATGGAACGAGGTTACGACTTAGAAGTGTTCGAGAACGAAGTCGGTGGTCACTATATCGCTCCAGAAGACGTTGAAGAAGTTGGCCTCTGGTTGAGAGAGCAATATGATTTACCTATGCCGGAAAAATCAACGGACTCTTTTTCTGAAGAGTCTCCCGAATAACTCGGCATGATTGCCTCAAGTCGAACTCTCGACACTTGTGACACATCCACGACAACTTGTATTCTTGGAAGGCCCTCATTTCCAATAATAAACGCTTTTTGTGAATGAAGAATTCTTCTTTGCAACATTTGCATATCGTTTGAGTGTATCCGTCTTTGGCTTGTTTGCCAATTTTATGTTTGGAATTATGCGATTCATAATATCGCAGTAATTCATCAGGCATATTTGGCACTATGAAATTAGAGCCAACCAGCCAGCCATATTTAGAACCATCTTTGTGCATTGACGGCGGCACAACAGATTGATGTTTGTGCGCACGGAATTCCATTCCGTTAAAGACCTTGCGAGTCAAAGAGGGATCGGGATTCAAAAAAATATGATGTGTTGACTTGGAGCTACGAAACTTAGGATGAGGCGTATATTCTGTCATCTGATGCAAAAGATCATTCGCCTCTTCTGTATCTCCTTCAACGTCTACTACACTCCCAAGCAATATACCCATTTCGTAGGCGTTTTCAATTTCAAAGTATGGACGCCATTTTTCAGCGGTCCAGTTGCCATTCCAATTTAGTCCAACAGGGGCTTTCTTTGCTTTGAAAATCGCAATGGGCTGGAACCCGGCTTGAACGTAGAGTTCAAACCATTCTGCTTTTGTTGGCATGTGCGTCCTGCTTACGAGTGAGATGGATCACGAAGATACGCTTTTGTAGCTTCAATAATATTGTCAGTGGTGAGACTTTCAATAACAATGCCCTGACGATGCGCCCACTCTACCACCTTGAGAATATTCTTCTCATTTGATTTGTTGAGCCAGAAGTTTCGCAGTTTCATTTTGCACACTCTACTATTGTTAAGAGGTAAAATCAATGTCAAAAACAGCCCTAGTTACTGGTGCCAGCGGGTTCGTTGGCCATCATCTTTGCAATATACTTTACAACCAAGGTTGGAAAGTTGTCGCCATAGGAACCAAAGGTGAACATAAACCTTTGTGTCATAAATTCCTCCAGTTTAACTTAGATGGTATCGCATGGGATTTAGTCCCAAAGATAGACGTTTGTTTTCATCAGGCGGCAAATAATGATACGACGGATATGGACATGGAAAATATGCTCCGGTCGAACCTGACTGCTCCGTCGAATCTATTCTATAGTTTGGCACGAGAAAAAGGTTGCAAACAATTTGTGTATGCGTCCAGTTGTTCTGTATATGGCAACGAGGCTGTGCCATACAAAGAGAAAGAAACACGATTAGACCCTTTGAACCCATACGCTCATTCCAAAATGTTGTTTGAGCAATTCGCTGAGAGCTTTGCCCTTGAATACAGCGTCAATCTTATTGGTCTTAGATATTCCAATGTTTATGGACCGGGAGAAAGTCACAAGGGGAAGCGATCAAGTATGATAAGCCAATTATTGCAAAAAATGCAACTAGGGGAAAGGCCAAAAATATTCAAATTAGGAGAACATTTAAGAGATTGGGTGTACATCGAAGATGTTATAAGTGCCAACATATTGGCAAGCGAATACAAATACTCAAACGTATTCAATGTTGGTTCAGGAGAAGCCATGAGTTTCAACAACGTAGTTGCTACGTTGAATGCCGAATTGGGATCAAATCTGGAACCAGAGTATATCGACTGTCCATTCTTAGATACCTATCAATCACACACATTGCTTGATCTAACGCACTCTAAGGCAAATTTAGGATATAACCCCGAATACGGACCAAAGGCGGGAATCAAACGATTTGTGGAAGAAATTAGAATCGCTCCTTGACTTCTCTTGGTCTGCCAATTGTAGAGTCTTTGTCTATCTTTTCAGAATAGCATCACATACAAAATCAATCAAATTACAAACTTTGTATTTGCGACAGAATTCCACGACGACTAATCATAATTCAACCTAACTACAAAAAATTGTTAAATAGCGTTTTGATCCATTGAATTAAAAAAAAAAGTGTCATTTCTGACACTTTTTGACCCGTTTATATTGATGTTACAAATCGCCTATTCTGCTTTGGACAGGGAATCCTGCTTGTCCCGGCTCAGGACGAACAGCCTGAGTTAAGTTTTCAGTGTCAACTGGAGTGAACAAGTTTTCGCCATTGCCAGTGCTTTGATATTCAGTCCAACCATCGTTGTACTTCGTATCAGGTGAACTGCCAGTCATGCTCTTAACACTGTTCCACCATTTTTCGTCATCAGTAGCTTCTTTTTGCATTTTCTTCTTGGATGACTTCTTGGAGTTCTTCTTTGAGAACATTGGGCCAGCATCGCCCATGCCACCACCGACATCGCCGCCCTTGCCACCGAGCTTGATCTTAGACTTCAGGTCTTCACCTTCATCGTCCCCTTCATCATCGCCCATATCTTCGTCGCTGTCGCCTTCTTCGTCCTCGACGCCCATATCCATATCTTGGTCATCTTCTTCAGCGTCTTCTTCATCGTCGCTGTCGTCGTTATCAGACCACATTTTCTTCTTGGACTTCATCATCTTTTTCTTGGACTTCTTTTTAGAGAAGAGAACTGAGTTCAAGTCTTTCTTGCCCTCGTCGTCTCCTTCGTCGTCGCCCTCAGCGTCAATGTCATCGCCTTCTTCATCATCCATGTCTTCGTCGCCCATATCGGCACCACACTTGGACTTAGACTTCTTCTTGGACTTAGCACCACACATATTGCTGAACTTAGGCTTTTCGTCACCGTCATCAGCATCTACATCAACGTCCACATCTGGATCGTCTTTGTCGGACGAAGGCTCGACCATTTCGCCGTCGCCTGTTTCGTCATCATCATCGCCAAACATTTTCTTTTTGGCTTTCTTCTTTGCCATTTTCTTGGATTCTTCAAGGTCCATGCCGAAACCGGATGGAGCTTGAATTCCGAGGTTTGATGGGTTGGAAATACCAAGATTGAAACTCGGCAATACAGACTCATTCAGCGTCTTCCACTGTTTGTACGTTAGCATAATTATTCCTCTTTCGATCTAAACGGGTTAAATCTATATATGTCAGGCTCCAAATCTTTTCCAAAGGAACGGGAAATGAAAAAAATACTTCTCGCCTTGGCTTTCTTCGGTGCATTAGCGTATTTGTATTGGGTTTTGACAACACCGAGAATAACGCCGGTTTATCTATCCCCCACAGATCAAATATCTAAGCAAGAAAAGCCACAGCCAATTCATGAGATTTACGATATTATCAAAGTAATCAACGATAGAAGCTCAAAGATCAAGAGCCTTTATATTGACGAAATGCCTATTCGTCTTCAACAAGGCAACATGACCGCCAAGGTATATGGTGAGTTAGCAATGGAAAAAGAAAAGAACTTCCGATTAAAGGTGACACACCGATTGACCGGAAAAGAGATGGATATTGGGTCAAATAAGAGTCATTTTTGGTTCTGGTCCAAACGCATGACCCCACCCTCTCTGCACTTTGCAAAGCATGAAGACCTTGACAAAACGATGCTGCGAACCGCCCTAAATCCATCCTGGATGATGGAATCCCTCAATATAAGTCCGGTCAACACAGAAAACATTGAAATCGCCAAATTCAAAGACTTTTGGGCAACCATTCAACCCAGAACAAGTAGTACCGGCGAAAAAGTCACAGTTGTTACGTTGATCCATCCTACTCAAAAAGTAATTGTTGGAAGATATTTGTATAATCAAGACGGAAAATTGATCGCCAGCACTGAGTATCAGGACTTTTCCAGTGCCATTCCTCGAAAGATATTTATCATCTGGTATGAGGAAGGAATAACTTTGGATTGGGATTTATCTGGAGTACAAACAAATGTGGGCATCAATCCACAATTCTGGGTGATGCCCGACATGAAAAACAAAATAGACATGGGAAAATAGTTACTTGTTGAGTGCCTTTCTGATGGCATCTCGTCTAATCGCCTGTGTCTTGCGACGTTCGGCACTCAATCCAGCAGCATTAGTCTGCTGTGGAGGCGCTGCGGCTTGCGCACGAAGCTGAGTTGGTGTAGGACCAGCAGCTATGCCGCCTGATGTTGAACGAACAGATGTGCTAGGACGAAGAACTGGTCCGTTTCTACTTCCGCCTCTATTTTTAGTGCATCCACATGCCATAGTTGACCTCACATGAAATAACGTGTATTGGTTTTATAGATCGAGTTTTTTCTTTGATTTGTCTTTTGAATACGACTAATCAACCTTTGTTGCTGCTCGGTCAATGGTGGATTTGTTGCAAGATTAGTGCTTCCGCAACCACAACCTTTCGGTTTCTCTTCTGGTTTGTCGCTTGGTACTTGCAATTCATCCATACTCTATTTATGAATGAGCAACCAAAAAGGATTTCCAATATGTTTACAGAAGACGATGTTTTGAAGTTGATTGAAAAAGCAATCGAAGCTGCATTCAAAAAGTTTAAGGCGGGATGCTATCAGGACGCCGAAATAATACTCAATCAAACCATTAAAGTCTTTCCTACAGAAATTCACGCATTGCAATTGATGGGTCTTGTAAAACACAATCTTGGCAAATTCACAGAAGCCATCGACATCTTCAACAAAACAATAGAAATTGCTCCCAACGATCCAGAAAACTATAACAACATAGGTTTGTGTTATTCAAACAATGGAAAATACGATGCTGCAATTGAAATGCTAAAAAAGGCCATCGAACTAAATCCAACTTGCGCCTACATGCACAGCAACCTGGGGCTTCAACACAGAAACATCAATAATCTCGATTCCGCTATCGAATGTTTCCAAAAATCACTTTCTATCGAAGAGAGTGATTTAACCTGGGGCATGTTAGGTGGATGCTACGGGGAAAAACGTCATTTAGACGACGCTGAAAGGTGTTTCAAAAAGTCGATTGAAATCAACCCAAACTTTGCTGGTGGCCATGTAGACTTGGCAAACGTATATCACTTAAAAGGCGAGTGGGATAAGGCTTGGGAAGAATACGAATGGCGATATGAAGTATTTGAACAACTTAAAGTATGGAAAAATCTCTATGACCCAAGCAAGACATGGAATGGCGAACCACTTGATGGCAAGACTATAATCGTTCATGGAGAACAAGGTCACGGTGATACCATTCAGTTCTTCAGATACATCCATCATTTGAAAGCTCGTGTCATATTACACTGTTCAAATGATTTGGCTTCTATTTTTGCTGGTCATGTAGATGAGATTTACACAAATGAACCTAGTGAAACTAAAACAGAACAATTGCCAGTTCACGACTACCACTGTTCTATTTTGAGTTTGCCTTATCTTCTAAAACTGAAAGCGATACCGCCTTTCTCATTGAAGATTGACAAAAGTATAAATCTTGATGGTTACTCTAATCTAATGAAGATCGGCATTGTTTGGGCGGGAAATCCACAACATCCAAACGACGCCAATCGCTCCTGCCATCTGAAACATTTTCGTGAGATTCATGATATTCCTGGCGTTAAATTGTTTAGCTTAGTCAAGGACATACGACCTCGCATCTACCGCTTTAACGCCAATCCAATTGATCTCACCGAAGAAACTGAGGACATGAAAATTGTGGATATGGCACCAATGATGGAAACATTCAGAGACACAGCAGAAGTCATCAATTCTCTCGATTTAGTGATTACTGTAGACACATCTGTTCTGCATCTCGCCGGATCAATGGGAAAACCGACCTGGGCCTTATTGCCGTGGACTTGTGACTGGAGATGGGGTTCAGGAGAAGAAACAATATGGTATCCGAGCGTTCGGATATTTCGCCAACCGTCCAAAGGCGATTGGCAGTCAGTATTTTCAAACATCAAAAAAGAGATTTACAATGAACAACGATTATGTTGAGAAGAATTTAGTTTACCAAGATCAGGTGCAACAAATTGCAAAGCTGGTATTTCACGCCTTCTATTATGATGAAGAAGAAAAATTCAATGCTTCATCACCTGAAGTTTACGAAAAAGAAGTCATCAGTGATTTGTTACCGATGTCAGATAAGATTTTTCAATTCTTTGGAACTGCGGACGAAGCGAAGAAAGCAATTCGCTTCCTACATACAGTAAATCCAATTAAGGCCAAGGAAATATTTGATGAACTGTAAAATCTTCTACAGGATTAGCAGCAATAGCCTGTCTAAGCCAAAACTGCCTGGGGCCAACAAGCTCCGTTGCTTGGACAACTTCATTAGCGTATTTGGTCCTGAAATAAACGTCCTGGCAGACAATTGCGATCCAGATATATTGGGCGAACTTGAACGCCGTCATTTACGCACTTTGGACACGGATTATGGAAACGCCCAATCGTTTTTGCATACATTGTCTGAGGTTAAATATTGTTCAGACGATACAGTGGTCTATTTTGTAGAAGATGATTACCTTCATTTGCCGACATCTCGCACACTTCTTGAAGAAGGCATTGATTCTGGAGCCGATTACGTCAGTCTGTATGACCACCCGGACAAATATGGTCCGTTATATGATGGAGGCGAAACATCCAAGGTATTTCGCACAGCGTCATCTCATTGGAGAACTTCCATATCCACTTGCATGACATTTGCAGCAACAGCGAGCGTGCTAAAGACGGACATGGAAACATGGCAGAAATGGTGCCAAGGTGCAAACCCCGACGATCATGGTGCCTTTTGTGATTTGAATGCCCAAGGTCGAAAATTGGCAGTATCCATTCCGGGGGCTGAGTGTCACACAGATTTGAACTATTCGACAATCATTGGAGAGAATTGGATCGAGCCGTGGGCAATCCAGATGATGCTAAAAAATATAGAGCAAAGCATATACAAGTCATATGATGCCGATGCTATTGATGCAATGGAAGAAATACTTCATCACCAAAGAGAGCAACATAACGACTTGTCTAAATTGGTATTGATTTCAGAAATTGAAAGTCACAGCAAAAAGAAAAAAGCGAGTAAACTGTGATGTTTACTCGCTTTCAGAAGTGATTTCAACAAGCTCAGTAATTACGACTGAGTGGTTGTCGATGCAGAAGACTTGCTCTTGGCCGGAGCCTTGACAGAAGTGACCTTCTTAGAAGCGGCAGACTTCTTTGCAGCTTTCTTCAGCGTTGCGGTTGCAGGAGTCGCAGTCTTGCTGCTGTCGCTGACATCAACATCAGTGAAGCCCAGAGATTTGGCTAGATTGCGTGCAGCGCCGCTGACTGCGGACTTTGTAGGGAACTGTGTGCTACCATCACTACGACGAGCCAACTTGGTTGGCTTGAGTCCAGCGATGCTGACGGTTCCTTCATAATAATCACCAGCATCGCTCTTGCGGCTGGCTACTCGGACAGAGAGAGTGTTGCTCATTCGGGTTCGTACCTTTCTTTCATGAAATAAGTCTGTATAGATTCCCAGACGTTAGGGAATTCTATATTCAACATAGTAGTCAGTCAATATCTTTCGCTTATTTTTTTGCTTTCAAATCATCAAAGACAAAGTTTCTCATCTTGTCCAAGCTGCACATCTTTGGCTCGACGACCCCTGTGTTGGCAAGAGTCGGGATCAACATGCGACGATCAGCCGGTCGAAATCGCTTGCGATAAAATCCATCGACCGCATCTTTATATTTCAAAAACAAAGAGGACATGCTCACGCCTGGAGTTGTTTCTGACAAGTTGAAAGTCGTCAAAATACTCACGATGGTTTTCATGACTTCATCTATGTGTATTTTCTTTTTGCTTTTGCCGATCCTGGAGAAGTTCAAGAACCAGAGCATGGTATCAGGATCGTATAAAAACAACGGGTTCACCAAACCGGCGTGGCAATGAGCGTCGATATAATCCTCAATTTGAGAAATCCAGAGTTTTTGACCATTGTTGGCTTGGATATAGTTCTGAAAATAGAAGTACCCAATTATGCTCCGAAAGCTCAAAATCAAGACATCTCGGTTTCCCTTGTTGTTTAAGCCATGCCGAAGACAAAAGGAACAGTAAAAATTTCCTGGACCGGAGAGCCTATCTATAAGCGATGATTGGACACTAGCGGTTTCGCAGTTCTTTTCGCAAAAGAAGCATTTACGAAAAACTTTGTCCGATAGCTCTCCTGAAAGGGTGGCTGGGATCGGTTTGAGCCGAACTTGGCTTATAGAAAGTTTTTCAGACATCGTTTATTCACCGAAATTTGTAAAAGCTCGCATACATAATAAGAAGCGAGTGAACTCTACTCAATCACCAGAACGAGGAAAAAAATATGAAGACATTTATTCAATGGGCAGGCGAAGTCAAGAAAGAACTGCCTCTGTACATGCAAGACGAAAATACAAAGCGTGCTGGTATTGCACATTGGGCTTACCCGGACGCATACGTCCGTCAGCAGTATCCAGATGCTTATTTCATGCCTCACGCCGCTGATGCTCTACAGAAAATGGGAAAACATCAGCCAAGTCGCAAGGCTCCTGCTGATAGCTCTTGGTAAGTAACAAACCCGCTGCTACTCTGGTCTGAAAAGACAATTGAGCATTAAGGGCGGGTAGACATTTACCTTTAGTTAAAAAACCCCTGCCTTTATTGGCGGGGGTTTTTGTTTTAGCCCTTAACTTTGTTGATGCGGTCGTTGTGATCCTTGGCAGTAATCGACTCTTCTTCAACTGGAAGCATTTCGGGACATCTTTCCCAATAACCCCATTGATCTTCATTTTGTGGGTTTTGGAAGACCATGCCCTTCTTCCAATACTTATTCAATATTTCATCGACCCGCTCCTTGGACAACTTTGATTCCTTGGAAAGTTGAGCGGTTGATCGCCATTGCCATTTGATGCTGCGAGCCAAAGCGATAAAAAATCCTTGTTCCTCGTCGCCCTCTTTGGTGCCTTGGGGATACACTGAAGTCCATTTGGGCGGTGTCTTTGTTTTATTCTTCATGATTGACTCCGAAAAAAATGGCGAGATTGCCATACTATAATAATGAGGTATTTGGAGAAAATCCAACCCTTTGAATTATATACTCTGCTTAAAAGGAAATGCCAAATGAGAAATTCACCAAGATTGAATCGTTTTGAGAAGCGAACAATGCACGCCGAGAAGCTGAAGAACGACATGAGCGGCACAGGCGTCTACGTGTATGAGAACAATACTGAGGGTGATTTGAAGCTGCCGAAGCCGACAGATTCAGGGGTCCGTCAGATTTCTCCAAAAAACAAACCTGGATGTCGATTCCAGGGAGACAGTTACTATCTACAATGGGTTGGTTCGCCAATGAATCTACTCAAGCTGGTTGAAGAAGTGGTTCCAAAGATGACTCATGTGGAACTAATGGAACACCGAGCCAAACAAGAACAATTACTGGAGGAAGAAGCTATGGCAAATGAGCGACAACTATTGCTAGACCAACCTGATTGCATCACTCATCACGGCAAGATCGAGAGAGTGGTCACAGAACCGGGCCAGCAACCGATCAACGACAATACGGACCTTTCTCAGAAGAAACCTGCCGAGGTTCTTTTGACGGAAGACCCATTGGATGGCATTGAGATTATCCTGGGCTAAACCCACACGTCAATACAAACAACGACTACAGCACCCGAATATCGGGTGCTGTTTTTATTTACAGCCGATTTTACAAGTCCCTGTCTCCGTGGTATGATCCGAATCACAGCGTGTTTTGCCAAAATATTCACGCATGAAAAATTTGACGACAGGTCGAACCAAACGATCTCGAATCTCTCTAGGCATTTGATCGGTCGTCACTCAAATCTGTGGAGCAACCATGTACACTCTGTTTTTGCAGCGGGTTTTGTCGAAAAGAAGCGGCGACGATAAAATTCAGGCGCAAATCGAATACATCCTTCAGCGTGGAATGGCCGGAACCCGTGGAAAAACCTGGAAGGCCGAGCCGCATCGCCTCCCGCCCATCCAACAAGAAAGCGGCAATTGGCTATTCAAATATTGCATTACCTTTGAGAAGGTGCGTGGCGACCGGGGACAACAAGCTGAATACAGTCAGTGGGAAGAAATCAAAGCAATGCTCCAACAGACCGGAGCAATCACTCGCTTTCAGCCTTTTCCTTGGACTGTTCAAGTTGCTCCCAATGTCGCTCTTGTTGCGACTGCTGCTCCTACGGTTCAGACAGCGGAACCCGTTGAATTAGACCCAAACGCTATTGCCACGACTCCCTTGCCGCAACCTGAAGGGTTTGAGGGTGTATTGGACGGTATGCTCACACAGATTTTGGGCGGCGTCCGCACGGTTGGACAATTTGGTCCCGCCAAAAAATGGGACCAACTGATTGTTCCACCCGAACTATTGGGCAGAGACAGCGATGCCCATCTTGCAGAACATCCAGCGTGGAAGAACCTCTATGGAGTCAACCCTCAGACTCGCATCATCCTGAGCAACATCAAGCGAGCGCACGAAACGAACGGCGAAAGTCGTAATCATGGCGTATTGTTCGGTCATGCCGGTTGTGGGAAAACAACTACGATGTTTGCATTGGAAAGTATGTTTGGTGCTGACGCCGTATTGAAGCTAGATGCAACCAGCACAACCAAAGCTGGTCTGGAGAAGATGTTCTTCAACGACCTGAACGAAATCCCGCCGTTGGTGTTCATGGAAGAGGCTGAAAAGGCCGATCCTGAAGCCCTGAAAATTTGGCTTGGCGCTCTCGACGACCGTGGAGAAATTCGTAAGGTCAACTTTCGAGTCAACCAACTTCGGTCGGTCAAGGTATTGTTCCTCTGCTCTGTCAACAACAAAGCCGCATTCGACAAGATGATGGGAAGTGACGGAACGGAAGCTGGCGCTCTATCCAGCCGGTGTGTGACTCAGGTGTATTACCCCCGTCCAAGCAAAACTGTATTGCTCCAAATTCTTGATAAAGAAGTTCGAGAAAAGGGTGGTCGCCAAGAATGGATTACTCCCGCAATTCAACTTGCCACTGAAATGGGCATCACTGATCCTCGTATTGTTCGCAGCTACCTTGCTGGTGGGGACCGATTGCTCGATGGAACCTACCAGCGTGACTGGCAGGCGATTCATCAGGCTCAAAATACCTTCAACAAAGCGTAAGCAACTTAGTTATGGGTCGTGAAATCAAACGTGTAGACACTGGTTTTGAGTGGCCATTGGAAAAAGTGTGGAAAGGCTACCAAAACCCATATTGCAAACATGCACATAACTGTGCTGCTTGTGATGGATCGGGCTACAGTACAATGGCAAATCTATACAAAGATCAATGGTATGGGTATCACGAATTCAATCCTGTTGCCTATGGCAGCGAATTGCTCACACCTGAAACTCCGGCATTAAAATCATTCGTGGAATTTCAAGTGGATCGCTCCATTCGAGATGCTGCCAATGGCACAGCTTTGGAATTCCATGCTGATTTTCGCTCGACACGAACTGGTACAATGTGCCATAAGACTAAAAATGGTCTATACACTCGTGAAGAGGCCATTGAACGTGACTGCAATCGACTATTGGAAATGTGGAACGAGCAATGGAGCCATCATCTGATTGCAGTTGATATTGCTGCATTGGTTGAGGGAAATCGGCTTTATGATTTGACTCGACAACGATTGAAAAATATTCCATTGGAGGAATATATCCGCACCCGTGCATATTACTTGTGGGTAGATGCTGGTCGTCCTGAAGGCGATGCGTCACAATTTTGGGAAATAGCCGCCAAAGAACACAGTGGTCCTTGGCTCCCGTTCTGGAACGGGCATACCCCCACGCCAGAAGAAGTCAATGGCTGGAGCATCGCTGGCTTTGGTCACGATTCCATCAATTGTCACATTTGCATTGAAGCTCGATGTAAACGTGAAGGATATTCCACGGAATGTGAAGTGTGCAAGGGAAAGGGTTCTATCTGGCAACCGGCAGAAGCCGAACAATGGGCTGAAGATTGGGTAGAAGAAAAACCGCCAGCAGGCGAAGGATACCAAATTTGGGAGACAGTATCTGAAGGTTCTCCAATCTCGCCCGTATTTTCCGACCCACGCATCCTGGCTGAATGGATGGCAAATTCCCCAACATGGGGTGCCGCCGAACCAATGTCTGCTGATCGGTGGTTGGAATGGATTGTCGGCCCAGGCTGGTCCCCGTCCGGCATGATGATAAATGGCGTCTACAAAGATGGCGTTGCCGCAATGACTGAGTAATTTTCTCTTCCCCATGACGTAAATAACGTCATGGGGAAGTTTTCATTTCATCACTGGCTTAATCTTCAAGAAAACCAACACGTCGTTGAGATTCAGGTAGCACGCTTCCTTGAAGATATTCTTGAAAAAGCAACCGCTCACAAAAAGCAGGACATGCAGGCTGGTCAGCCAAATCAGACGTATACGAACTACGTCAGACAAGTTTGGCCACAGGACGCCATTCAAAATGGCGAATTTGTGTTGCCAAGCATCTTCCCTGCCGACATTGCAGGTCAGCGAGTACAATTCAAACTCAAGCTGGGACATAATGCCGCCGACACCGTTCACAATAACGGCAAGTTCGAGGGCTTTGTCATCAATATGTATCCATTCAACTATGCCAAAAGCATAGAAGATGTTGATCGTCATTTGATGACTCTCAAATCAGCAATGCACCATGAAGCGGAACATATCTATAACGTGGGTGCTGAATATGAATCCAATGATTGGGATGGCGACGACAAGCATCGCATGGCGATGCAATACATGAGCAATCCCGGAGAAATTCGAGCGCACGCTCGACAGATGGCCTATATGTACGCCAAGCACTTCCCTGGTGAGCCATTTGATCTAAAGAAGGCACAGTCAATTCTGAACGGTCCTGGGTTCACCACTACCCATAAGAACTACTTCAATGGCTTTGCCAAGCCTGACGTTTGGCAAAAAAACGTCAATAGGTTTGGATATAATCATGCAAATCCGCACGATCAAATCATGCCATTGGTGCCACAATTTTTGGCCCAATATCAGTCTCAGCCATGAATGCGGCATTGCTCCTTACGCCTGGGTCGTAAGAAAAACGACATGAGGGTTGCAACTTGGCGAGTCTTTCCTAAAATAGCTCGATCAATTCGTTCCCTTTGAGGATTTTCTAATGAACCCCAAGGCTGTTGAGCTTGTCGATGAGTACGGCGACCAAGCGTATCACGTCGCCGTTGAGTTTACCGTGCTGGCTACCCACATCGGGGACACGGTTGGTGCTGAATTGTTTGGAGAGTGTGCCAGAGATTTAATAGAGGCGGGCTTCCACAAGCACCGGAAAGAAAATGAAAGAAGATTTAGCTGGTGGAATTCGCTTCAGCGAAAGGATGAAACTCTACGAGGCGGGCTTCCACAAGCACCGGAAAGAAAATGAAAGAAGATTTAGCCGAAAGGATCTTCTATGGTGAAGAACCACGATTACATGAAGAACCAAGATTACAAACCGAAGAGGCGGCTTCGTAGTAAAGAAAAGACCCCGGTTTTAGCCGGGGTCTTTTTGTTTAGCGAATGTTTTCTTCCAACAACTTCTTCACCCTGTTGAGATGGACGTTCGTGTCGATACGAAGCTGGCCCGATCTAACTCGTGGGTTGTTTATTCCAGTGGATGTTTTGATATTGATAATTGCACCGCCTCTAATATCCTTGATTACAACTTCGGATTTAGAGTATTCCATCCCACCTTCAATGGATTCAATCATAGTTGATTTGAAAACAAAAATACCATTTGGTTTCTTTTCAATTGTTTCTTTTGCAATCCAAACGAAGACTCCTTTGCTGGAATCTCTGCGAACTTTGAACTTGCCGTTGCCAAGGTCTTCAACAAGAGTTACGCCGGACGCTTCTCGAACGGCATCTCTGTGAGAATCGACCCAATCAATTGTCTTTTGTGCAGTCGATCTAACTTCGATTTCTTTTTCGACCGTTGCTGCTGCATCTGCTGCATTGGCGATGTGTGGCATAAAGATGCTCGTACCAAGCAATGCCAATAGAACTAACAAGTGTTTCATATCCCCTCCGTGTGAAATGTGACTTGAAGTGACTTCTGATGTTATATAGCCTCAATATTTTGATATTGCACACTCCTTTATGTCGTCCAACCTTTTATCGGAGGAAACAAAATGAAAGGCATTATTTTAGCAGGCGGGATGGGGACAAGACTTCATCCTTTGACAAAAGTAACCAACAAATGCTTATTGCCAGTGCATGATAGACCCATGATTTATTGGCCAATTCAAACACTTGTGGGCAGTGGCATCAAAGATATTCTTTTAGTATGTGGCGGGAACGCCGCAGGTGAATTTTTGAGAATCCTTGGCAACGGTGAAGAATTTGGCCTGAAACATCTTCACTACACATACCAGAAAGAAGCAAATGGAATTGCCGACGCTTTATCTTTGGCAGAAGAATGGGCAGACAATGAACCAGTAGCCGTAATTCTGGCTGACAACATTTATGAAAATCCGGTTCCTGAAGTTGTTACCGCCTTTGAAAAGAATCCTGATGGCGCACACATCTTCTTGACGCCAGTAGACCATCCAGAGTGTTACGGCGTAGTTGAAACAGACGCAGCAGGAAAAGTAATAGGGATCGAAGAAAAACCTAAAGAACCGAAATCCAACTTGATCGCAACAGGGTTGTATATGTACGACGGAGGAGTTTGGGACTACATCCGAACGCTCAAGCCATCCAAGAGAAACGAACTTGAGATCACCGATCTCAATAATCGTTATTTGGGCATTGGGAAGCTCCACGCTCACACAATCAATGGTTGGTGGGCAGACTGCGGAGAAAGTCTCGAAGGATATACGCAGACGTGCTATGCAGCCAGCAGACTTGGAAAGAAGGCTGAGTAAAATGAAAGTTGTAGTTTGTCCTTTGGTTAGTCGAGATGTCCCGAAAGCAATTAGGGCAGTCAACTCGATTCGCAACATGATGGCAACAACCGAAGTTCAGTTTTCGGTTGTTGCCATCATCAATTCGTTAAACGCTGAATTCATTCAGGAATTCAAAACTTGGTGCGACCAAGAATCTGTTGAATACAAAATAACGCCGTCCAAAGGAACTCCCGCAGCAGGTAAAAATCAATGCCTGAAGTTTTTCCGGGAATCTCAATATGATGGAATGTGCATGGTTGATGGTGACGATCTGTATTATCCAAGTGCCGGACTCCAAATCGAGAGACACTTAAAGCATCACCCTGGCACTGATTTATTGATCGTCAAGCCATCCGATCAAATCAATAACTACAGCAACAATTCAGTCCAAATAAAAGAAAAAGTACACGCCTGTTGTTGGGGCGACAATATATTCCCATTGCCATACACTTATGGACCCGCAAAACATGAAATGTTCTCCAACAGAGCGGCTGCTCACAACTTAGGCGGGCATGTTTTTTACAGTCGCAAATTTGTCGAACTCCTTGAATACGATGAAGACCAACTATTGGGAGAAGACCTCTTGTTGGAGTTCAAAGCATTGAAGCTGCATCAGGAAGGGAAGTTGTGCTTCTGGCTGAGTTTTGCCAGCGACGTTCAGTTTCTTGATCGAACAGGCGAATCAAATATTCAAGCGATAAAAAACGAAACAGACGGAGAGATGTATTACAACCGGCTGGTTGAAAAAGTAACGTCGATCCTTGATACAAATCGAAGTTCGTTCAATGAGCTTCCTGTGGAATTTCCCAAAATCATATTCGGTCATGCCGAAAAAATTGCGTGGATTGCCCAACAAGTCGTAGTCTAAATTTACAAACGGCAAATTTCGTGGTAGAATACTTCCGTCACAACGCCCCTAAATGAAGCAAGCCCCGATGCAAGGTGCATCGAGGCCAAGGTATTCTCCAGAAAGGACCGAAAATGAATTGGCTCAACAACATTTGCTGGCTTTCCGATTCGTACAAAATCAGTCACTACAAGCAGTATCCGCCTGGGACAAAACGAATTTACTCGTATTTCGAGTCACGATCCGGGTCGGTTCATCCTGCCACGACCTTTTTTGGCCTCCAATATTGGCTGAAGCAATATCTGGTTGGGCAAGTCGTAACCGCCGAAAAAATCGACAAAGCAGAACGGCTGTTTAACAAACACTTCGGCGGCAAGGTTTTTAATCGTGAGGGTTGGGAATACATCCTCAACGTCCACAATGGTCGCCTACCTGTCGAGATTAAAGCGGCCCCCGAAGGTACAGTGGTTGGAGAATCCAACGTGTTGATGACGGTCGAAAATACCGACGACAACGCATTTTGGTTGACCAACTATCTGGAAACTTTACTGGTCCAGGTTTGGTATCCATCGACAGTCGCCACGCAAAGCCGAGCGATGAAGAAAGTCATCCTCGAATATCTTGCAAAGACAGGCGATACGGACCTGATCCACTTCAAGTTACACGACTTCGGTTTCCGTGGGGTCACTTGCCCAGAACAAGCCGCAATCGGTGGTGCATCGCACCTTGTAAACTTCATGGGAACCGATACGATTCTAGGGCTTGTCTTATTGGACGAATTCTATCATGAACCATGTGCTGGCTTCTCGATTCCGGCTGCTGAACACAGCACAATCACGTCATGGGGACGTGAACACGAAGTCGATGCTTGTCGCAACATGCTAGTTCAGTATCCAACCGGCCTCGTAGCAACAGTGAGCGATAGCTACGACATTTTCAACTGCTGTGCCAATATTTGGGGCGGCGTCCTCAAAGACGAAGTGTTGGCTCGTGACGGTGTTTTGGTTGTTCGCCCGGACTCTGGCGACCCTCCGACCGTTGTGGTGAAAGTGCTGGATATTCTTGGCGAGAAATTCGGCATCACGATGAACAACAAGGGATATAAAGTCCTGCATCCCAAGGTTCGAGTTATTCAAGGAGACGGCATCGACTTCAAGATGCTCGACCTGATCCTCTCAGCAATGGAAAAAGCTGGTTGGTCGGCTGACAACATTGCCTTCGGTTCAGGTGGTGGACTGCTTCAAAAACTCAATCGAGACACCCAACGATTTGCCTTCAAGTGTTCTTCGGCAGTTGTTGGCGATGAAGTCAGAGACGTTTACAAGCAGCCCATCACGGACGGCTGCAAGAAGTCCAAAGCTGGACGATTGAAGTTGGTCTGGTCAGACCGTCTCGGCCTCCTGGCGGGCGCACACGGCAAGGTTTTACAAACTGTGCCTGAGTCTGATCCACGTCCCGATCAGTTGCAGTTTGTCTTCAGGAACGGCGAACTTCTGGTTGACCAGACATTCGAGCAAGTTCGAGAAGCGACTAAACATACGATTCTGTAAAATCAGAATAGATCAAGTACCACAATTTTATTCAGGAATGATATGACGAACTTCCAAGAATTCGTTGATCGTAAAAAAACGGTAAAAGTTGGCGTCGTTGGTTTTTCAGCCCAGAAGTTTGACATCTCTAAGGCAAAAGCCTATATCGTGGCGGCTTTTGACAAGATTGAAAAGGACTTCTCGCCGAAGAACATTCATTGCATTTCCGGATTGACCGACCTTGGCATTCCAGCACTGGCGTACCGGGAAGCGCTCTGGAATACGACTTATTCAATGTCGATGAGACGATCTTGGTAGGGGAAGAGTGGGGCGATGAGAGCGATACATTCCTCTCCATGCTCGATGTCATGGTGAAGGTGGGCGGCGGTAAACAATCGGTAGCAGAGGCTGAAAAGGCCGAAGCGAACGGGTTGTCGGTGATGAAATTTGATTTGAAGGCCGAATAGCAAGGTTCGTTGAAGGTACACCTTCGACGCTTCAGACGCTTCAGATTGTAGTCAAATTGCGATATTAGTCAATTAGTTGGTTGTAAACCCTAATTGTGACCTTTTCGGGCTTCGCACCAATCAGCAAAAGAGGTCTTATTTGGGAATCTCTTCTTAATTGCCCGCAAATGACCGGGCCAAGCCTCTGCGAATTTGGGATGCAATTTCATACCCTCCACCTTGTCCAAATCAGCCCATTCCGACGCATCGTGTTCTTTTGAAAGCTGTACGTCGAAAGGCTTTGCGACAGCCATCAGGTAGGTGTGAAAGTGATGTGCGCCATCTCTGGCGTGGAAGTGTCCGAACCGTTGTCCCTCTACGGTGCCGCATTCTTCTTTGGATTCTCGCCGAGCCACATCAAGTGGAGCTTCCCCTTCTTTGGCTTTTCCACCGGGAATGCCCCAATGACCGGCGTAATCACTTGATCCATCTCTTTTCAACAAGAGAATCTTTTCACCATCGGTGAAAACGATGCCGCCGCCCAATCTACCCCAATATTTTTTGCCGTCTTTTCCGATCCGATGAAATTGTTCTGCCATGTCGGCCACAGTGGGATATATCTCCTGATGAGTTATTCCCCATTGTTTGCAAATATCGCAAAATGGAATATCCGTTGTTTGTTCGTTTGTGATCGCTCCACAATGTTGACAAATATCGTGATTCATTATCCCTTCGGCCCTCTCTTCAAAGGCACCGGCTTCATTTTAGAGACATGACGATCTGGTTGTCCCTTCAAATGGTGCATCATATTGTGCAACTCTTTTGTGACATCTGCCGCTGAGTCTCCGTTGCACTTCTGAGCGTGTTGGACGGATACGGTTCGACGATCTTTGTTGTAGAAGCCTTTGCTTATAACAAAGCAATTGTGGTCTGTATTCCAAGTCACAACCCCCGTCCATTCTCCGTCATCCCAATTACGATACGAGACGAGCAGACGGAGGGGCTTTTCCGTGAAGACGTGTTTGGTGTGATAGCCGTGATTCTTCAGTGCAGCACTAACATAACCCAAGCATATTTTGGCGAAGCCCTCCAAGGATTCCTTGGATGTAGTTCGATAATTTACTTCAATTGCGTATCTGGATGTCTCCACGGCTTCGACTAGATTCTCTTCCAGATATTCATGATGGGTTTTCATGCCGCCCCGTAGGGTTGTGGCAAAATACTCTTGACAAATACGCAAGAAGTCCTCTCGCTCTACCTTGAGTTCGGTATGCGTATCATTTTTTTGCTCATTTCGCCAATTGTGAAAGTCTTTCATTGTTCCCATCCTTTTTCGCCAATTTCGCAATCAAAGTTTGTCCAAATGACTTCCTGTCGCAATTTCTTTTCTCCGTTTTGGAGAGTCGAATTGGCAAACTCAGAGGTTCTTCTGAACTCTCTCCAGTCGTGGAGTAAACTCGGATACAGGTCATTTATATATCCAGACAAGATCACCTTGCCTTGTAAAGTCAGAAGCAATTTCAACAATAAAATGTGTTGATCGTCTGAGAATTCATGAGAGTAATTTTCACCGCCAGTTCTCGAACTCATCAAATAAGGCGGGTCAATATAATGCAAGGCATTAGGGGTGTCATATCTTTGTATTGCATCTAAGGCATCAATGTGTTCAATCTGAACATTCTTGATTCGGTTGCAAACATCTTCAAGTCCATCAATGGCTCCCAACCATTGACTGACTGGTAATGCCCTTTTTTGTCTAGCATCTTTTTTTGTATAACTCCATCGTCCTGGAGTAGCCTTGGTTGCCAAGCCGCTTCTAACCTGTCTGGCTTTTACAAAGAATCTACGAGCTTTTTCCAATGGATCAATGGCTTCTTCCATACAAGCGATTCTGAATTCTTCTCGACTATACGGAGTAAGGTCCAATAGACCGACCAATTCTTTTTGATTCAATCTAAGAACTTCAAAGAAGTTCACCACATCATTGTGAATGTCATTGTAAACTTCTACATCACTTGGAGCTTTATTCAAAAGCACTGCTGCCGATCCGCCGAACGATTCCACATACACTTTATGTGGAGTTGAATCCACTAATGGAACAAGCCAATTGAGATGACAGGTTTTTCCGCCATACCAAGAAAAAGCACTGATTTCATTTTTGCGTCTTCTCATGTATATAATAAACAACTTTTTTTAGAATGGTTGAAAAATAAAGGCGTATATAGGATCAAAGAGCGAATAAATCACCAAATGAAATAAAGAGTCACCCCATCATGGGTCCAAGCAAATCGCCCCATTTAGAAATTAGCTTTTCTTCCCAATCCTTCTTTTCTTGAAGACCTTCGGCAAGAATAGCCTGACCATCTAATTGAACGCCGCCACCAGGACCGGGAGGGTTAGCAATACGACTGCGAATGCGACCCAAAACGATCTTAGCGAATGCTAAAGACCCTTCCTGCATTGCCTGTGTCACCATTCGGAAATCTGGGCGGCGTTGTAAATACCGCACAGCGACAGGATAACTGCGATAAGGGATTGGATATAGCTTAATGTGGTTGTACCCACCTAGAAACTCCCATCCACCTTGCTGACTTGAGATTCTGTTGTACATATCTTCATATTGTTTGTATAAAACCCAATCGGACATATTGCCCCAAACTGGCTGTTGAGGGTTAATGCCACCGGCAATTGAGCCATAGGCTCCACCACCCATATAATCCAGAGGAATTACGCCACCCAAATCGGAAGCTGAAAAAGCATAATTGGCTGTTTCTTTATAGGAAATTTGTCTAATAAAGCCCACATCAGGTGGCATTTGATAAACGCTCTGTCCTGGTACTGTATAAAAAGTATGGTATTGAAAATATTCCATTGGGGCATAATCTTCAAAGATTTGCAGGGCGAAATCAATGCAGTTTTCGATCTGTTGATCGTCCAATTCGAGCGGCAAAACTGGTGCGCCGAGCATAGTCAGGACATATTCTTTAATTTGTCCACGCACTTTTTCTCTATTTCTGCGTGGGCCGATCTTATCTAAAGGATCGGTAGGGCCTAAATCTCCGCAGCCCTGTCCACAAGAAAGCTGTGAGAATTGGTCCTTAGTCGGTCGTGGGACAAAAAGCATATTGTTCATCATGGTGATATATAGGAAGAGTACAAATGAAACTCGTAAAGGCAGGATTATGGCTGTAATCACAAAATCGTTCCGTGACTTCTTCACTAAGAGTTTTACTGAAGAAAAGGCATACAGAGACTTTGGCACACGACATTTCAAACTTTTATATGAAATGGCCCAGCGATTTCACAAACTAAACGCAATGCCAGCAAACATTGATGACGACGACCTAGAATTTCTGGGACAGTTCCCTCACGACTATTGGATCAAAGCCAAACAAGCTCGCTATCAAATGTTTTTTGATGCTGTGAAGGGTCTTCACAAGAAAAGACATGAAGAACACGGACAGCCAAAACTCAAACAAGCCATTATCACTGCCATCGAAACTGGCGAGTATGGACATCTTCAGGGAGTCATTCCTGATCGGAACATCAACCAATTGAAGAGGGTAGGAACTACCCTAAGTGCCAAAGAACGTGCCGATGAAGCCGAAAAGCTCTCGCACGATCATGTGAAAGACAAAACGCCTCACATTGATGAACCACAAGGAGAAATTCCATTCACACTCAAGGGATCAAGCGACAAGACAGCCACAAGAAAACCTGTGACGTTTATGGCAAAGCCATTTCTTAATCGACTCTATCACAAATTGGAAACAACTCCTGGCAATCCTTTTCACCCGGAGTCTGGGCTAAATGGGACGGGCAAGTATGGCCTTGATATGGCTGAACCTATGGATTCAAGAACCATTAAATCGCACGACGAAGATGGTGACGAAACTGAAGTCACTTACCCGAATTCTACAGCAGGCATGAAGTTTCCTACGGACTCTCAAATCCGTGACAGAATGATTGATTATTTTAATCTTAATGCCCACCGGATGTTCGGTAACTTGCCAGAAGACGCTGAATGGAAGCCCGTTCCTGGAATGCAGGACACTTGGTCTGTAGGGTATGTCAGACAAGAGCTTCAAAAAAGAATTGAAGCTCAACTGCGAGTCAGCGGCAAAAAATACGAAAAAGAAAGTGAAATGAGAAAAGAAGCCGCCGACTTAGTAAAACAGCACATCGTGAAAATGGCTGAATCTGGTCAATTAAAAGGACCGCCGATTCCTGGTCAATTTCCAGATGGCATTCCAATTAAAATTGAGGGCGGCAAACTTGTGAATCCTCCATTGTATCTTCCGTATCAAATTAAAGATATTAAGATGCGAGATGAAAATGGTGGCGTCAAAGTAGTACAAAAAGCCGTTCCTGTGGTAAAGCCTGCTCACTTCTTCCGTGAACTCGGAAGTGATGAATCAGATTATGAACACGAATTAGGTGATGATGGTCAGCCAACCGACAAAAGAAAGTATGATCCAACTACCGGAGAGCCGGTTTATCGGGTTCCTCAAGAAAAATTGAGGGGACACGAAAGACAATTCGTTCATGTTGGAGATGAAGAGTTTCAAAAGAAAAAACATCGAGCCGCTGGCGCTATTGATTTCAATAGCGAAACAGAACAGGTTATGCACATAACAAAAGGCGATCCTGGTTGGCAAGAAGCCTGGGAAAAGGCTTTTGGAGATCAACAAAAAGTTGAGATTGATCGTCGTGGTAATGCTACACCTTCAAATAGCGAATCTGGATTCTACGAAGACATCATCGCTGGCATAAATCAATGTTTTAAGAGTAGTCATTGTGGTGGAGCTACGCATCATGAACTTGAAATGTTGAAAAACAACATTGAAGACTTCCATCAAATAGTTGTAATTAAAATGCTCAATAGCATGGGCGACCCAAATTTGTACACAAGCTCAGGACGCAAAGCCTTTGCTTACAACAAGGTTTCTTCAATTATGCAGAAAGACCTTGGAAGTGGTGGTGGAACTCGTCGAAAAAGAAACTTGACACAAACTAGCAGAAACACAAGTTTCAGTGCTGGTGGCGAAAAAAATATTGAAGACGATTTAATGGGCCAACTCGCTGGTGGTACGGGTAAAATCCGTGGCAGCAAAAAGCGTGGGAAGGGAGATCGCCAATTCGACACATCGGGAATGAACACTCCTTACAATTTGACAAACATGAGAGAAGCCTTGATGCAAATGCAAAAGGATGCTCAAGAGGCCGATTCCACAAGCGATGAAGCAAAGAAATTAAGTCAAAGACAAAGGGGAACAGAAATCATCAATATGCTTCGGGATGGCATAAAAAAACAAATTGATTTCAAAATGTATTTAACAGATACATTGATTGGATTGTACCAACAAGGAGGAATGGGTAAAGGCGAAGCAGAACAAGCAGCCCAAGCTCAAATGAAAAGTTGGCAGGACGAAGATGGACATAACTCATCTGAGACGTTGATGGCAGCATTTCAAAACCACCCACTTGTTCAAAGTGCAATTGGCGCAGCCGGTGAGGATAAAAAACAAGACGGTCAAGTACAACCAACCGACAAAGAGGACAACGCCAACGAACAAGAGGCCATGCGATTCTTGCAATCGACATTTGATAAAATGCAGAGTGCAGGTTTTGATGAAGACGACATCAAAGATAAACTATTGGCAAAACCTGGAGAAAAATACAGTATATTTGTCAAGCAATTGGTCGCACAACAATTTGGCGGCATAAACGATAAAACTACTAAGTTGTTGGATCGTGTACAAGGTGAAATCAACAGACGCTTTAAGCTACCATCACCAGCGGCAGCACAAGCGGCCAGAGTTGTCACGACTCCACAAAGCAATGAACTAGCTAAGAAAAAACTAGGACAAACGCCAGAAGCAGAAGCGAAGCCAGTTCCAACTGTTGCTCCGACTACAAGAATTCCAACACAACAAGTTCCTATTCCTACTGAAAGTGTAAGTGAATTGTTCGCTAAGAAAAATTGGCTTGGGCTTGCTCACCATCCAGATTATTTGGGAACACACTCTCCAGTATTAGATGCACAAAAATTGAAGTTGCTAAATCACTTCAAAACAAACAAGGATAAGTACCAGCAGAATGAGATTGAATCTGCTATTGCGAACCTTGAAAGATCAATAAGGAGAGGTTAATGGCAAGTTGGATGGACTACATGAGTAATCCCCGTGGGCATTACTTGAAAAAGACAATGTTTGAAGTGTTACAAGAAAGATATGCACAGAATGAGCAGATTATCGAAAGAATGGGAGTGACCCTCCTTACAGAAAGTGATCTCACTGCGTTCATGAAAATGGTCGCTGACATTTATGAAATGGCTTACCTGAAAGCCGTCAGTGACCACAAAGAACAACTTCAAAAGGCGGGGTTGGTTGCAAGGGTTGTCTCGCCAGGAAGATCATAGATCAAAAGAAGGCTGGTGATCTGAAGGTGTTGCCGATAAGACCCAGCCTCCTCCTTTTTGTTGTTTTCCCTGAACTCTCCACCATCTTTTGTATCCTTGTTTTGGAAACAAAATAGAGCCAGCATTGATTGCGTCGGTGTCTGTCCAGATTTCAATAAACAAATCTTGTTGGTTGAGAATCACTCCTTCAAAAGAAATGGGCTTTCCGTATTGAACGGTAGTATAAGAATCGCCATAAAGTGAATCTTTTCTGTTTCTCAATACGGCTGGCAAGCAATGAATGAAAGTTTTTTCGATTCCACTATCTGTGGATGCTCGAAGTTCTTCTCGCTGAAGATCAGGTTGAACAACTGGTTTTCTTTCAACCACTTGTGGCTGAGATTCTGATTTGACTTCAGAAACCTTAATGTCGGCCTTGGCTTTATCTAAAGCAGACAAAAAAGTCTCTCGGACATCAAAATCGGATGCCAAAGGGGTAACTTGATTAGTATCTTTGGCTGTTTCGCCATCCCACTGCATATTGTGGACCTTGAAGCCTTCCCATATTTCTTGGGTCTTCATTACTGGATTTGGTCCAGCGAGACGATAGACGCTTCCATCTTTATTTTTCAATGTCATTGAATATTCAGCCCCTTTATGTTTATATAGATTGAAGACAAAAACAAAATAAAAGGATGAATTATGTCGCTAGTGGTTCCAAATATTTCCAATGTTCTCATGCTTCAATACATTGTGAACATGATTGGGCAAGACGGTGCCGCCGCTCCTGCGGGTGGTCAACGTCTGCTTCGTCTTTTTACAAACAATCTAACACCCGGTAAGTCAACCGTAATTGCAGATGTTACTGAAGCAACGGCACCTGGTTATGTGCCATACACAATGGTAGGAAGCAGTTGGACAACAACATCAAATTTGGGAGTGAATTCCGCAGTTTACAGTGAACAAACTTTCGCATTTACGACAGGTGTGACCATTTACGGCTACTACGTTACTACAATTGAAGGTACACCTAGATTATTGTGGGTGGAAAGATTTTCCACGGCTCCGTACACTTTGCCAGCAGGCGGTGGCGAGATCGCAATATCCCCACGTTTTACATTAAATTGATTTATATTGACACTTTGACTACTGAATGGCGAGAGAGCAATCTCTCGCCATTTTTAATTGTGGATAATTATTTTTCATCCACATCTTCCCTGTTTGAATTTGCTAAAGATAACTTTAGCTTCGTTTCCGCATTGGCAACGAAAAACAACAGGAATTCTATCATTGCTATATGGGCAAAGTAATTCGCATCCATTTTCAATCATGAAAAGAGCAACTTCTTCATTGGTTCTTTTTTTCATTGTTCCTCCACCATACATACAGCATGACTCTTAAAAATTTGAACGGGACACCGTATCAACTTCGTGGAAGCGTGCAAATGTACGATCCAAATGATCGCACGCATGATTTATTTAACCTGTGGGATCAAGAGGCGATCCAACGGGGCGGATCGCCTCTTTACTATTACGAAGTGGTTATTACCCCAAACATGATTGATCCGGTGTATTTGGAAGCTCGTGGAAAACTGTTTTCAAACAATCCTGTTCAATTATGGTGCAATTACGAGCCGATTCCGTCACAAAACCTAATCAATCAGTTTGGCATTGATGCTCCAGATGAAATGAAATTCGAGCTTAACTACCGATCTGTATTACAGAGCATTGGACATCCACCTAAAATTGGATCAAGGTTGTTTACGCCACACCTTAGAGAGAATTGGGTTATTGTTCAAAGAAACCTGGGCGAATTCAAATTATGGGGCGCACTCCGTATTGAATTGATTTGCCAACGATTCCAGGAAGACGTGGTTACAGGCGAAGGCAAAGTAACACAAAAACAACCAGATTTGAAAATCAAAATCGTTTAATCGAGGATACCACAATGAAATCGTTTTATCAGTTCTATCAGAAAATGTTAAAAGAAGCTGCTCCGGGTCAACCTGCTCCGGGTCAACCTGCTCCGGGTCAACCTGCTCCGGGTCAACCTGCTCCGGGTCAACCTGCTCCGGGTCAACC
>Ga0335396_10000078_pt1 | contig 104323 bp, 93 predicted proteins | sample FRY02_FD_205743 | JGI IMG/M metagenome (GOLD analysis project Ga0335396, IMG submission 205743) | Freshwater microbial communities from Lake Fryxell liftoff mats and glacier meltwater in Antarctica - FRY-02 (spades assembly) (version 2) | ecosystem: Environmental > Aquatic > Freshwater > Ice >...
TCACCATCAGCAACATTATTTTCTCTTCTTTTAATTTCATTCAAAAAATCACTGTTATAAGGATATTTTTCAAAACTTATTTTCCAAGATTTGATTAATGCTTTTAAAGCCTCTAATTGTTCTTTACACTCTGTATGAATTACTAAAGATTCCATAAATCAAATTTACAATTTTATATAGACATTTGTAAATCTAATTTTCCTTAGGTTTTAGTATTTGAAAATAGCTCCAATTACATTTTACAAGATGGCTTGGCGATAAAAAAATTGTCTAAATTATAACATTGAAAGTAGCATTATTGTATTTTAAATAAAATGCAATGCTTAACTTTACAGCATGGCAGAAGCTAACAGCATAACCGAATTTGGCAAAGTTTTAATTTTTTTAATTACTGGTTTGTTGGCGGTAGGTTTTGCTTATGGAGTAAACAATCTTATTGCTCCGCATAAACCTAATCCAGAGAAAAATAGTTCTTACGAGTGTGGCGAAGAAGCTATTGGCGGTTCATGGTTTCAGTTTAATAGCAGATTTTATGTTATTGCATTAATTTTCTTGTTGTTTGATGTAGAAATGATTTTTGTTTTCCCTTGGGCAACCATCTTTAGCGATAAAGCATTAATTGCAATAGATAACCGATGGGGATGGCTTTCCTTTACAGAAATGCTTATTTTTATTGGTATTTTATTATTAGGCTTAGTTTACGTTTGGCGTAAAAAAGATTTAGACTGGATAAAGCCTGCCGTTTTTATTCCCCAAACAGATAGTAATATCCCTATTCATGCTTATCAAAACATAAATCAAGAAAAATATGTTCCTTTTAAAAATAAGCCCATTTTAAAAAAAGATGTTCAAGAAGTACAAGCAGAATCAGCCATAACAAAACCCAAATTTATACCTCGATTTAAAAAAGCATGAGTTTAGAAAAACAATTGGAACATAGTGGTTTGGTAGTGACCAAACTAGACGATTTAATGAATTGGGCTAGACTCTCATCTTTATGGCCTTTAAGCTTTGGTATTGCTTGTTGCGCTATAGAAATGATGGGTTCTATGGCTTCTAACTACGATTTAGACAGATTTGGGGTATTCCCTCGCCCCTCGCCCAGACAAGCAGATGTAATTATTATTGCTGGAACTGTGACTTTTAAGATGGCCGAAAGAATTAAGCGTTTATACGAACAAATGCCCGAGCCTAAATATGTAATTTCTATGGGTTCTTGCTCTAATTGCGGCGGCCCATATTGGGAACATGGTTATCATGTTGTAAAAGGGGTCGACAGAATTATCCCAGTTGATATTTACGTACAAGGTTGTCCACCACGTCCAGAAGCTTTAATTGGTGGAATAATAGAATTACAAAAATTGATTGAAAAAGAAAGCTTAAGCAGTATCAGAGAAAATGCATAAGGTTTAGTACTTTAAATAAGTAGTCTAAAAAATTAAAATTAGCTAAAAATACTTTAAATAAAATATCTATTATTTCTAATACAAGGTATTAAAATCCTTCTACCCCATCATCAAAATTTGCTTTGATTAAAATTTGCCTCTTGGCTTTACCGAGAATACGATTACGGTTGTTATCTACTGATTTTATTGACTTTTTCTCCAAAAATTAATAAAATCAGAAACTTCATCTTTTAAATGAAAAGATGAATAAGAAATCTTACTAAATAATTGAATATCATTCATTTAAATTATTTTACATTCAAATATAAAAAATCTAAATACATAATTTCATATTTCCATCGTCAATATTTTTATCTTCGTCAATATTTTAATTTACTAAAAACTTGAAAGATTAAATGAAATCTTCCATAACACAAACCCGTTTGGGTATATTAGGTGGCGGGCAACTTGGCCGAATGTTGATACAAGAAGCCATCAACTACAATATTTCTGTAAGTATTTTAGATCCTGATGCTGATGCACCCTGTAAAAACTTATGCGATCGCTTTGAAGTAGGCTCTTTAGGTGATTATGAAACTGTTTTCAATTGGGGCAAAAAACTTGATTTAATTACCATAGAAATTGAAAAAGTAAACATAGAAGCTTTAGAAGATTTAGAAAAAGAAGGTGTTGTAGTTTATCCCCAGCCAAGAATTATTCGTTTAATACAGGACAAAGGATTGCAGAAGCAGTTTTTTAAAGAAAATAATATCCCTACTGCTCCATTTCAAATTTACAATACAAAAGAGCAATTGCTGAGTTCGGGATTAAGCTTTCCTTTTATTCAGAAATTGAGAAAAGATGGCTACGATGGTAAAGGAGTTAAAAAAATTGTCAATGCTAGCGATTTAGTCGATGCTTTTACAGCACCAAGCTTGGTAGAAAACTTCATAAATTTTGAGAAAGAAATAGCGGTAATTGTGGCTAGAAATGCTGATGGAGAAATCAAAACTTTCCCAATGGTGGAAATGGATTTTAATCCACAAGCTAATTTAGTAGAGTTTTTAATCTCTCCTTCAACCTATAGTTTTGAAATACAACAAAAAGCAGAAGACATTGCTAAACACATTGCCGAAAGCTTAAATATTGTAGGCTTACTGGCTGTAGAAATGTTTCTAACTCCCGACCATCAAATATTAGTGAACGAGTTAGCACCAAGACCACATAATAGCGGTCACCAAACTATTGAGGGCAATTATACCTCGCAATTTGAGCAACATTTAAGAGCAATTTTTAATTTGCCTTTAGGCGATACCAGATGCATTACCAATGCTGTTATGGTTAACTTATTGGGCGAAAAAGGTTTTGAAGGTATTGCAAAATATGAAGGTTTAGAAAATATTTTAAGTAAAGACGGTGTTTATGTTCATTTATATGGAAAAAAATACACCAAGCCCTTCCGCAAGATGGGACACATTACTATTGTAGATGAAGACCGAGAAAAAGCAATAGAAAAAGCTAAATTTGTTAAAGAAACCATTAAGGTTAAAGCTTAACGTTTCTATATCAAGAATAATAAGTGAAGACGATTTTGCGCTAATACATATCATTTTGATTAGCCAGCTACAGCTGAGTAAAATTACACAAATAGGTATAAAAGCGAATTTGAAAATTAAAGAGGCGACCTATTTGTGAGATGTCTCTACCAACGGAATGGCTTTGCCATTTAAGGTCGACGTGACGAGATGCGTTAGGGATAGCAGCGGCAGCTCCCGTACCGATAGCTACTGTATCATCGGGACTACAGCGAATAGCCCGGTTAATCCCAATTTTTCTTTGGGATTGAAACGCCCAAATTATTAATATTAAAAAGATTAGAAACTATAAAACATATGGCAATCAACAAAAACAAGGTAGGTATAATTATGGGGAGCCGTTCTGATTTAGGCATAATGGAACAAGCTGCTGATGTTTTGAAAGAATTAGGAATTGATTATGAGTTGACTGTTGTTTCTGCACATCGTACGCCAGAAAGAATGTTTGAATATGCTAAAACAGCCGATGAAAGAGGAATTAAAGTAATTATTGCTGGTGCCGGCGGCGCTGCTCATTTACCTGGAATGGTAGCTTCTATTACCTCTGTACCGGTAATTGGTGTGCCTGTAAAATCTAGTAATTCTATTGATGGCTGGGACTCTATTTTATCTATATTACAAATGCCTAATGGAATTCCTGTTGCTACTGTTGCGCTAAATGCTGCAAAAAATGCGGGTATTTTAGCCGCTCAAATGCTGAGTATTGGCGATCCTAAAATTGCGGAAAGAGTGATTAAGTTTAAAAATGATTTAAAAAATAAAATAGAGGAATCTGCAGAAAATTTAAAAAAAGAAGGTTATCCTTCAGGATTTTAGTTTAAAGTAGGATTTTGCGGAAAATTTGCAATGTGGGCGTACTTGATGCCCATATTTACAATCGCTTCTTTCCAAAGATTCTCGTCAGAATCGTTAAAAATCATGTCTTTAGGATATTCATTAGAAACTATCCAATTATTGATGCTAATCTCGTCATCTAATTGCTGCGGCGACCAGCCCGAGTAACCAATAAAAAACCTAATCTCGCTTTCTAAGACATTATAATTATTGATTTGAATTTTTAAACTTTCAAAATCGCCACCCCAAAACAAGCCATTGCCTAAATCTAAGCCACCTGGTATTTTGTCTGGCGATTGATGTATAAAATGTAAGGTATCTGGTGCAACTGGCCCGCCTATGTAAACGGAAATATTAGCATCCCAGCAATCTGGAATAATATCTTTCAATAGATAATCGCTTTTTTGATTGAGAATATAACCCACGGTACCTTCTAAATTATGCTCGGTAAGTAAAACTACAGAGCGCTTAAAATTTTCGTCGGCCATAAACGGCTCTGATATTAATAAATTTCCTTTAGCGGGTAATAACCTGTTTAGCATAATTTATAAACGGTTTATTTTTAAAAATGGTTTTAAGAATCAAAATCTATTAAGCAATTTCTTTTAAAATATTTTTAAGCCGAATTTCTTGCTGCATTTACAATGCCATATAAAGTACGCATAATTAATTTACCATAAACTTCTTTATCTTTCTCTGATGTTGAATTTAGGCTTTGAATAATGGCGTAACGCTGAATAATAACTAATGGTAAAGTAATTTTTTCTCTAACGATAATGGATTGATGCTCTGTAGGATATTTTTCCATTAAGACAGAAGTATCCGATAGTTCTAAAACTAGTTTTTCTGTTAAATCGTATTCTGTTTTTAACATTTGCCAAAACTCACCAAATGTTTCATCAGCTTTTAGATAGGCTGTAAGTCTAAAATCTGCTTTAGTCATACTCATCATACAGTTATCAATAACCGTTTTAAAAAATCCAGATGTTTTATAAAGCTCTTTTACACTTAACCATTTGCCAGAATCTTTAATTGCTTTTAGAGCAGTTCCTACGCCATAAAAACCAGGTATATTTTGTTTTAACTGGCTCCATGAGGTTACAAAACTTATTGCCCTCAAATCTTCTAATTTTAGCTCAGAATTTCCGTTTCTTTTTAACGGCCTGCTACCAATATTAATTTTTCCTAGCATTTTTAAAGGACTTTGTACCTCTAAATACTTTAAAAATAAGGGGTGAGTTCTTAAATCAACAAAAGAACGGTAACTAACCTCTGCCATATCTTTAAACAGCTCTATCTCATCTATGCTCATGGTATTGGCATTTTGCTTTTCTAAAGCAGACGTGATACCAGCATGAATTAATAGCTCTAAATTACTAATTGAACTTTCAAAAGTGCCATAATGTGAGCTAATGGTTTGTCCTTGCACTGTAACTTGAATATGCTTGTTAGCTATGTCTTTACCAAAAGAAGCATAGAATTTATGTGTTTTACCTCCTCCTCTTGCTGGTGGACCTCCTCTACCATCAAAAAATGCTAAGTCTATTTTGTTCTCCCTGCTTACAGAAGTTAAGCTTGCCTTAGCATCAAACAAAGAATAATTAGCCATTAAATAACCGCCATCTTTTGTACTATCAGAAAAACCAAGCATAATTACTTGTCGGCTTTTTCTACGCTCTAAATGTTTGCTGTAAATTGGATGCTCGTATAAACTTTGCATAATTTCGCCCGCAAACTTTAAATCGTCTATAGTTTCAAAAAGTGGAACAAAATCTATATCTAACTCGTTCATTTTCCATCCGCTCCATAAAAACAACTGCATCAATTGCAAAACGTCTGATGCCTTTTGGCAATTACTGATGATAAACCTATGGCAAGCTCTTTTCCCATTATTGGCTTGCATTTCTTTAATCAACCTAATCACATCTAAGCTGTCTTTACTTAAATCAGAAAACTTGCTATAATTAATCAACTCGGCACTGTTTAATGGGATAGCTTTTATTTTATCATCTTCAGATAAATTCATATAATTAGCTACAATAGAACCTTTAATTTCTGGCGTTGCCATACATTCTTCAAACAAAGTGCGCAGCACTCGGCTATCTTGTCTGATATCTAAAGATGCAAAATGACATCCAAAAAGTTTAACTTTCCAAATCATATCATCTACCATATCTGTAAACAAACCATCGTGGTAATCTGTTAAAACTCTTTTAATTTTTTTTAGGTTATCAAGTAAATACTCTTTAATATCAGTTACTTGAATCTTATCATTAAAGGCATTACTATAAATAACTTTCTCTATGTCACTCATGTATTTTTCTACCCCGTTAAAGGTTAAACGGCGTTTCATATTCTTAAAATCTCGGTAATAGCATCTAAACAATGCTTTCCTTAAGAAAGATGAAACTTGCTTGGTAGTATCTGAAGTTACAAATGGGTTACCATCTCTATCGCCCCCAGGCCAAAAACCTAATTCTATTAAACTATGGTTAGATAAATCTAGTTTAAAAACTTCTTCTAAGTTATTGTGAACGTCTGATGCTGTTTGATATAAAATATTTTCTAGGTACCAGTTTAAACTAATGGCTTCATCTACTGGAGTAGGCTTAGTCTTTTTAAAGAATGGAGTTTTACCTAGCTGTTGTAGTAATAAATTAATGGCATTAATATCGTTTATTTTGATGGCCTCGGTTAAATCCGTCATGATTCCTAAAACAGGACCAGGATAAAACTGTGTGGGATGCGCTGTTAAAACTAAACGTAATTTAAACTCTTGCAGACTATCCTGAATATCCTTATATAACTTCTCGTCTTCTAAAGACTTATTCATTAAACTTCTAAGCGAATTAGACTCTTCTTGTAAATTTAATTTAGAAAAAGCAGCGTCTTCTACAGCGTCAAATAATACCACTTGCCGCTCTATGTATTGGATAAATCTAAAAAGTAAGTCGATTATTTCTTGATGATTGGTTAAGCCTTTCTGTTTTGTAAAAAACGACTCTATAATTTCGTCTGGATTTAATTGACTTTCTATCCCTTTCTCGCAATGATCAAAAAAATAAGGTAAAGCTAAACCTGTGTTTTTTACAGTATAAAAAGGAAGCGTTAAGAAAAGACTGTTATATAACTCGAATTTAGTAGTCACCTCGTTCTTGAATACGGTCTCTTTAGAGTTAAGTTGATTATTTAATTTTGACATCGTGTGTGAAAATTACACTAATCTTTAATTGAATGCAAAAAAATAAAGAAAAAAGACTGTTTCACTATTTAGACTAGCGCTATAACTCGGGTTTTAAAGGCTCCAAAAGCATCTATTTTAATAGATTTTGATGGTTTCAGGAAATTAACTACCCGTTTTTACAAAATTAATATTCTGATGTTTAAGCCATTATCTACAATTTAACAAATTCGCTGCTTTTTTTTTAAATTTTATTTGCCAAAATGTTTCGCTTTCGTACTTTTGCAGCGGAGAGTTGGCAGAGTGGTCGATTGCGGCAGTCTTGAAAACTGTTGACTGTTACAGGTCCGCGGGTTCGAATCCCCCACTCTCCGCATCAAAGTAAAGCCTGAAATTGAAAAATTTCAGGCTTTTTTGGTTTTTATATCATTCTCATTCATCTACACCCGAACATAAGAACATTTAACCTAACTCAAATTAGAGAATAAATAATACTTAAAAAATGTACCTTTGCCGCAATATGGGTTACGCAAAAGAAAGAGGAAAGCTGGAAAAGCTATCGACAAAGGTTAGTGGTTTAAAAAATTACGATGATAAAAGTCTAGCCATCATCACAGATATATTTGAGCAATATTCTCATTCTGTTAGAATATTAAAAAATAAAAATCCAGAAGCATTTACTGGCTTGTACCAAAATGAATTGGAACAAGTAAAACTTACAAAACGAGCATTAAAAGAAAGTGAAGAAGCTGACAGAGAAGATAGTTTCACTAAATATAAAGACGCACTATTAGCTGCATTAAACAGTTCAATAAAAGTAACGATAGAAACTGCTTAAAGAAGCTGGGGGGATTTTTTTGCCTCTTTTGGCGTTATTATAATTAAGTATTCATTATATTAGAAATGGATTTCAGCAGCATAACTGCCAGTTTTTTGGGTAGGCTATTTTTATTATACCTCCGTCCAATAGCTACCGGACTCCGTTCAGAATAATAAATAAAATATTTAGCGTAAAACGTAGCGTATCCCGATTTTCTGACGTGATTAATAGGCCAAAAAGAACCTTTCTCGAAAAAGTATGTGTATCTTATTTATTCAGAGGTATTTATGTAAGACTCCGATAGTTCTACAATAAAGTCTTCAGAAATGTAGATCCAATCTTCTTTAACTCTCCTTCTTGTATAGATTCACTACTGGCGTAGTGCTTGAGTAAGGTAGTTTCATTAACCTTAATAAAGCCATTGGTTAGTTTTACAATCACAATATTATCGGTATAATAAAAATGCTCTATATAAGAACCCAAATCTTTACAATACGCTTTTACTTTATTGATTAAATAAATTAAATCGTCTTTTTGAGCCTCTGAACTTAAATCTACCAACATAATAGGGATGAAAAGATATTACCTAATCAATGATTTTTTTTATTAAACCGTTTTTATTGATAACAAAAATAACATATTAAGTTAACATTAAATTAATATTGGACTTAAAATGTTTAAATAATTTTTATTTCTTGTAGTTTCAATAATATTTTACTATATATTTGCATTAATGAAAAAAATGCGCAACAGTTTAATTGTTTTGCTTTCGCTGATGGTTTTTATAACCTCATCGGGCTTAACCGTTAATTTGCATTATTGCGCAGGTAAATTGGCCAATGTAAGTTTAAAAGAAAAGCATGCTAACTGCATGATGTCTGCTAAAAAAGCCAATTGTCATCCATCTACTTCCAAATCTGCTGTTGCTAAAAAAGATACTTGCTGTAAAAACCAGCAGGTAAAAGCTAAAACAGACGATAAGCTAACAGAAGCAAAATCAAAAGTAAAATCAGACAACTACCATTCTTTTAATTTTGTACAAAATTATTTCACTTCCCTATTTTCTTTCAACTCAGAAGTGAAAGAAAAAGAAGAACCTGAGTTTAAAAGCTATTCCTTATTCCCGCTATTTAGAGAAGGTCTTTACATCCTTCTGCAAAACTTCCGCGATTAGAATTTAATCTAAATTCTAAACAAACCATTTCATTCAGCTATTTAGCTATTTAGCTAAAATTTATTTTTAATTTATTATCAAGATGATTGAGAATTTAATCTCTATATCACTCAAAAACCGTTTTATGGTCTTGCTTTTGGCAACCATAGTTTTTGGATTTGGTATTTTTGCTGTTCAAAACAACAAAATAGACGCCATTCCAGATTTGTCAGAAAATCAGGTCATCGTCTTTACCGAGTGGCAAGGTCGTAGCCCACAAATCATAGAAGACCAAATTACATACCCCTTAGTAACCGGTTTGCAAGGGATTCCTATGGTAAAATACGTAAGAGCAAACTCTATGTTTGGCATGAGTTTCATCTACATCATTTTCGAAGATAATGTAGATACGTACTGGGCCAGAGCTCGCGTTTTAGAAAAACTAAGCACCGTAAATAACACACTTCCTTCTGGGGTTGCTCCAACTCTTGGTCCAGACGGTACAGGCGTAGGCCATGTTTTATGGTACACTTTAGATACTGATGGAATGGATTTAGGCGAACAACGAGCCATCCAAGATTGGTACATCAAGTTTGCGCTACAAAATGTGGACGGCGTAAGTGAAATAGCCTCTTTTGGTGGCTTTCAGAAACAATATCAAATCACGGTAGATCCTAATAAACTCACCTACTTCAACATCGGAATTAACGACGTAATGAAAGCCGTAAATAGCAACAACAATGAAGCTGGTGGAAGAAAATTTGAAGTCAATGACATTGGTTATATCATTAAAACATCGGGCTATTTAAAATCTATTGAAGAAATAGAAAACTTAGCCATAAAAACCAATCAATCTATACCCACTAAAATTAAGGATATAGCCAAGGTACAAATGGCAGGCGAAAGTAGGCTTGGGATCTTTGATTTAAACGGAGAAGGCGAAGTAGTAGGCGGGATAGTAGTAATGCGTACTGGGGAAAATGCCGACGAAGTGATTAAAAGGGTAAAAGTAAAAATGGACGAAGTAGCGAAAGGCTTACCCCAAGGTGTAAAATTTAATATTGTTTACAACCGTGGCGAGTTAATTGAAGAATCTATCAATAGCATAAAAAATACTTTAATAGAAGAAATGATTGTGGTTTCACTCATCGTGTTTGTTTTTCTTTTACACTGGCGAAGTGCAGTTAGCATCATCATTCAAATCCCCATCACCATTGCTGCAAGTTTTATTTTATTGAACGCTTTCGACATTAGCTCCAATATCATGTCGCTAACTGGTATAGCTTTAGCCATAGGTGTTATTGTAGATAACGGAATCATTATGAGTGAAAATGCTTATAAACAACTGTCTATTAGGCAAGCGGAGTTGAGTTCAACACATACCAAATCAGAATAAAATGAGAAATATATTCAAAAGAAATTCTGAAAAGAATTACGTAGAGTTAGACAACAAAGAAAGACTCTCGATAATAGAAAAAGCCTGTAAGCAAGTATCCAGAGGAGTTTTTTATTCTACCATCATAATCATCACCTCTTTTTTACCGGTGTTTTTACTGGGTGGCCAAGAAGGGAAATTATTTCACCCCCTAGCTTACACCAAAACCTTTATATTATTGGTAGATGCCCTTTTGGTGGTAACCCTTGCTCCCGTTTTAATTTCCTTTTTTATGAAAGGTAATTTTAAACCCGATAACCATAACCCAATCAATAGGTTTCTAGAACGGATTTACGAGCCAGCCATAAAAGCTTGTTTAAAGTATCGCAAGACTACAATCGGAGTAAATATTTTGGCTCTTTTGATTAGTATTCCGCTATTATTTAGTTTGGGCAGAGAATTTATGCCTCCACTAGACGAGCAGTCTATCCTATTTATGCCAGTTACCCTGCCCGATGTTTCAAACTCAGAAATTAAAAGGATTTTGCAGGTGCAAGATAAAATCATCAAATCTACACCAGAAGTAGCCCAGGTTTTAGGAAAAGCAGGTCGGGCTAATACCGCTACAGACAACTCTCCTATCAGCATGATAGAAACCATCATTCAGCTAAAGCCAAAAAAACAATGGCGAGAAGGGATGACCAAACAAAAAATTATAGCAGAACTAGACAGCAAACTTCAAATTCCCGGAGTGGTAAACGGCTGGACGCAGCCTATCATCAACCGCATCAACATGCTTGCCACAGGAATAAGAACAGATGTAGGTATTAAAGTTTACGGACAAGATTTAACTCAGATTTATAAAGTAGAAGAACAAATTAAAAGTAAGCTAGAAAACATTGCTGGGGTAAAAGATTTATACGTAGAGCCTGTAACCGGTGGTAAATACCTAGAGATCAATATCAAAAGAGATCAATTAAATCGTTATGGCTTAACGGTAGACGATGTAAATCTTACCGTAGAAGCAGCCATTGGTGGTGTTCCATTTGCCAGCACCATAGAAGGACGAGAACGTTTTGGAATTTCGGTAAGATTGGGACAAGATTACCGCAACAGCATAGAAAAATTAAATAGAATTCCGCTTAACTCTCCCGATGCTGGCGTTATTCCATTAAGTAATGTTGCCGAAATTGTTTTTGCAGATGGCCCACCCATGATCACTTCAGAAAATGCTTTGCTTCGTGGGGCAGTCATGTTTAATGTCCGCGACCGTGATTTAGGCACCACCGTACAAGAAGCCATAGAAAAACTAAGTGCCGATTTGCAACTCCCTAAAGGTTATTTTATAGAATGGAGCGGCCAATATCAGAATTTAATTAGAGGCGAAAAAACATTACTCATGATACTTCCAATCGTTCTAATCGTCATATTTTTAGCGCTCTATTTAGCCTTTAATTCCATTCGCGAAGCATTTTTAAGCTTAGTCACCATCCCATTTGCACTTATTGGCGGTGCTTACATGGTCTATTTTTATGGCGTAAACTTATCTGTTGCAGTGGCCGTCGGCTTTATTGCCCTCTTCGGAATAGCGGTAGAAACTGGCGTAGTGATGGTCATTTACCTAAACGACGCCATGCAACAATTGGTAAAAGACAAAGGAAACTCTAGCGAAACCATCACCAAAGAAGACCTTAGAATCTACGTCATCAATGGTGCCGCCAAGCGTTTACGTCCCAAAATCATGACCGTTTGCGTCGCTCTTTTTGGCTTAACACCGGTGTTATGGAGCAGCGGCGTAGGTTCAGATGTCATGCTTCCCATCGTTTTACCCATGATTGGCGGCGTCCTCACCTCATCAACACACATCTTATTGGTCACACCGCTCATATTTTTAATGACAAAAGAATACGAACTTAAAAAATTTGGAAAATTGGAGGTACTAGATGTTAAACATTAAGAAAATCATTAATAATTTGGGCGTTCCCCGATTGCTAACGCTCGGGGCAAGCGGGGCGGGCTATTTGTTCATACGCCTGCAGGCCTTATGCACAAGGCCGGTATCCACTCCTATCCCTAACGCACCTATAAAACGGCTCTTCAAATACCATAAAATGGCTCTTGCTTTGGTGTTTTTAGTTTTAGGAAATCAAAATTTACAAGCACAAGAAATCTTTACCCTCGATTCTATTTTTAACCGCATCATCAATACCAATCCATCTTTAAAAATATACGATGAAAAGGCTAAAAGCGAAGACGCCTTAATAGATGGAGCAAAAGCTTGGAAAGCACCCATGTTTGGTGCTGGCACATTCATGATGCCTTACAACAATTTTTCCCGCTCGGCAAATATGCGAGATGGATCATTTATGCTCACCGCAGAACAGCCTATCCCAAATAAAAGCAACTTAACAGCCAATCAAGATTATTTAGCTGCGCAGTCGGCAATCACCAAATTTGCAAAAGCAGAAAGCTTAAACGAATTAAAGGCTTTCGCTCGCATGTATTTTTACGAGGTTTTGGTAGAACAGAAAAAGCTAGAATACATCAAAAAAAACATAGACATATTAAGTAGCCTTAAAAAACTAGCCGAGATCAGGTATACCTATAACCAAGCAGATTTGAGTCAGATTTATAGCCTAGAAGCAAAAATTGGGAATTTAGAAAATAGGCTAACTACAACTTTTGCCAATACACATATTGGCAAAATTAACTTGAATGTTTTAATGAGTCGCCCAGCAAATTTAGACCTAGAACTTAGCGGAAAGCTAAACTATTCCCATAATTTGGTAGAAAACATAGAAAACCGTATTGCAGAAAGAAGCAACATTAAACAATACGATGCGCAAATAAAAAGCAATTCCTTAACCAATAAAATGATTGCAACAGAGGCTAAACCCGAGTTTAACATATCGTTTAATCACATGATCACCTACAATAACTTCATGCCTAATCAATTTTCTTTGATGGCCGGGGTAAGCTTACCAATGGTCCCCTGGGCGGCAAAAAGTTATAAAAGTAAACTGAAGGCAAACGAGTTTGAAAACTTAGCCTTACAGCAAGAAAAACAGAATGTTACCAATAACTTATATGGAATGATTTTGACTCAACAGCAAAATTTGAGAAGAATGAAAACAGAACTAGAAAATTACGAGCAAAAGATTATTCCTGCATTCCAAAAAAGCTACGATGTCACCTTGCTCAATTACCAAGAAAATAAAGCAAACATCAATACCCTTTTAGACAATTGGAAAGAAATAAACGATAATCAATTAGACTACCTCGACTTGCTAAATAGCTATTATCAGATGTATGCCGAGTATGAGAAAAATGTGGAGAGGTAGTTGAGATGGCTATTGGGATGAGATGGGAGATTTGAGATTTGAGATGCAAGATTAAAGATACAAGACGCAAGACGCAAGATTTGAGACGCTCGTCATGTCGAGGAACGAGACATTACACAAGCAATTAAACCCTGCAAGTGAGACCTCTCGTTCCTCGAGGTGACGTACGAATAGAAAAAATTAAAAAAAGTGAAGGTAAAATTAAGACGCTCGTCATGTCGAGGAACGAGACATCACACAGGCAATTAAACCCTGCAAGTGAGACTTCTCGTTCCTCGAGGTGACGAACGGATAGAAAAAATTAAGAAAAGTGAAGGTAAAATTGAGACGCTCGTCATGTCGAGGAACGAGACATGACACAAGCAATTAAACCCTGCAAGTGAGACCTCTCGTTCCTCGAGGTGACGTACGAATAGAAAAAATTAAAAAAAGTGAAGGTAAAATTAAGACGCTCGTCATGTCGAGGAACGAGACATCTCACAAGCAAGTAATAAAATTTTGCATGTAAGACCTCTCGTTCCTCGAGGTAACGAACGAATAAAAAAAACAAAATGAAAAATAAAATAATTATAACCGTATTTAGCTTTTTTATCCTGCTTGGATGCAATAACGATAATAAAAAAGCGGAGGAGCATAGCACACAATATACTTGCCCAATGCATCCTCAAATTATCAGGAACGAACCTGGCACATGCCCAATTTGCAAAATGGATTTGGTGCCTTTATCTCACGAAACCGTAAAAGTAGAAGTTGATCGTGATTTGGCCAACTTAATAGAGCCATCAAATGAAAGTATTACCTCTAATATCAATACCATAAAGGTTAAAGAAAGCAGCAATGCAGTAACCATCAACTTAGACGGAAAAGTAACCTATAACACCAATAAGGTAAATTTAATTTCATCACGCGTAAGCGGAAGAATAGAAAACTTAAATGTAAAATACAATTTCCAATCTGTAAAAAAAGGTCAGAAACTGATGGAGATTTACAGCCCAGAATTAGCAGCAGCCCAGCAAGAAATGCTGTATTTAAGAAATAATAACGATGCAGAATTGCTGTCAAAAGCTAAAACTAAATTGAGGTTATTAGGTGTGCCTGAAGCAGAAATTAGCAATATTTTAAGATCAGGGAAAGTGACTTATAAAATCCCAGTATACAGTAATTATAGCGGTTATTTAATAGCTGCTAATGCGACAAACGATTTAGAGAACAATGCAAATACACCTTTAGCCATCAAAGAAGGCGATTATATCAATACTGGCGATATTCTTTTTAAAGTGTTTAATGCAAACCAAGTTTGGGCCGAGTTTTTTGTGAATGCAGAAGAGGGTAAAAACCTAAAAATTGGTGAAGAGATAAAGATTATGCAAGGTGAGTTAAGCAAGAAGCATCAAATCAATTTTATGCAACCTTTTTATAAAGATGGCTTTAATTACCAAGTAATTAGGGTGTATTTAGAAAACCCAAATCAGCAATATAAAATTGGCGAAATCCTATCGGGAAAGATTATTTTAAAGCCAGAAACAGGAATTTGGGTGCCAAAAGAAACGGTTTATCAACTCGGACAGAAGAACATCGTTTTTGTGAAAAAAGGAAACGTTTTAAAGCCTAAAAGTGTAACCATAGCACAAGCATCGGCGAAAGCCTATTTAATAAAAGAAGGTTTAAGCGTGGGAGAAGATATTGCTACAAATGCAGCTTTTTTGATAGACACGCAAAGTTTTATAATCACAAACTAAAGATGAAAAAATTAATAGTATTATTTATAATTGGGGGTTTCCTGCTTTCGGCATGTAATCGTCAAGCAGATAAAGCAGCGGAAAATAACATAAAATATACCTGCCCCATGCACCCTCAGATTGTAGAAAACAAACCGGGTTCTTGCCCAATCTGTAAAATGGATTTGGTGCCAATGAAACTAATTGAAAATGATGTGATTGTTTTAGACAGCAACCAGATTAAATTGGGTAATATTAAAACAATGAGAATCTCCGAAAATGGATTTTCTGCTACCACAACCATCAATGGGAGGTTAATTTTAAATCCAGAAAATATAGCGGTTTTGTCTAGCAAGTTTACTGGTCGGGTAGATCAATTATTTGTAAAGGAAATTGGCGTAAAGATTGTTAAAGGTCAGGCATTATATCAAATTTACAGCGAAGATTTATTGGCTCTGCAAAAAGAGTATTTGCTTAATTTAAAACAGCAAAAGGCCTTCCCAACAGAAAGTGTATATCAGAAATTAGTTGAGGCTAGCAAAAATAAACTATTGCTTTATGGCTATTCTGAAAATAAGATTAAAAACTTAGCTTTAAAGGAGCAAATGCAAGCTAATATTACAGTTTATGCACCTCAAGGTGGTATTATTAGCGAAATAAATATTAGCGAAGGCCAATATGTTAGCGAAGGAAGTCCGATTATAAAAATTGAAAACTTAAATAGCTTATGGGTAGAAGGCGATTTATATGCAGGAGAAAATAGGGATTTAAAAATCGGCTCTCCTATTACTTTAACTGTAGTCGGGTTTGAAAATGAACTTATTTCGACTAAAATTGATGAACTTAGTCCGCAGTTAAATGGTAGTTCACAGCTACTAACTTTTAGAGCGAAAATCACCAATCCAAAGCAGAAATTTCAGCCAGGCATGCAGGCTAACTTAAATATTACTTCGCAATCATCTTCATCTGATGTAATTAGCTTACCAGTAGATGCCGTAATAAGAGACCAAAATGGAGCGCATGTTTGGGTTAAAACTGGTGAGGGAAAGTTTAAACAAAAAATGGTAGAAATTGGCGCAGCAACCGACCAGCAAGTAATTATAAAAAAAGGCGTTAATAAAGGAGATGAAATTGTGATTAGCGGTGCTTATTTACTGACCAGCGAATATATTTTAAAGAAAGGTGGCAACAGCGCTATGGCCATGTAAAGTTGATCCTGATAACTAATAACACCAATGAAATAATGAACTTAAATTAATAAAAAAAATGAAAACTAAACAATTAATGATGGGCTTAGCCCCGATAGCTATCGGGATTACTGCATTATGCTGCTCGGCAAGTGTAAATGCGAAAAATGTTAACGCAGAGAATGGAACAATTACACATCTTATCTTAGATGGCGAAAGTCCGGTTTTTGCAAACGCTAAAGTAAATAGCGTTTATCAGCATTATATCCATTTAAAAACAGCTTTAGTAAACAATGACTTACCCGAAGCAGAAAGTGGAACCGAGCAATTAAGTAAAGCACTAAAAGTTGCTGGAATTACACTAAAAGGTATGGATGCCATGGTGGAAGCAAAAGAAGTAAAGACAAAAAGAGCAGCGCTAGATGCTTTAAGTTTGGAGTTAACCGATGTTTTTAAGAAATCTAAAATGGAAAGTGGCGTAGTTTATAAGCAGTTTTGCCCAATGGCAAACGGTGGCAATGGTGGTTATTGGTTAGCTAGTGAAGCTAAAATTCAAAACCCTTATTATGGTAAAAGCATGATGAGTTGTGGCAGTGTAAAAGAAGAAATTAAATAATAAATAAGCATATATAATCAATTAAAAAAAATGAGAAAGACGTTTTTAACATTAGCAATTGCTGCCATTGCATTAGCAGCATGCAACCAAACAGACAAGAAAGAAGAAGTAGCTAATACTACAGAAGAAGTGAAAACCACTAAAACGGTAGCCGTGAAATCGCCAGTAATGGCCAGTTATGTTTCTATAGGAGATGCCTTAGCAAAAGACGACGCTGAAGCAGCTGCAGAAGCCGCCTCAACTTTAGCAGAAAGTATTAAAGGTTTAGATGAAAGTAGCCTAACTGCCGACCAAAAAGCGGCATTCATCAATATTAAGGAAGATGCTTTAGAGCATGCAGAACATATTGGTGCCAATGGCGGTAAAATTGACCATCAGCGTGAACATTTTAAAATGTTAAGCGAGGACATTTACATTATGGCTAAAAATGTAGACCCATCTCAAACTTTTTATAAAGTAACTTGCCCAATGTATAAAGAAGGTTCTTTTTGGTTAAGTACTACTCAAGATGTTGTTAATCCTTATTACGGTAGCAGCATGTTAAGCTGTGGCTCTGTAGAAGAGACTATAAATTAATAATACATTTTAAATGAAAGCGTACAGCGTGAAATTTCGGCTGTACGCTATCATTTTTATATTAAATAAATATCCCTTTTTAATTGATTTTTACCTCCAATTAAAACATACAATTCTCCCTAAAACGATTCAAATTTAAACTGATTATAATTAACAATTATTCTGGTGGCATAATAATTGTTTTATTTCTGTAAACAGGATTTTTGAATTTCTTAAAAAACATATTTACAATACTATTAGCTGTAATGATTTGTCTCTCTTCATCAGGGATGAATTTATTCTTTCATGTTTGTGGAGAAAGATTCAATAATCTTTCCTTTTCTGCAGCAGATGCAAATTGCGGAATGGAAAAAATGTATTGTGCGTATTCAAAAAATAATACACAAAAAGAGTTTAATGCTGTAAATGATTGCTGCAAAAACTACTTAATAAAAAACAACTTAAAAGTACGTAGTTCTGAAAAAATAGATAACCTCGATTCACTTTTAAACATTCATAAAATAAGTAACTATTATCCATTATCCCACCTTTTACTCGGACATAAATTTAATATGTTTGATAATACTAGTCTATACAATAATTCAATAAATTCAGGAATAAAAAAAGGAATTTATCTCTTCTTACAAAATTTCAGAAATTAGAATTTACTTAACCATTTCTTTAGAATTGGTTCTTCCCTCTTATTCAAAACCCTGTTAAGGGATTTCCATTTTAAATTCAAATTTCAAATAAATTATAATGAAAAATATTAAATTAATACTGCTGATGTTTATGATTTCAGCCTCCGCATTTGCACAAATAAAGAGTTTTTCTGCCACACCAAACGACCACATCATAAAACCTGGCAAACGCGTAGTATATGATTTATACATTACTGATACTTTAGTAAATTTTACTGGTAAAACTGTAAAAGCCCAGGCCATTAACGGGTTAATACCTGGCCCAGCATTACGCTTTACCGAAGGGGATACCGCAATTATCCACGTCCATAATAAAATGAAGGGCGAAACTTCTATGCATTGGCATGGTCTTTTATTACCAAATAAATTTGACGGTGTTCCGTATATAGAAACCGCACCCATCATGCCTGGTCAAACCCACGATTTTATTTTCCCTCTTCGCCAAACCGGAACATATTGGTATCATTCGCACACCATGTTACAAGAACAATCAGGTTTGTTTGGATCAATTGTTATTGAAGCGCAAAACAAAACCAAGCTTATTGACCAAGTTCCTGACAAAGTGTTGATACTATCTGATTGGACTAATTTAAATCCTAAAAATGTATTAAGGCTTCTGAAACGTGGAAGCGATTATTTCCCCATCAAAAAAGGTGCTGTACAAAGTTATGGCGAAGCTATTTCTAAAGGTTACGGAGGAGATAAATTAATGATGGAATGGATGCGTATGCCAGCCATGGATATTAGCGATATTAAATACGATAAGTTTTTCATCAACGGAAAAGACGATATCCCACAAATAGCTTTTAAGGGCGGCGAAACAGTAAGGCTAAGAATTATAGACGGTTCTGCATCTTCTTACTTCTGGGTTCAATTTGCAGGTAGTCAAATGACCGTTATAGCAGCAGATGGACTAGAAATTGAACCAGTAAAAGTTGACAAGTTGCTCTTAGGTGTTGCCGAAACTTATGATGTTTTAATTACGATTCCAAAAGATGGAAAATATGAATTTAGGGCCACTCCACACGATGTTTCTGGACAAGTATCTACTTATTTTGGCAATGGCGAATTAAACAAAGCACCAGATATTCCTAAACTAAACTATTTCAGGATCATGCATAGCATGAACCAAATGATGATGGGTATGAAAAATATGCAGATGAGTGCGGTAGATAACGATATTCTTGAAAAAGCAGGTATGCTTTATGAAACAGCCAATGGAATAGAAGGTAAATTAAGTAAGCCCATGATGGATGGTATGAAAATGGAAGACATGAAAATGGACAAGATGAAAGACATGGAAATGAAACCTGACTCGTCCAAAATGAAAATGAAAGGCATGAAGATGGGTAAGAAAATGGACATGAAAAATAAACCAGATTCATCTGACATGAAAATGAGTGGCATGGACATGGATGAAGACATGAACATGATGATGGGAATGAAAGATGACGGTAAAGGTGTAAAGATGACCGTCCCAGGTTCTATGATGTATAGTTTAGGTGGCGAAGGCAAAATCCTCACTTATGATATGCTAAAAGCGAAAGCATCTACAGCATTAGGAAGTATGCAACCGCTAAGAACTTTTCAGCTTTACCTTACGGGTTCTATGTTAAGGTATGTTTGGAGTATCAATAACAAAGCACTTTCTGAGCAAGATATTTTATCTATCAAAAAAGGAGAAAAAATAAGGTTTGTGATGCACAATACCACCATGATGGAACATCCCATGCACTTGCATGGTCATTTTTTTAGGGTCATAAATAAACAAGGAGAATATTCGCCATTAAAACATTCGGTGAGTGTAGAACCTATGAAAACAATAACCATAGAGTTTGATGCAAATGAAGAAAAAGATTGGTTTTTTCATTGTCACGTTCTTTACCACATGAATACAGGTATGGCCAGAATTGTACGCTACCAAAATTCCCCCATTACACCAGAAATAGCTCAATACAGAGGGAATAATCCAGTAATTAAAGAGTCTAACCACCCATTCTTTTGGGCAAGTACTGCAATGCAGTCTCAAGCTAACTATGGCATGTTTAACGTTTCTAATGTTCGTTATAGTTTTAATTCCGACTGGCGTTTTAGTTATGATGGCAGATATGAGGTAACACCAAGGTTAGAACGCTTTTTAGACAATCGTTTTTACTTATCTGCTTATCTGGGTGGCGAGCTTAAAAATGATGTTAAAGGCGGTGCTTTTACAAAAAATGATCGACAAAATGTTTTTATAGGCTTAAGGTATCTTTTACCCCTTTTCATACAAACAGATGTAAGGGTTAGCCCTAAAGGAAATGTAAGGTTTGAAATTGGAAGAAGTGACATCCCTTTATCTACTCGTTTAAGATTAGGCGGAAGCTGGAATACCGACAAAGAATACAGACTAAACACCACTTATATTATCGGAAAAAATTTAGGCCTTTCTGGTAATTACGATAGTGATTATGGTTTTGGTGCAGGTTTACGAATTATGTATTAATCGAATTTAAAAAATGGAAAATATGGAATCTAAATCAGAAAAAATGACTGGTACAGCATATCAGAAATTTGGAATAACAATGGCTATATCCTTCATCATCATGTATAGCATCATGTTTCTAAACGTTTCAGAAATGAATCATATCTATTTAAGTCTAACCAGAACGTACATGACTTTTTTAATGATTAGCACAATGGCAATTGTGATGTTGTTAATGATGGGGAAAATGTACACCAATAAAAAAATAAATACCTTCATTATTATTGGCAGTGTGTTGATTTTTGGGCTCGTGTTTACAGCATTGAGAACCCAAACTCCAGTTGGCGATGAACAATATATGAAGGCAATGATCCCTCACCATTCATCGGCAATTATGACTAGCGAAAACGCAAATATTCAAGATCCTGAACTGAGGAAGTTAGCCGATGATATTATTGATGCACAAAAAAGAGAAATTGCACAAATGAAAGCGATATTAGATAGGTTGGATAGATAATTAAATTTAAGGGGATAGACCCTTTAATCTTATAAGTCTAACCCATAATTATGTAACAGTAACCTTTTTAAGAACCTTATTTTTGTTAAAAAAAAGAACCATGAAACATACCTATAAAATTATTGGAATGAGTTGTGATGGCTGTCGTACCAATGCAGAAAATGCTTTAAATACAATAGAAGACATCACTGCAACAGTAACTTTAAATCCGCCAAGGGCAGTTATAGAAATGGAAACACCTATTTCTATAGAAAAATTACAAGAAGCTTTAAGTGCAAAAACGCATTATACCATAGAAACTTTTGAGGAAGAAAAAGAGCAATCTTGTTGTGCTTCTGATGCTAAAACCAAGGTAGCCGACAAAGAAAATAAACCTAAGGCTGGTTCGAAAAATGAAAAGGGTACTTTTTATTGCCCTATGCACTGCGAAGGCGATAAAACTTACGATCAGGCTGGGTCTTGTCCGGTTTGTGGGATGGATTTAGTGAAAGAAGCTTCCTCCAAAATGGATACAAAATATACTTGTCCCATGCACCCAGAGGTTGTGGAAGATGAACCAGGTTCTTGTCCAATTTGCGGAATGGATTTGGTGCCCATGGAAGGGAATGAAGAGGAAGAAGATAAAACTTATCAGAATTTGTTGAGGAAGTTTAAAATTGCTTCTGCATTTACAATCCCCATCTTTTTAATTGCCATGTCTGAAATGATTCCAAATAACCCAATCTATGAAATAATGGATTTGAAATACTGGAATTGGTTACAGTTTGCACTTTCTATTCCAGTTGTATTTTATGCCACATGGATGTTTTTTGAAAGAGCGTGGCGCTCTGTGGTAACGTGGAACCTAAATATGTTCACTTTAATTGGTATTGGTGCTGGCGTAGCATGGCTTTTCAGTTTAGTGGCTTTATTGTTACCAAATGTTTTTCCAGATCAATTTAAAACAGAAGCTGGAACAGTATATGTCTATTTTGAGGCTGCTACAGTAATACTTACGCTTGTTCTACTCGGGCAATTGCTAGAAGCAAGAGCACACGGAAAAACAAATAGTGCGATAAAAGAATTGCTAAAACTTGCACCAAATAAAGCGACCAAAATTGTAGATGGCGAAGAAAAAGTGGTCAGTATTGATAGTATCCAAGTAGGAGATTTATTACGAGTAAAACCTGGAGAAAAAATTCCGGTAGATGGCAGCATACACGAAGGCGAAGCAGTAATAGATGAATCTATGATTTCTGGAGAGCCAATCCCTGTTCAAAAGAATAAGGATGATAAAGTAAGCTCGGGAACCATAAACGGGAACAAAACATTTGTGATGATTACTGAAAAAGTAGGTGCAGAAACCTTGCTTTCGCAAATTATAGAAATGGTAAACAATGCCAGCAGGTCTAAAGCGCCTATTCAAAAAATGGCGGATAAAATTTCTGGTTATTTTGTGCCTATTGTGGTGTTTATTTCCATTAGCACTTTTATAGTTTGGGCTATTTTTGGTCCAGAACCTGCTTACGTTTATGCATTTGTGAATGCCATTGCTGTTTTAATTATTGCCTGTCCTTGCGCATTAGGTTTGGCAACACCAATGTCGGTAATGGTTGGTGTTGGTAAAGGAGCACAATCTGGTGTATTGATAAAAAATGCGGAGTCTTTAGAAAAGATGAACGAAATGGAAATTTTGGTTATAGATAAAACAGGAACCGTAACCGAAGGAAAACCATCTGTAGAAAAGGTAGTGAGCACAAACCCCGACTTTAAAGAAGATGATATTCTAGAAAAAATTATCGCGTTAAACAGTTCTAGCGAACATCCATTGGCGCAAGCGACTCTAAACTACGGTAAAGAGAAAAATATTAAAGTACAACCGATTACTAAATTTGAAGCCATTACTGGAAAAGGTGTTATTGGAGAATTGAAAGGGGAAGAATTGGCTTTAGGTAACGATAAATTAATGGCCGATGTTAAAGCAAACATCAGTAATGAAGTTAGTGAAGAAGTAAAAGCAGCACAAAAACAAGGTAAAACGGTTTCTTATTTGGCTATCAAAGACAAAGTTGTGGGTTTTGTGGTCATTGCCGATAAAATAAAAGAAACGAGTAAAGAAGCTATCCATCAATTGCAGAAGGAAGGTTTAAAGGTAATTATGTTTACAGGTGACAATGAAGAAACCGCAAAAGCAGTGAGCGAAACTTTAAATTTAGATGGTTATCAAGCACAAATGTTGCCTCAAGATAAACTAGAAGAAATCAAAAAAATGCAGGCAGAAGGCAAAAAAGTAGCGATGGCTGGCGATGGAATTAATGATGCCCCTGCTTTGTCGCAGGCAGATATTGGCATTGCCATGGGTACAGGAACAGATGTTGCCATAGAAAGCGCAGCCATAACTTTAGTTAAAGGAGATTTAAACGGAATTGTGAAAGCAAAAAGATTGAGCCATAAAGTGATGCGAAATATTAAAGAAAATCTATTTTTTGCACTAGGTTATAACGTGATAGGAATTCCTGTAGCCGCTGGCTTACTTTACCCATTTTTTGGAATGTTGCTTTCGCCGATGATTGCTGCTTTAGCCATGAGCTTTAGTTCTATTTCTGTGATATTAAATGCTTTAAGGTTACGGAGTGCAAATATCGACTAGATGGAATGTTTAGGTTATAAATTGTTTTTAGTTTAGAACGAGATTTTTTTGCGTTAACGATAGCAGCGATATCCTCGCCTGTTTTTCGGGCAGACTTTTTTTGTGCCCTTCGTCTCCGCTCAGGGTGACAAAAAAAGATTTAGCGTATAAATCCGAAGGACTCCTTTGGCGAGTCACTTTGTGACGGGTTTTCCAGATAGCTATCGGTACGCCCAAAATTAAACAGACTTAAGAACTCTAAAAATATTGTATGTCTTGTGATTTTAAGTTTAACAATAAATCTGATAAAATAATTCGTTGTGCGTCCTGATAGCTATCGGGACTATCGTTAACGCTCCTATTAATTTAGGAAACAACAAATTACTTAAAACATAAATTATTGTACCCCGTAATTATGGCAAAATTAAAGTCAACTAAATTGACCATTAAATCTAAACTTAAAACTTAAGTCCAATTACAAATTCATGTGTCCCACTATTGATAGATTTTAGTGGAGAAATGGTGTTATCAAAAGAGTAACCAGCATCCATTGATTTGCTTATGGTGAAACCTGCCATTACCGCAAAGGCATCATTCTTACGATACGAACCTGCTAACCAAAAATTATTTCTGAATGCTAACTTAAGATTATAATCTATGGCTTTAGGTGCAGGCTTTACATATTTTAACATTAAAGATGGTGTAACAGCAACGTCTTCGCCAAACCAAAGGGTATAGCCGCCAGTTAAAAAATAATGAGGCACTTCTTTACCTTGGTCAAAGCCATCTGCAAATGCAAGTTTCTGATTTACTACTTGAAGCATAGAGCCTCCAAAATAAAACTGATTGCCGTAGAAATAAAAACCTACGTTTATATCTGGTGTCCAATTGATAATTTGTCCGCTGGTTACCACAGGATCGTTTGGGTCTTCAAACCTTAATAAATCGGTATTTAAGGCCACTCGGTTTACACCTCCACCAACGCCAAAAGATAAGTTTGCGTAATCGCCCATCATCAAGTGGTAAGCATAAGTCAAATTTACAGTACTTCTATTTATTGGCCCTGTTTTATCGTTCAAAACATTAAAACCAATGCCATGGTGATTATCAGATGATAGGTATCCATCTTTATCGGACCGATTATAGGGCTCTTCGATTCCAAAATCGGCAGAACCGGCAACCAAAGAACCTGCATCTAAATTTAATGGGGTACTGATGGTGAAATAACTTGTTTTGGGAGCATCTTGAATGCCAATCCATTGATTTCTAAAGCCCATTTTAACATTTACGGCTTTAAACATTCCGGTTACAGCCGGATTAATTACACTCATATTTTGTAAATATTGGGTATAATGTGGCCTTTGTTGTGCTAAACAAATGTTACTAAAAAATAAGGCTATAATAATGATGTTTTTGCGCATATTATCTTAGTAAAGTAACTGAGCCAGTGTATCTATTTCTACCATTATTGGGTTCTATCATAAAATAATAAACTCCAACTGGCATATCTTGACTGTTAAACCTACCGTCCCAAGGTGTGTTGTATTGCTGAGAAAAAAATACTTGTTGCCCATATCTATTGTAAATTTTGATGGTAGCATTTACAAAAGTTTCTAAATATTTAATTACCCAGGTATCATTAATTGCATCTCCATTTGGCGAAAAAACATTAGGTATCATTGGGTCAATTATCACATTTACGATTACTTCATCTGCAACAGCACAACCATCTTTAGAGGTTATGGTTAAGGTATATTTTGTGGTTACTTTTGGTGTAGCCACTGGGTTTGCAATACTATCATTGCTAAGTCCCAAAGAAGGTGTCCATTTATATTTAATGTTACTCCCGGTTGCTATTGCTTTAATTTGCTTCTCCCCTTCTAATAAGATAAATAATTCTTCGCCGGCATCTACTGTTGGTAAAGGAGAAACAATTACATTACCAGAAACTTGTTCTGTGCAACCTTTTGGAGAAGTGAAAGTATATTTAATTAAGTGAGTTCCTACACCTGCAACAGCAGGATCAAAAAAGCCATTTACAATTCCTTTACCCTCTAAAACCCCTGTACCAGCTATTCCTGTAGTTTCCTTTGCATTGGTAAATAAAAACCTTGGAGTATTTAAACAAACTGGTGTAACAGGCGTAAAAGTTAAGGTAGGACTTCCATTTACGGTTATGGTTATTGGAACAGATTCTTGAAAACAATTTTGACCAGAATAAGCTCTAAACACAACTTGATAATTTCTATTCACAGATGAAGCAGGATATTTATAATTGTATTCTTTACCTGGCGTTGGATTATTATCTGTAAAAATGATGTTGTTTCCAGTGGTAGAATATTGATAAATAATTTCTAACCTCACAATGTTACCAAATACAATTGTAGATGTGTTTTTAAAAGTAACTGCTGTATTGCTACACAAATTATCTTTATTGATAACATCAAAACTTACTTTTGGGTTAGAACCACTAATAATTACGGTTTTTGTTAGGGTAGAAATACAACCATCTGTAGATATTGCTTGTAATTTTACATTGTAAGTTCCGGTGCTCAAATATCTATGCTCTGCATTTTGCTTGTTTTTTTGTAAAACATCGTTGGTACTATCTCCAAAATCCCATAACCAAGTGGCAACAGTTCCACCGAGCACTAAACCATCAAATTTTACTAAATCGTTAATACATGAGCCAGGATCAACAAAGTCTATTTGTGCAGGATTATTTATTTTAATGATTTTAGAAATGGTTTCTATACAACCAGTTTGTGAGGTGACAACCAATTTTACTGTATAATTTCCAGCAGTATTAAATACCTGAGAAGAGTTTTTCAAGTTACTTGTGTTACCATTGCCAAAATCCCAAGCCCAAGAGGTAAAACCGTCTGTAGATGTTGTTTCGTCTATAAACATAATGCTATTCCCAACACAAAGCGGATTTTGCTTAGAAAAAGCAGGTGTTAACGGCTTAATTACAGAAATTATTTTCTCAAATGGAGCAGATGAACAACCAATAGTACTTTGTAAGCTTAATTTAACTTTATAATTCCCAATGGTATTATAAGTGTGAGAAGGATCTTTAAGTGTTGATGTTGTACCATCTCCAAAATCCCAAAGCCATTTAATTACGGGTTCGCCAATATTCTTTTCTACATAGGTAAACTGTAAGGGCAAGGTAACACAAACCTTAGTATTTGATGTAAACTCTGCAATTGGCAAATCCACAACCTCTAAATTGAAGTTTATAGTTTCCTCATCTGTGGTAGAGCAAACATTAGAGTTTGCGGGTAAGGTAGAAGTAATTTTAATTTGCTTGTTACCACTTGTAGCAAAAGACTTACTAGCCTGTAAAGTAAATTGAAATAGCGTTTTATTATTGACCACCACTTGCGTTGATGGAGGATTATCTTGAACAATTGGTGTTGCAGTAGGCTCTAAAAGCCAAACTAATTTAGTTGGTTTATATGGAAGTAAAAGTCTAAAATCATATTGATCTGTGATACAAGCTATTTTTACAATCTCGTTAGTCGAGCTTCTTAAGGCATTAACAACTGTAGTTGACGCCAAACTTGTACCGGCAGAATACGCGTAAGACTCTACAAAGCCAAAACCATAAGCTATAGCATTAAATCCAGTATCGGCAGCTAAGCTAAAATTAGAACCCCCTATTGCGTTTAATTGTATTTGGGCATAAGAAAATTCTGGGGAATTTGGAACATCTATAAAACTATTTCCAAAATTTGTATTATTTATTTTAAAAGTATTTTTTTTGATTGTTGGTATAACTACATTGATGTACTGCTCAGAAATGGACAATTTAGAAGAAGAATAAAGCGTAATCTTTTCTATACTATATTCTAAAGGATTTAATATCACCATGTCTGGATCACCTACAACAGCATTGGATGTTGTTGCATTTCTACTATCAGAGCAATATTGTGTAAGGGCAAACTGAGCCACAGAAATTGGCTTATTAGATTTGATAATAGAAGGTGTATTGATTGGCGGCGAAGAATAAAACTTACCTGCATCTAAATTCACGGTTACTCCATTAACAGTAATTACTGTACCGTCTGACGCTGCCAATACTCTAAAAATGCTTCCAGTATTTCTATTAAAAAATGGAATTAGTGGATAAGTATTTCCCCAGCTTTGAGTAGGATATAATTGTTGAAAAAGTGGATCTAAAGAAGCTGCGGGAGGAAGAAGCGGATTACAAGTGGTTGTTCCAATTCCTATAGCATTACTACCAGAGAAAGCCGCAATTCTTTTACAGCCAGAACTCACAGAATCTACTTCTATTAACGAGCCAGAAATATCGCTACTGTTTTGGTATTGATAAACATCACCTGCGTTAGCTAATGTAATAGAGAATGGAGTACCTGCTACCCCATTTATAACTGGACTGATATTAATTTTTGTATTTGCATCTGCAGCTACAATATTAAATTGAGAAGAATTATTTATTTGATTATTTGAAACTTGATCATAGGCCATTGCAAAATGTTTTTGACCTAAAGCTTCATATGGTAGCACTAAACTAGCGGCAGATCTTGCTCCCGCAAAAACATGAGCGTAAACAACAATATTAGCTTGACCAGCATTTGTTACTACTCTAATTCCCTTCTTAGTTTGTATACCTGTACCAGGGCCAATAAAAGAAACATTCCTTGGAACAGGAACTTCTGTGACTGTATTTGCTAAAACCGTAAAATTTTGAGTAGACGTACCACAAATAACTTTTCCAGAGCTGTTACTTTTGGAGGTTACAAATATAGACATGGTTGCTAATTGGCTACCCGCTGGAATGTGATCTGGAAAACAAACCCAAAAATCTGAACCTTCGTTAGATATGTTCTGAGCAGTTAAGTTATTATTTAATACAAAAAAGAGACTTAATGCGAAAAATAATGCTTTAAAAAATACTCGCATTTAGGTTAATTAGTGATGAGCATAAGTCCTACAAAGTAAGCAGTTTCTAAATACAAATAACTAAAATAATAAGATTTTATTTATCGAAACAATTAATTTTATCTCTAAAGTTAAAAGATATCATGGTTGTCCGTTAAAAGATAACGGAAGGGCATACTACCTCCTGTTTTTTAATACTTTTTGGTTACCACAAAAAAAGTATGTTGGAGATAAAAAAAATTCTGGACAGCCAGTATTTACACAAATAATAGGGCTGATTGCATATAACGTTGGGAAATAAAGCTGCTCTTTAGACAGTTAAAACAGAATTTCCCATTCCAATACTTTTTAGGAAACAATGAAGCCTGATTTCTAATTTGCTCTTCACTAAAATTAAGAAAAGTATAATGAAGAAAAGACCTTTCTCTACATTAGTCAGATTAGCCAAATAACACCTTTTCAGCTACCATGGACTGGTTGATCTAATTGAGAAATCAGAAAAAGAAAGAAGAACTGAAAATCGATTAAAAACAAACGTTCAACCCATTATTTTTGATGGGTAGGGCTTCGATTTTATTTCTGTCAATAACATGAGCTAGTAAACTCAATGATGAACTTTAATTCTGGTTTTAGATTTTTATCAATCAGTGATGTTTTCTAATATTATTTTATGACTAAAAACAGCATCACCAATACTAAGCTTTGCAATAATTACCTGTAATCCATTTATAAGAGCCTTATTTCTATCCCATTTAATTTCATGCAGACCCGCACTTTCTCTTTGGTCTACTAAACTATCAATCTCTCTACCAGTTATATCATACAATTTCAAACTCACATTTGCAGCTTGTTTTACAAAATAACTAAAGGTGGTGAAATCCTTAACCGGATTTGGATAATTAAAAAATAAATTAGAATTCTTTACAGATTCTCCGTCTTTAATAGAAGTGCTTAAACCAGTTGCATTTAAATTCCTTGAAGTGTAAACATGATACTCGCCAGGCAGTAAATTAAAATTATAATTTGTAGAGGTTACATTAATACTGTCTTTGGTTAAATAATCAAACCACTTACCTGTGCTTGGAAAGTTTAATGTATTGGTTTGTGTAAAGGTGTTAAAGTTACCTATCACCACTACATTAAGTGCAGGATCTTGTAACACAATAGTTTTTATACTCCCATTAAGACTATAATTAAAGTTTGTACCCTCAAAAACTGGTTGCTCTATTCTTAATTTATTTAGTTTAGAATAGACGTTGTATAAGTTTTTTCTGTTTGCGTTTTCCATATAATTCCATAATGGTGGTTTATTGCTTAACCTATCATTATTGGTGTTAGATGGATAATTAATACTTAAATCGTAACCACGCTCTCCAAATTGCCAAATCATTTTAGGACCAGGAAGAGTTAAAAAGAAAGCAGTAGCCATTTCCATTCTTTTTAAAGCAGTATTTAAATCTTTTGTAGAATAAGCCCCGTTTGCTCCGCCAAATTGTAGGGTTTTAAACATCAGGCGTTCTTCGTCATGGCTCTCCATGTAGGTAATCAAGTTTGGATTGCTCCAGCCCCTATTATTATAAACTCCACCAGATAAATTTGAAGAGAATCCCATGGCAGCTTCATTGTAATCATGGTTTAGATTACCCCAAAACATTAAGCCAAAATCTGATAATTCTTTTTCTTCAGTATTATCTGCAAAATGTTCTAAAATAGTGAAGAATGAAGCATCTTGTTGTTTAATGGTATTATAGTAATCTTTCCAAATGGCAATCCTGCTGGCATCATAAGCACTCCAAGCGCCAACGTTGTTTAAATTATTGGTTTGTGTAAAGCCCTTAGATAAATCGAACCTGAAGCCATCTACTTTAAACTCTGTTTGCCAATATTTCATCACGTTTTTTGAATAAAACTTTGTAGCAGCCGACTCATGATTAAAATCATAACCTACGTTGAAAGGGTGCGTAGGCATGGTATTAAACCACGGACTGTTAGATGCTGGCCTATTATTTGCAGCATCCCAATACATTTGCACCATAGGACTTTGGCCAAAAGCATGGTTTAAAACCATATCTAAAATTACAGCTATTCCGCGTTTATGGCATTCGTCTATAAAGCTTTTAAGTTTATTGGTAGTCCCATAATATTTATCAACGGCAAACATAAAAGAAGAATTGTATCCCCAGCTCTCGTTACCTTCAAATTCCTGTACAGGCATTAACTCTATGGCATTTACACCCAAATTTTGTAAATAACTTAACGTGTCTATCAAAGTTTGATAGCTATGGGTAGCTACAAAATCTCTAACAAGAAGTTCATAGATTACTAAATCTGTCTTTTTTGGACGATTAAAATTATTAACCTGCCAAGTGTAATTAGCTGCATTTGGCTCAAATACCGAAACGATTCCGCTAGTTTTGCCGGTAGGATAAGCCTTTAAATTTGGATAAGTAGTTGCATTTATAAATTGATCATTATTTGGATCTAAAACCTTGGTTGCGTAAGGATCGGCAACTTTTAAATTCCCATCTATTAAATATTGATATGCATATTCTGTATTCGGGTTTAAATTATCTATTTGAATCCACCATCTATTACCATCAGGAGTTTTTTTCATAAAACTAGCGTTTCCACCTTGCCAGTTATTAAAATCGCCTATTACGTAAACATTATTCTTATTGGGCGCATACAAATTGAAAATTGCCGATGTACCATTATTGACAATATTTACCCCATCCTTTACTCCTGCCGGCAATTCTTGTGTTACTACTGCCGAGTTAACTAAAAATGTAAAGCTTTCTTCTTTGGTGGTAGTTCCATCATTTGCAACAACTTTTACCTCTTGTAAGCCAGAATTGGTAATATTACCATTACCTGCTAAAGTACTAATAGCACTTCCGTTTGCAAAGTTATTACCGTTTAAACTTAAAGTAATGGTGGCATTTTTAGAGCTTACCGCAGTAACAGAAATTTGGTCTCCAATTTGTTTCGAAATCGTTTCCGTAACTGGATTAAATTTAGGTTGAAGAGCTGGGTTAGTAAAACTAACTGCTAAAACATTTGCATCGTAAATTGGTAAATATATATCGCTTTGATCTGTGTTTTTACCTTCTTTAGAACCGTCTGCATTTCTAAAAACTAAGGATATTTTTAATATCTTATCTGTACTTGGTACACCATAAAACGTACGTGGATTATTGATTACGATTTGATGCTTATTATTACCTAAAGAGGTCAATTTAACATCATTAAAAGGGGTATTAAAGGAACTATGTTTAACATATTTCCAGTCGGAAGGGCCTGTACTTTTATCTGTAATTACACCTGTATGAATGTACACATCGCATCCACAATCCTTTAAACCAGGGCTACCTTTTGTAGCATCATAGGTAAGGGTGATGTTATCAGTCTGGGTAGGGAAATTTGGAGAAAAAGTAATTAATTGTCCAAAACTACATACTGTGAAACCTAAAAAGGCTAAAGTGGTTAGAAAAATTTTCATTGATTTATAATTGGATAGTGCAAATAAAACGATTTTGATTGAAAATTCCAATTTTAAAATTGATTGTCTTTGCTGTAGGATGGTAAAACTGAATGAATTGTGCAACTAAAACCTGTTTCAGAATTATTTGAACATTACACGCTTTGAGTTAATGGATTTTTTTGGGGCTAAACTAGTTAACCACGAATGCACAAATTTTACAGCAAATTAAATATCTCACCCGAAATACTTTTGAGCTAGGGATGCGAAGGGTTTAGTACATTTTTTAAATGCTTTTTTTTTGCATTTAAAAAATTACGGCACCCCGCAGCAGCCCGACCGTGTGTAGGTTTGTGGGAAGGAACAGGGAGCGCCCTGATTATTTTTTTTTAATAAATAGTGTTTAAAATCAGCATTTTAGAACAATAAAAATCATAAAAAAAGGATAGCATTTTAAATACTATCCTAAATTTTAATCAGATCAATAAGTGCAACTATCTTGTAAAAGACAATTCTTTTTGGAAATTTTTAGCGTATTTACGTTTATCAAATTTGTATAACTTGGCAGCTCTGTAGGAAACTCCTTTTTGTTTCTCGTCTAGTTCTTTTAAAATATCATAAGCAAGCATCTTTTTTCTAAAATTTCTTTTATCTAATTTTTTATTTAAAATAACTTCGTAAAGGTGTTGCAACTGGGTAAGCGTAAATTTTTCTGGCAGCAATTCGAACGCTATTGGCTGGTAACTTATCTTATTTTTAATTTTTTCAAAACTCTTCCTAAAAATACGGCTGTGGTCAAAGGCTAATTCGGGCATATCTTTTACAGACATCCACACGGCTTTTCTTGCAAAATTGGTAGCTGGTAATGGCGTAAGATCTCTGTGTCCGGTAAGCCTAATCATGGCGTAATAAGCAACAGTAATTACCCTGCCTAAAGGGTGTCTTCCCAAAGCGCCAAAAGTATAAAATTGTTCCATAAAAATGCCTTTCAAGCCTGTGGCTTCATATAATATTCTTTGGGCGGCAGATTCTATGGCCTCATCATTGTCTACCAAATTACCTGGTAAAGCGTACCAATCTTTAAACGGATCTTCGTTTCTTTCTATTAATAAAATCTTCAATTCTCCGTCATCAAATCCAAAAATAACACAATCTACAGAGAAGACAGATTCAAATTTTAAAGGTAAATTTTCCAAGCTATAAGCGTTTATTTAATTGTTCAAGTTTATACAAAAATGAAAAAAAAAATTGATAAAATTGCTTAGTGTAAAAATTACACCTTATATTAGTAGCACCAAATTAAATATCCAACAAAATTATGTCAACAATAAATAAAATTGGAGTATTTACCTCTGGAGGCGATGCCCCAGGAATGAATGCATGTATAAGAGCAGTTGTAAGAACGAGTATATATTTAGGCTATCAGGTGGCAGGGATAAAGCAAGGGTACCAAGGTATGATTGATAATAATATCCAAGATATGAATCGCCACTCTGTAAGCAATATTATGCAATTGGGTGGTACTGTGTTAAAAACCGCTCGTTGTTTAGAATTTAAAACTGATGAAGGTATGGCAAAAGCTTACCAAAATTTAAAAGATAATAGTATAGACGCTTTAGTGGCTATTGGCGGAGACGGAACTTTTACCGGTGCTGAGCGTTTTTCTGCAAAATATAATATTCCTATAATATGTATACCGGGCACCATAGATAACGATTTATATGGTTCTGATTTTACCCTAGGTTTTGATACTGCTACCAATACGGTTATTGAAGCGATAGATAAGATTAGAGACACCGCCGAATCGCATGACCGTTTATTTTTTATAGAAGTTATGGGTCGTGATGCTGGCTGTATAGCTTTAAGAGCTGGTATAGCTAGTGGTGCAGAGGCTATTATGCTACCCGAGGTTGACACCGCTATTGAAGATTTAATCAAAAATCTTGCAGATGGTGCTGCCAATAAAAAATCATCGAGCATTGTAATTGTTGCCGAAGGTGATAAAAATGGAGGTGCTTTTAGCGTTGCCAAAAAAGTTAAAGAAACTTTTGATTTTTACGACACAAAAGTAACTATATTGGGACATTTACAACGTGGCGGTAGCCCTAGCAGTTTTGATAGGATACTAGGCAGCAGAATGGGTTATGCGGCTGTTAATGGTCTAATAAACGGACGAAGCAGACAAATGGTAGGTTTAAGAAGCAACGAAATTGTTTTTACCGATTTAAAAGAAGCCCTTACCGACCATGATTTTAAATTAGAAGATGACCTTTTAGAAATGGTAACAGTTTTAGCTTAAAAAAATGATTGCAATAATTTACAGCGGTTCTAGATATGCTACTTGGCGTTTAGCAAGTGAGAAAACCAAGGAAGTGATTGAGTTAAGAACTGCTGGTATTAATCCTTTTTTTAATGATGAAAAGTATATTACTCAGCTTTTGAACAAGAATGCCAAGCTGATCAACTATGCAGAAAAAATTAAGAAAATATACTTTTACGGAGCTGGCTCTTCCTCTAAAGAAAGAAAAGAAATAGTTAAAGGTGCCTTAGGCAGCTTTTTTAAATACAGCAAAGTTAGTGTAGAGCATGATGTTGCCGCCGCGGCGAAAGCAACTTGCGATGATAAGCCGGGCATCGTGTGTATTATTGGAAGTGGAAGTAATTGTGCTTTTTTTGATGGTAAAAATGTAATTGAAAATAATTTTGGCTTAGGTTATGCTATAGCTGATGAAGGTAGCGCCAATTGGCTTGGTAAAACGTTGTTAAAGGCTTATCTTAACGAAACTTTACCAGCACACCTGAGTGCTAGTTTGCAAAAAAAATATGAATTAGACCGCAAAACCATTTTAGACAAAATTTACAAACAGGCACATTCTACGACGTTTTTAACATCGTTTAACGATTTTTTTATAGAAAACAGAGAAGAGCAATACATCATAAACATGATTAAATTAGGTTTTAGTACCTTTATGGAAAGCTATTTAATACCAGTAGCTAAACAATATGGTGGCAAACAGCCAATATATTTTGTAGGCTCTGTAGCGGCAAACTTTCAAGACCATTTAAGAGCCGTAGCAAAAGAAAATAAATTGACCATAAATACGGTAATTAAAGAACCTATCTATAATTTATTAAATTATTACGCAAATAAAAATTAAAACAAATGAAAATTGGAATCAACGGATTTGGACGTATCGGAAGACTAGCTTTTAGAGCAGCAGTATCAAGACCTGATATTGAAATAGTAGGAATTAACGACTTAGTAGAGCCAGATTACATGGCTTACATGTTAAAATATGACTCTACTCACGGTATTTTTGATGGTACAGTAGAAGTAAAAGACGGTAACTTAGTAGTAAACGGAAAAACAATCCGCGTAACGGCAGAAAGAGACCCGGCAAACTTAAAGTGGAACGAAATAGGTGCAGAATATATTATAGAGTCTACAGGTTTATTCTTAACCCAAGAAACAGCTCAAAAACATATTGATGCTGGAGCTAAAAAAGTAGTAATGAGTGCCCCTGCAAAGGATGATACGCCTACTTTTGTAATGGGTGTAAATCATAAAACATTAACAAAAGATCAAAACATTGTTTCTAACGCATCTTGTACCACAAATTGCTTAGCGCCAATTACCAAAGTATTAATGGATAACTTTGGTATTGTAGAAGGTTTAATGACAACCGTTCACGCGACTACAGCAACTCAAAAAACAGTAGATGGTCCATCTGCAAAAGATTGGAGAGGCGGACGTGGTGCTGCTCAAAACATTATCCCTTCTTCTACAGGTGCAGCTAAAGCAGTAGGTTTAGTTATTCCAGCAATTAAAGGAAAATTAACAGGTATGGCTTTCCGTGTACCTACTCCAGATGTTTCGGTAGTAGATTTAACCGTTCGTTTAGAAAGACCTGCCACTTACGAGCAAGTTAAAAAAGCAATGAAAGATGCTTCTGAAGGCGAATTAAAAGGAATTTTAGGTTACACTGAAGATGCAGTAGTTTCTACAGATTTCTTAGGCGACCCACGTACTTCTATATTTGATGCCGAAGCTGGTATTGCATTGAATGATCATTTTGTAAAAGTGGTTGCTTGGTACGATAACGAGTGGGGTTATTCTAATAAAATTGTTGACTTATTACAACATATGGCTACTTTGTAGGTAGGTGAAAGGCTGAAAGCTTAATGCTTAAAGCTGAAAGCATGAAATTTATATTGAAAGCTCGGAGATTATTCTCTGGGCTTTTTTTGTAAATAATATTTAAGGGTATAAATGGGTCAACTTAATTTTCTGGGGAGTCATGATTTAGGCGAACAATTTCCCGAGTCTAAACAGGAAGAATTTAACATCAGTTACGCCTCTTAAATTTGCTCTAAAGAGTTTTATTTTTGAGTTGAATGACTCTGCATTGGCATTTGTACTTCTGTTATCAAAAAAATTCAAGATGTTTTCCATGTGATTTTCTATTGAGTTTAGAACGGTGTTGAACTCCTTCATTTTCAAATCTTCCACTTTTTGTTTCCACTGGGCAAACCGATCTAGAGCAATACTTTTTGTTGTGTTTTTGTATATGTTCCTAAAGTTTAAAGTCAGCTGGTAAACTGATTTTAGTATCGGGTATTTTTCAAAGAGCACAGTAGCTCTTTTTCTCTGATTGACAGTCCAGTCTTGTTCAAACTTATATAATAGGTATCTACTTCGAGCCAGCAATTCTTTTAAAGTATCGCCATTGGCTAGCACTTGTGGGATATATTTCATGCCCTTTTCCTTCGCTTCTTTTATCTCCCTGTTCTCCAAGTCTATAGCCTCCCACCTAAAACCGACCCGTATATGTTGCATGGCATCCATTACCAGCCTGACCACATGAAAACGATCTATCACCATGTTGCAATTAGGGAAACTGTTTCGAACTGCCAGACCCATATTCCTTGCCATGTCCATACTTACTTCTTTCACTTGGTTACGCTTTTGGAGCGATATCTTCTCTAAAACTTCTTGTATTACTTTTGCTTGTGTACCATTGATCACAGCAACGATACTCTGTCTGTTTTTAACACCAGTATTCTTATTGGTGACAAAAGTATAGAGCTCGCCCTTGGATAAACTGACCTCGTCAATACTTAGCCTGTCTGTGATGTTTTCAGGGAAAATCAAATAATCATCAGCGTGGGACAATTGATTCCACTCCTTATAGCCACTTACCAGATGCTTATAATGCCGCTGCAGTTTATCGCTACTCACCTGGAAGTAACTGGCTATATTGGTTATGGTATCTGGTCGCGTATCCACTTGCACCTTTTAAAAAATCCGATAGTTCTTGGGTGAACTTCGAACCATCATCCATAAAAGAAAAGTCACTTTGAATTGCTTTGCCGCTCTTTTTATGCCGCCACCTCCGTTTTTTAATGCGCAGATAGACCCCTTTGCCGCGAATAGGAAAATCCTGTATTAGTTTACTCCCCATGAAGCCTTTTGACTCATATTCTGACTGTGGAAATCCATTGGGCAGATTGTTCTTTTCTTCGAAATCTATTAGCCAATATTCCAGTTTATCTTTTACAGAGCATAGCTCTTGAAATCCAGATACCTCAAAGTATTCCATCAGCTCGGATGGAAATACGTTCTCTATAAAATTATGTGTGATAATCTTTCGATTTAGTGTCCCGAAAGTTAAATGTTTTTTTACTACTCCCCAACTTTTACGGCTGACCCGTATAAATCTACTTTAGAAAAAATTTGACTGAAATTTAAAATATCAGAATTTACTTAGAAAAGTTATTTAAGGAATAAATATCACAAAAAGAGATAGTTATAAAAATAAACACCTTGTAAAAAAACGATTAAAATATTAATTAACGACCTGAATAGTTCTTACTTGTTGCAACGCTCCGTTTTGTAATCTTGCATAATAGATTCCTGATCTTAATTTTGAACTTTCAAAAGCTAAATTATAAGAACCGATATCTTTTAAACCATCTAATATAGTCTCCATTAGCTTGCCTTGCACATCAAAAATCTGTATTAAAACATGTCCACCAGCAGATTCGTAAGTAAAAGTGGTACGTTGCGAAAACGGATTTGGGTAATTAGAAATAATATTTATACCCGCATTCTTGTTAGGATCTAGGTTAGAAACTACTCCACTTGCACAAGTATATAATGGTTTTATAATTGGCAGTGATTGGTAATCTTTTAGAATGATTTTTTGCAAAGAAGTACCTGGCACACAAAACCAATTCTGTAATATAGTTGAATAAACAGATCTAAAATCGTACTGCATAGGAACATTATCAGCTGCACCAACAAGCGAATTAATAGTTGGGTTTTTACCCAATACACCTGACTGTACACCTTCACCAAAAACGAAGAGAGGCGCAGCTGCTCCATGATCTGTACCTAAACTTGCATTTGATTTTATTCTTCTGCCAAACTCAGAAAATGTCATACCAACAACTCTTTTAGAAGCACCTAAAAACTTTAAATCATCTGTAAATGCCTTTATGGCGTCTCCAACTTTGGCTAAAAGTAAGGCATGCGCTCCCGTTTCCGTAGCACCAGAAACTGCTTGCTGCGCATGCGTATCAAACCCGCCAATATTTACCATATAAATCCTAGTCTTTAAGCCTCCAGCAATTAGTCTAGAAACAATTTTAAGCTGATTGGCTAAAGTATTGTTAGAAGGGTAAGCTTTTTGATTAGGAACTTTACCAGCAGCAGATTTAATCACATCTGCATATTGTTGTGTTTGTTGAGAAATTTGTCTGATATAAGTTAATTCTTTCCCTGCATTGGATTGAGGAGCGGGATCTACAATACCGTTAATTAAATTATAAAAATTTACAGGGTCAGTAATTGCCATTCCCATATTAACTGATGGTCCTTGAAATGCCGGAGAAATGAAAGAACCAATCTGTAAAGCAAGAGGATCTGTCATGACCGAATTTGGATAACCCACCGGATAATTTGGATATTCATCGTTTAAATACCTACCCACCCAGCCAGAATTTAAATATTGACTTGCATCTGCGCCGCTTAACCAAATGTCTGTAGCTCTAAAATGGCTAAAATTTGGTTGAGGATAGCCAACCGATTGTATCACTTGAAGTTCTTTCTGATTGTATAGGGCACTTAAACCTTTTAGCGCTGGGTGTAAACCAGTATCATAACCACTTAGGCTTAATATCTTTTTATTGTCTAGTAAAATATTAGATCTTGCATTGGCTAAATTATCGTACTGATCTAAGGGAATTACAGTATTTAAACCATCGTTACCTCCATTTAATTGAACTATCACAAAAACCCTATCTGTCTCTGTGTTGCCTGCAGTTAAAGCACTCAATAATTGCGAAGCGCCAAATGCTTTAAAAGAAAAACCACTAATCAAAGTCGGTATTACAATTCCAGCTGGAAGTGCCTTACCCAAAAAATCTCTCCTTTTCATATCAATTGAAATTGAGGAAGGTTCATAATATATTTTATCATGGTTTGGAGCCTCCCTAAAACAATACCCTTTTTAACGTTGTCTGTAGGGTTTTGCAAATAAGATGTCCAAGCATCGGTCCAATAATAATCACTAGTTTGGTTACTTAGTAAAATGCTTTTTAGCTGTTGCTTTAAATTAACAGTAGATGGAAAGGTTATTAAATGAGCTAAAACCTCAGAAATTAAAACGTTAGGATCTTCGGGCTTGGTAAAATTAGTTACATATTTTAGTGGATCTATTACTATTTTTTTGGAGTTGCGTGTCACCCCAGAACTTATCATAATATCTGTAAATTGATTTCTTTTTGGTAAAGTATCTGAGTTTATCCAAATCTCATAAAATTGAGGAAATTGATAAAATGCAGGCCAACCAGCAACATTTGGCGGATCGCCTAGGTTTAGCTGGAGATTACCAGCTTGACCTTTTAAATATAACCATAAAACATGTTGCGTAGCAGCATCGCTACCATCAGGAAAAACAATATCAAACTCTCTACAAACACCAATAATTAAATCTAGTGGAGTTTTAATATAACAAGCTTTGTTGTCTTCTTTAAAGAAATGGTTGCTGCCAAACAACTCTAACAATACGGGTTTAATTTCGAAATTTGAATTGATAAAAGTTTGGGCTAACGGAATTATTATTTCCTGCTCAATCTGATCCGTTATTTCATAATAGACAAAAAATCTATACAATTTTCTACACAAATATAACGCTACCTCATTTTGTAAAAACAGCATATTTAACAAGTCGTCTAATTCACTTGCTCCTGAGGCGCTGGTTTTACCTTTAATTATTGCATTATTATAAAAAGAGGAAAATTGCTTATCGCTGGTATCATGCCTTGTAAAATCAAAATAAGATTCTATTTTTAAGCTATCTATTCTAAAACCTGTTAAAATTTTTGATGCTGCTTTTACATCTGCCTCTGTGTATTTTGAATTAACACCTTTACCCATGGTAAATAGTTCTTGTAATTCCCTTCCATAGTTTTCATCAGGTGCAGTTTTAGTATTTAGATATCCGTTTAAATACTTCAGCATTGCTGGGTCTAGCGTAACTTCTTTTACTAGGGTTTTAAAATTACCCAAAGCGTATTTTTGCAAAAGGGCAAAATATTTATACATAAATCTTGCATCACCAACAATGCCCGACTCTAAAGCAAAGTGATTATGCCAAAATAGCATCATCTTTTCATAAATACTAGCCTTTTGATTAATGATTTCGCCTGTTAGCCAACTTCTAAGTGAATTTAATCTTTTGCTATTTGTTGTACCATCATCGTAATTTGCTTTTACCCAAGTTTGATTTTGTGGCACCGAGGGATCTGTAAAAGTGGCGTCGTTATAAGTGTTTACAGGTGGGGCTGGAATAGCTTTATTGTCCATTAAAATACTTAAAACTTCAGTTAAAGATTTCCCTTTAAAAGTGTCAAGATCTTTTAAATGTGCACCAAAAGTAGTGCGTTTTAGTAGGTGGATTAATTCTAATCTACCAAAACCTCCATTGTACTTTGCAATTGGCATTATTAGAATTTATTATTTAATTTAATAAATGTAAATATTAAATATCAATAATAAAATAGGTTGCCTAAAGCAATTTTTATGAAATTTATTTTAAGATTATGCAATTGAAATTCTTGTATAAGAAATAGAAAATGCTTCATTTTTCAGTTAATTTAAATAAAGCGCAAGTCAGGCAAAGACATAGGCCATGGTCGCTAATACTTACGCTAGATTTAATATCAATTACTCACAACTGCATGGACGGTTCCTTTGATCAAATAACGATGCAAAATCTTTCTTAGGATTAGCACCGAGGATACTTTCTAAAATAACTAAATTTAAAATGATTCAACATTTATTTTTTTTGTTTTTAAAAGGCTTGTAAACAGAATTAAAATTAATTTAACCTAAATGTGCTAGAGCTACACTCGTTTTGTTTAATAAGTGTTTATATATTTTAAAGATAAATTATTTTTTAAAAAAAAATAAATAATTCTAAAATCTTAAAAAATCATAAGTTTTTGCGCTAGGTGGTGGTAATAAGGTTTTGTAAAAACCTGTTCTTTATATGGCTTTTTCAGCAATAAAAAAACCGCAGCGATAGCGGAGTATTTAAACCACCGACCCTAATTTTTCCTATTAGGGTAACGCCCCTATTTATAAAACCCTAATAAGAATCATATTTGGCAACCTCCATAATGTGTAATATATCCTCGTTTTGTGTAAAATAAACCCACCTCATTTAATACTCATTCTTTCCTATCTACCTCTAAATAGATTTTTATCCTTTTAGCATAACCTTTGCAAATATAAAACCGTACACCAATACGAATTATAAAAATTTACGAAGATGAACAATAAAAATTTAATCGTTTACGCAGTATTAGCATTAAGCTTAGTTGCCTGTAAAAAAGAAAATTTAGAAGCAGACATCCCAAAAGAAGAGGTAAAAGAGTTAAGCGACCTTAAAGTAAATAGCACTTTTAACTGGTCTACACAAAAAAACATAGAATTTAATGTAGAAGGTTTTAAACCTTTAGCAGCAGAACAAAATGTTTTAAAAGTTACTAGTGTAGATGGAAAAGATATATTCTTTGCAGGAAATTACAGCATGGCAGATAACCTGTCTGAAAAATTAAACATTCCACGGGTAAATACACAAGTGAGAGTTTCTTTTGGTTCTATTAACAAAATTGTAACCATAGAAAACAATAAAATAGATTTCTCTTATTTATCTAACGAACCTCAAGAAAACTAAACATGAATTTTAAAAAATACATATATGCAACTTTCGCTCTTATTGGTGCTGCAAGTTTTGCCAATGCGCAAAACCCAGTTATCTTGGATGCAGAAAGCGGAAATAAAAATACCGATGCTGCCCTTTGCTGGGTTTTACCTGGGACAATATACAACGCTGCTTCTAAAATTTCAGGAAAACATTCAGCAAGAACTGGTCAATTAACTAGTGGAACAGATTATCCAAACGGCGCACAATCTCCGTGGGTTAAGTTTAATGGAACTGGAAACATTAAATGGAAAATGAAATTAGATAGATGGGCAGGTGTAGTTTACAGAAAATTTGCTTTGGTAAGAGTAAATACACATAACCAAGTTGATACCATTTACAGATATAATTTTAACTCGGCTACGGCAGAAAACGTAGTCAATGGAAGTCAAATTATAAACTTTAGTGGAATTTATAAACTAAGATTTTTCTTTTATGGCGAAGGTGGTACTACAAGAGCTATTTTAGATGATGTTATTATTGATGGCGACTACTGGGCTTCGCCTTCTCATAATTGCGAGCCTAAATCTGACGCTCCAACAAATGATGACGATGGTGATGGTGTTACAAACGATAAAGATGCTTTCCCAAATGACCCTGCCAGAGCTTTTGATTGCTATTACCCTGCAACGAACGGTCCAGGTACATTAATGTTTGAAGATTTGTGGCCTAAAAAAGGTGATTATGATTTAAATGATTTGGTTGCAGAATATAAAGTCAGATTTATTTATAATGCTCAAAACAACCTAGTCGAAGCATTTATGACTATTGTTACTAAAGCATTAGGTGCTGGTAATTCTAATGGTTTTATGTATCAGTTAGATAACATTGCCCCAAACAAAATATTAAGCGTTACTGGTTCAAAAATAACGGGCAGCAGCTGGGTTAATCTGGCATCAAATGGTACTGAAAATGGTCAGCAAAAAGCAAATATTCTAATATTTGATAACGGAAATGCTGTTTTACCAAATGGTTCTTCTAGCAACGTGACTAATGCAGACATTACAAAGCCATACTTTACACCAGACACTACAAGAATTAAAATCACTTTTGATACCAGAGCTGGCAATACAACTCCAGTGAGTGCTTTAAGCTTTAATCCTTATTTAATTGCTAATCAGAACAGGGGTGCAGAGATTCATTTGCCTGGCTTTGCTCCTACAGATAAAGCAGACAGAACATTATTTGGAACTTATGATGATGATACTATATTATCTACAGGCAAATATTACCAAACAAGAAATAATTTACCTTGGGCAATAGATATACATACTTCTATCCCTTACATGCAAGAGCAAAAAGAAATAACTACAGGTTATAGTAAGTTTTTACAATGGGCACAAAGTAACGGTGCTTTATTTAACGATTGGTATTTAGACAACCCTGGAAACAGAACTAATTCTAATCTTTATCTTAGATAGAAACCCAAAAATAATGAAACAAGAAAGCCAGACTATTAATCTGGCTTTCTTGTTTATAGATATATTTAACACTAATTAAAGTATCCAGCTAAACTTATATTCTAAACCTGGAGTTTTAATTCTGTCTGCAATTCTTAATAATCTATCTGGCAAGGCAACAATATAATCTCTTGCTTTTTCTCCTGCTTCGTTTAATTCTTTAATAGATTCTACATTCCAGTCTTCTATCAATTCTTTCATAATATCTACATAATCTACCGCAGTATAAACACCTAAACGCTGTGCAGCATCTGTAAAATGACCAAAGGTATGTCCAATTTTTGTTCCCATCTCACGTAAAAAATGAGCAGGCATTACAATCTTTCTACGCATCATATCTTCAAAAGCTAACATCACCTCATTTGGGTCTACTTCAAAAGCTTTACTTATAAAAGCTTTATAAGCTTTCGCATGTCTAGCTTCATCTGCTGCTATTACACCACAAATTTTAGATAATTGTTTATCACCACCTTGTTTGGCAAGCATGGCAACTCTTCTGTGTGAAATATTGGTTGCTAGCTCTTGAAAAGAGGTATAAATAAAATTACGATAAGGATCATTACCAGTTCCGATATCAAAACCATCTTGAATTAAATATTGAGTTGATGCTTCCATCGCTCTCATATTTACTCTGCCCGATAGGTAAAGATATTTATTTAACAAATCTCCATGTCTATTTTCTTCGGCTGTCCATGCTCTTACCCATTTCATCCACCCACCTTGTTCATTTCTAGAAACATCATCAACCATCATTAGCCAAGACTCGTAAGTAGGTAATGCTTCTTCTGTAATGGTATCACCTATCAAAACGGCCATTAAATCATAAGATAGATCTTTTGTGCATTCTTGTAGCTGTTTTACTTCTTCAAAAAAGGTGTCTTTACTTGAATCTGGTAAAAAATCGGCAGGTTGCCACATATCCTCAACTGGCTTTAAATATTCTGCCATATCATTAACCATAAAAGGTTCTAAATAACCCATTACTTCTTTTCTGGAACTTACATTTATATCTATCATATCATTCATAAAGTACAAATATAATGATATACGTATACAATAACTATTTTTAAACAGAAATGCTACAAAGCTGTGTTAAAAAAAAGATTTTTTAAAAAGGAGGTTCTAAAATTGTTATTTATTTTCTAATTATAAACTTTAACTACAAATATAAAATCTTGCATTTTCTTAATTTGCTGCGATCTATTTAGACCAGACAATGTATTCTTTTTGCCTAAAATAATTTTTTTCTTTAGCGAGTCTTGCGGGATACTATTGATTGCTTTTAATAAAAAATCGGACTTTACAGCAAAAGCGGCTCCATCTGCCTGTGTTTGTTTTCCACTAATAATTCCAATTACGTTACCTCTACTATCCATTAATGGTCCACCAGAATTACCTGGGTTAACAGGAATAGAAACTTGGTAAGCTATAGAATCACCACCATAACCGGTTGCAGAACTTAAATAACCTTTACCATAAACAACATCGTCTTTAGGATAACCAATGGTAAAAACATCTTCTCCTAAATCTGACTTAGCTTTTTTAAAAGTGTAAGGTAAGGTAGATAAATACTGAAAATTTTGATCTGTAATTTGTAAAACAGCGATATCTGTAGATGGATCTATGTAAATAGTTTCTGCCTTAAAAGCTTCTCCTTTATTATTTTGAACATAGATCGAATCGGCCCCTTTTACTACGTGGTAATTAGTGACTAAATATCCGTTAGAAGAAATGGCAAAACCTGTTCCTCCATACTGACTGATATCTTTAGGTTGATTTTTGCTGTTAATATTTCTGATCAAAGCGCTTTGTGAACGCTTAATAGTTTCCATGTCTCTCTTCAGCTCACTATAATTAGAAACCTGATTTGAAGGATTAAGCTGATTCATTACAAAAACGGTAAAAATTGTCATTATAATGGCAACAGAAGCGGCGATTGCTAAATTTTTCTGATTTTTTCTCCAGAAAAGGATAATGTTAGCAGGTTTCTCTTCTAATTCTTCTTTTAAGTAATTGATGTCTAATTCGTCATGAATTAAATTCATCTGCGCTTTTAAAGCTCTATTTTCTCCAAAAGATTTTAAAGACTTTAAAAAGTCTAAATGCGCTACCACTTTATGATCTAAGGCAGCATCGTTTTTCCTTTCATCTTCAAAAATAGCAATTTCACTATTGCTCATTTCCTCAAAAAGATAGGCTTCAATTCTTTTAATTAAATCTAATTCACTTCTCATTATATTTATTTAACGTTAAAAAAAAGTTTTTTTAACCTTTGTAAACATTTGTATTTCTGTGTTTTGGCATTATCAGCATTGGTATATCCAAATTTCTCGCATATATCCTGCATAGATTGATTATTCATGTAAAAGTCTTCAATAATTGTTTTACAGGGCTCGCCTAATTGCGACAAAGCAGTACCCATTATTTCAAATTGTTTGTCTTTTTCTTCGTGATTAGCTATTTCTGGCTCTACAATAAAATAATCTTCGTAATCTTTAATATTCTCACTAAATCTACTTTTCTGATTTAGTCTCTTTAACCATAATCTTCTGCATACCGAGTATAGAAAAGTTTTAAGTTTACTAGTTAACTCAAAATCGCCGCTTTTAATCTTATCGTGAAGGATAATAATTCCTTCCTGATAAATGTCCTTTGCATCATCTTCATTTCCGTTGTTATTAATGATTAATTTAAAAATCATCGGAAAATGAGACTTGTAAAGGTATTGCAACGTAGAACTAGAATTATTTAGAATCCCTAAAATAATCTCGTTATCTGTTAACTTATTATATTTAATTTCTTTACTCACTTGTTAATACAGTTTCTGCTAAATTGTAACCCTTAATTGATAAAAAAAAATTTAATCACTGTTTTAATCAAATTTATGTGATTTATAGCCTTTTAAAAAATTTTATAATTTATTTTAAAATACATGGGTTACCTTTTTTAGTTAACTGTATAAAGGTTAAATTAATCACAATTAAAAAGAAAATTATTATGAAGAACTTATTAAAATTCGGATTTTTCGCATTAGCTATTTCATTATCAGTAGTTGCTTGTAACTCTAACAAAGCTTCAGAAGAAGCAGCAGATTCTACTTCAATGGATTCTATCACTGTTGATACTTCAGCTGTTGATACATTAGCAGGTGATTCATCTATGGTTTCTGTTGATACAACAAAAGCAATGTAATTTAAAATCCCAAAAGATTTAGAGCCACTAGCAATAGTGGCTTTTTTTATGCTTCAGATTTTTCAGTCTATATTTAGATTTTGGGCGTTTAAACACGCTCTACGTTCATACGCCTACAAGGCCTTAAGCTCTAGGCCGGTATCCACTCCTATCGTTAACGCAATATATCGTTAAACAAAAAAAATCAACTCAAAGATTATTTTATGGTTTTTGAAGTACACTTATAACCTATAAAACTATTTTATTTATCTAAAAACTAATCTATTAATTAAATAAATAACCTTGTTTGTCTACAGGCTGTTAAAAAAATATTAATTTAACCTTCCATAATAACATCAATGCAATTAGAAAAACTGGACATTAAAGGATTTAAAAGTTTTGGCGACAAAATTTCTATTCATTTTAATGAAGGTGTAACTGCTATTGTCGGGCCAAACGGCTGCGGAAAATCTAATGTTGTAGATGCCATAAGGTGGGTTTTGGGTGAGCAAAGTACAAGAATGCTTCGCTCAGAAAAGATGGAAAACATCATTTTTAATGGAACAAAAGATAGAAAGCCAGCAAACCTGGCAGAAGTATCGCTAACTTTTGATAACACCAAAAACATTTTACCTACCGCATATTCTAAAGTTACCATCACAAGAAAATTGTACAGAACAGGCGAATCTGAATATCGACTAAACGATGTGCAATGTCGTTTAAAAGATATTACAGATTTATTTTTAGATACTGGAATTGGTGCCGACTCCTATTCGATCATCGAATTGAAGATGATTGATGAAATTATTGCCAATAAAGAAGGATCTAGAAGGAACTTATTTGAAGAAGCATCTGGAATTTCTAAATACAAAATCAGAAAGAAACAAACCTTAAGCCGACTTAAAGACACCGAAACGGATTTAAGCCGAGTAGATGATTTATTATTTGAGATAGAAAAAAATCTTAAATCATTAGAAAATCAGGCTAAAAAAGCAGAAAGATATTATAAGCTCAAAGAAAAATACAAAATTTTAAGTTTGGTTTTAGCGTCTTTCAAAATTGCCAATTTAAGAGCGCAATTAAACAAGTTAGAAACAGAAGAACAAAATCATACAACAGATAAAACAAAGTTTCTGAGTAGCATAGACCAATTAGAAGCAAAATTGCAAAAACAAAAATTTGATAGCTTAATTAAAGAAAAGAATCTTTCTACACAGCAAAAGGCAACAAACGAATTTGTAGCCAAAATTAGAACTTATGAAAGCGAAAAGAAGATTAAAAATGAGCAGCTTAAGTTTTTGAAAGAGAAAGAAAAACGAGTAAGCGAAGAGTTAGAAAAAGATAAAAATCAACTTCTACATGTCCAATACAATATTAAAAGGCTTAACGAAGAAAAATTAGAGCAAGAACAACTGTTCAATAAAATAGAAATTGATTTAAATATACTAAAACAAATTGTTGACGACTTAAGATTACAACAACAAACTTTAAAAATTAAGGTTGATGGTATTCAAAAAAAGGGTAATGAATTACAAAATATATTATACCAAATTGAAAAAGAGATAGATATATTAAATATTCAGCAAGAAGCCTTATTACAAGAAAGCCAGAGAAACTTTACCGACACAGAAAATAAAGAGTTAGAGCTAAACCAATTTAATGAAGCTACAACAGTTCTAGAAAAAAATTTAAGCGTAAAAAACTCTAAACTTGAGCAGTTAAAAGAAGATGAAGATGCTGTAAAAGCTCAGATAAATGATATTGAAGAAATTATAACTTTTGATAAAGAAACTTTAAGTAGTGCAGTTAGAAAATTAGATGCTAAACAAAACGAGTATCAATTGACTAAAAGTATGGTAGATAACTTGGAAGGTTTTCCAGAATCGATCCGGTTTTTAAAGAAAAATGCCCAATGGAATAAAAATGCCCCGCTCCTATCTGATATTCTATTTTGTAAAGAAGAATATCGGATTGCAATAGAAAGCTATTTAGAGCCGCTCATGAATTACTATGTGGTGCAAACATACCAAGATGCTTTAGATGCTGTTAACTTACTAAGTAATTCCTCTAGAGGAAAAGCTAACTTTTTTATTCTAGATCAGTTAAAATCTGCTAGTCAAAACATAGATATAAATATCCCAGAAGCGATAAATGCACTTGATGTAATAGAGGTTGAAAGTAAATATTCTATTTTAAGTAAGTATTTACTTGAAAATATTTATTTAATTGATTTAGAATTATTTAAAAAGAATACAGAAAAGGAAAACAGTCAAGAGTTGATATTTATAGAGAAGACCGGTAAACTGTTTAAAAGTAAATTTACACTCTCTGGTGGCTCGGTAGGTTTGTTTGAAGGAAAGAGAATTGGACGAGCTAAAAACTTAGACAATTTAGCCAAAGAGATAAAAACTTTAGAGCAACAAAGTAATAAGTTAAAAAACCAAATTGAAGATAAAACTTTAAAGGTTAACTCGCTAAAAGAGGTCACTAAAAACTCAGAAATTGCACCGCTAGCTCAAGAAATTAATTTACTGGAAAACGAATTAATTTCTATTAAAACTAAACAAGAGCAGTATCAAGCTTTTATACAAAACACGCAAAATAGAAAAAAAGATATTGAAGATAAATTACTGCAGATTAATTCTTCATTGTTAGAATTATCTCCAAAAATTAAAGAACTACGCTTACGAAAGATAGAATCAGAAGCTTCTTACCAAAAGGAACAAAGAGTTTATGCCGATTTAAGTGACCTTTTAAATACAAAATCATCAGACTTTAATGCCGAAAACCTAAAGTATCATCAACAAAAAAATAAAATTAGCAGTGTTGATAAGGATATTGAGTATCGCGAAAGCTTAATTGATAATTTATCAGACAGGATATCTAAAAATAGCAATGAATTAGAAAGCACCAAAGCTTCCATTTTAGAAACTGTACAGCATGTAGATTATGATGATCAGGATTTGTTAGCTATGTATCAGCAGAAGGAAGAAATGGAGCTAGCTTTGCAAGAAGGTGAAAAAGATTATGATCAAAGTAAAGAAGTAATTAATGCTTTAGAAACTGATTTAAGCATATTTAGAAAACAAAAAGACGAGTCGGATTTTATTAGTAATGATTTAAAAGACAAAAAAACAAACCTAAAAGTTGAGCTCAACAGCTTAAAAGAGCGTTTAGCCATTGAATTTGAAATAGATATTGCGGATATATTAGACGATGAGCCACCAGAAGAAGAAAACGAAGTAGAAGTAAATGAAAATGTTACGAAAGTCAAAAAAACTTTAAATGATTTTGGAGCTATAAATCCAATGGCAATGGAAGCATACCAAGAAATTGAAGAACGATACAAGTTTATTAATAGTCAGAAAAAGGATTTGCTAGATGCTAAAGCTTCTTTATTAGAAACCATAAAGGAAATAGATGATACTGCACAAGAAAAGTTTATGCAGGCATTTGTAATGGTGAGAGAGAACTTTATGAAAGTATTTAGGTCTTTATTTAATGAAGAAGATAGCTGCGATTTGATTTTAAGCTTACCTAATAATCCTTTAGAATCTGATATTGATATTATTGCCAGGCCAAAAGGTAAAAGACCACTTTCTATTAATCAACTCTCTGGAGGAGAAAAAACGTTAACAGCTACTGCCTTACTTTTTTCTTTATACCTATTAAAACCTGCTCCTTTCTGCATTTTTGATGAGGTTGATGCACCTTTAGATGATTCTAATATTGACAAATTCAATAAGATTATTAGAACATTCTCTAATCAATCTCAATTTATAGTGGTTTCTCATAACAAAAAAACCATTGCCAGTACAGATATTATTTACGGAGTAACCATGGTAGAACAGGGAGTTTCTAGAGTTGTGGCAGTAGACTTAAGAGAAGTGGCATAAAAAAAGCCTCCAATTAAAAAGGCTATTTAAATATTCCAAAGCATTAATTTTTTAATCATTTATAGGAGTGCATTAACGGTTGTCCAAAAGACTCCTTCGGATAAGCGATTAATAGCATTTTATTAAGGACTTTAAGAGATGTTGACGTGTTAAAACTACTAAATATTTAATTTTATTTAAAAATTTATCAAATAAAGTAAATACTTAATCTTTTTATTTTTTTGATTAAAAAACCTATGCTTACATTTACCAAATGAACGTTTTTGACACTCAAACTACTCCAGCTATTGCATTTGAAAGGTTATTAGCCATTATGGATGATTTAAGAAATAAATGCCCTTGGGATATAAAACAAACCTTAGAAACCTTACGCCATTTAACCATAGAAGAAACTTACGAATTGTCTGACGCCATTTTAGATGGCAACATGCAAGAAATAAGAAAAGAATTAGGCGATTTAATGCTTCATTTGGTATTCTATTCTAAAATTGGATCAGAGACTAATGATTTTAATATTACGGATGTTATTAATGGAATTTGCGAAAAACTAATTAACAGACACCCGCATATTTATGGTGATGTTATTGCAGAAACTGAGGAACAGGTAAAGCAAAATTGGGAGCAAATTAAATTGAAGGAAGGCAACAAATCTGTTTTAGGAGGAGTGCCAGCAAGTTTACCAGCCTTAATAAAAGCATCTAGAATTCAGGAAAAAGCCCGTGGTGTAGGTTTTGATTGGGACAATAAAGAGCAAGTTTGGGAAAAAGTAGAGGAAGAGTTGCAAGAGTTCAAAAACGAATTTAATACACAAACAAATACTGCTATAGACAGCCAAAAGGCCGAGGAAGAATTTGGTGATTTATTATTCTCTTTAATCAACTACGCTCGCTTTATAAACATCAACCCAGAGGATGCTTTAGAGAAAACAAATAGAAAATTTATCAAGCGCTTTCAGTACTTAGAATCCAAAGCGAAAATTTTAGGCAAGCCATTACAAGACATGACTTTAGCAGAGATGGATGTATTTTGGAACGAAGCTAAAAAACTTTAATATTTCTGTATCACATCTTGTAAAAAGTACGTAACCATATTAAAACAAACGGTTATGTATTTAAACAACTTTCAATCCTATACTTTTGGTTTAATTATTACCTTATTTATTCTATTTATTGCTTGTGAAAAAGAGCAGTTAAACAGTTCATCTATAGATTTTGGTGATAAGGTTACTGTTGAGATGAACAGCAGTACTACTATTGGAAAAAGCAGCAACTATTTAATGGTTAAGGTAGAGCAAGTTAATGACAGTAGATGCCCGTCTGATGCAAATTGTATTACTGCTGGTGATGCAATTGTAAGCTTTAAGGTAATAGATGAAAAAGACAACGAGGCTTCTTTCGATTTGTATTATGGTCAAAAATCCAAATTTAAGTCAGATACATTAGCTTTTAGCGTCAATCAAAAAAATTATAAGATGATTTTGTCTAATGTTTTGCCTTACCCTGCAACCAATCAAAAACAAGGAAATAAAAATGTAGAATTATCTATTGTAGCGAACTAAAAATTTAGTACTTTGAGGTATTAAATTTATAAACCTAAAATTATTTTTTAAATGAGTAAATCCCTTAACGAACTGAGCGATCAAGATTTGATTGCAAAGTGTCGGAAAGAAGATAGTAAGGCTCAGGAAATGCTTTATAAGCGTTTTTATGGTTATGCTATGGGGATTTCTTTAAGATATTGTATCAATAGGGACGATGCTTTAGAAAGCGCTAATGATGCTTTTATTAAGCTTTTTAAAACTATTAAATCATTTGATGATGGTAGGTTAATTAAACCTTGGTTTAGACAAATTATAGTAAATTCTGCAATTGACAATAGAAGAAAGAATTTAAAACATGCTGCCGTTTTAGACATAGCGTATGCTGATGAAGCTGTAAACGATCCAAATATCATTAGTAAAATATCGGCACAGGAAATATTAGAATTATTGAAAGAATTGCCAGAAATGCATAGAATGGTTTTTAACCTTTATGAAATTGATGGCTACACCCACGAAGAAATTGCCGATATTTTAGAAATGCCTTCAAGCAGTTCTAGGGTTTATTTATCGCGGGCAAAAGAAAAATTGAGAAGATTAGTGAAGGCTCACTTTTATTTAAATTATGAAAGAGCAATTTGACAAGACATTAAGAAACCATATTAAAGATACATTTGGAAGCTATAACGACCAATATGCATCTGATGGATGGAATAAACTCGTTAATAAAAAACGAAGAAAAAAAAGAGCATTGGTTTTTTGGTACGCTTTACCAAGTGGTATTGCAGCGGCTTTAGCCGTTATTTGGATGTACAATTGGAATACTTTAATTGTGAACCCAGCTACCAGTAGTAAAATGATAGTCAAAACAGAGAAATCCATTCAAAACCAGAAAAATGATCTTACAAAAGACAATCTAAACCAAACCATAATCAGCGCAGAAAATAATCAAGTATTATCCAATACTAAAACAGTTATAAATCCAAATAAAGAAAAACTTATTGCATATAATACTAACCCAGAAGATTATAAATCTGATGAATCAATTGTTGATGAAAATTCAGAAATCATCGAAAATAAAATTGAAATAAATAAAGATAATAATTTGTTATTAAGTATATTAAATGATAGAAAGAGTAATATTAATTCAAATGATAAATTCTTAGTTACAGATTCTAACTCCACTTTCCTTACTACTAATTTAAATACTACAGCTACTTCTAATGATGAAATTGAAAACTTAATTCCTAGAGAAACAGAAATAAAAATTCCACAAAAAAGTAGAGATAACATCGCTAAAAAATTATACCCTAAACAATTAGCCTTAAATAAATTGCCTGCAAGTCCATCGAGCAATAATAACGCTGTAAAACAAAGTAAATTTAATGTTTCTGTAGACGCAAATACTTACTATTCTTTTTCTGAAAGAGGCGTAAACGACCAAGTTAACCTTGGTTTAGGCTTAGCTACTACATATAAAATAAGTAAGAACCTGAGCATCAACTCTGGTGTGCTTTTAAACAGACAAACATCTAGTTTTGAAGGATTAGATAAGTCTAACTTTAACAGCAGATTAGCTGTGAATAGTACTTTTGCAATTGTGCCAAATGCTCAAATAACCAATGCTAAATTAATTGGATTAGATATCCCATTAAATATCCAATATAACCTACAAATTGGTAAAGCAAAAACGTTTATCACTTCTGGTTTTAGCTCTTACAGTGTGATAAATGAAGAATATATCAATGATTTTTCTGTAACAAACTATTATTTTACTGGAGTAAATACTTCTAATGTGAGAACAGTGCAGGATAACCCAGCAGGTTCTTTTACTTATTTCCAATTTGCTCGTACCTTAAATTTCTCGTTCGGAGTGCAATATCCATTAAAAGGTAGAAATAGTTTTTCGGTAGAACCATTTGTAAAATATCCAATAGCAGGATTTGGTTATCAAGATTTAATGATTGGATCTGGAGGCTTAAGTCTAAAGTTTAACTTTAATAAATAAACTATTTAAAAGTTAAAGCTTTAACTGGTGTTATTTTACTTACCAGCATAGACGGCACTATCAAAATAATTAAACAAACGGTTAGTGTCAATAAATTAATAAGCAAAACATCTATAAAGTTTAACTGAATTGGGATAAAACGCATGTAATAGGAAGCTTCGTCTAGCTTAAAGAAATGTGTTTGTTGTTGTAAAATGCCTAATCCAATGCCTAACAAATTCCCTAGCAAAACCCCTACTCCTACTAAGTAAACAGCGTTATACAAGAAAATTTTTCTAATCCCCCAATTGGTTTCACCCAAGGCTTTTAATAAACCAATCATATTGGTACGCTCTAAAATCATGATTAATAAAGCCGATATCATATTGATTACCGCAACCACAAGCATCAGAATTAATATAATCTGTGCATTAATATCTAACAATGAAAGCCATTCAAAAATAATAGGATAATTTTGCGCTACCGTTATAGATTTAATTTGTGGCGGCAAATAAGTCATTAGTCCTAAGGCATTATCGTCTACCTTATCAAAGTCTTTAACCGTCAATTCAAATCCACCTACCTCATCATCTTGCCAATTATTCAGTTTTTTAATAAGATCTATATCTCCAATAACAAAAGTTTTATCAACTTCTTCTATTCCAGTGTTATATATACCTACAATTTTAAATTTTCGCTTTCTTAAAGACTCTTGTACAAAATACATCAAAAAATCATCGCCCACTTTTAAATTTAGGCGCTTAGCAATTACTTCAGAAATGATAATTTGTTTAGCTGCTAAGCCTGGTTCTTTATAATTTAATATTTGGCCAGAATTAATCACTTTTTTGAAAAATTTCCAATTATAAGTGCGGTCAACACCTTTTAAAACCACTCCCTCTACCTCGTTATTGGCTTTTATAATAGCAGGCTTTGTGGCGTAAGGAGCTACGGAGTTTATACCATCGGCTTTTTTAATCTGTTTTAAAGTTTGTTTAGATAAAGAAAAAGGCGAATTTTCTAAGGATGCATTTAAATCATACTTAACCAATTGGATATCGCCATTAAAGCCTCTTACTTGTTCTTTAATTTCGGATTTAAATCCTTTTACAATTGCAATAGCCAATATCATCACACTCAAGCCAAGCATAATGCCCACAATTGCAATTCTTACAATCAACTTAGAAAAAGTGCGATCTGCCTTAAAAGAAATTCTATTTGCTATAAATAATCCTAAATTCAAAAGATTTTGTTTATTTGTACCTACGCAAATATGCAACCATTTAACTTAAAAAAACAAAACGCAGCATGAAAAATTTTCTCTTAGCAATACTAGCCCTACAAATAAATCTGATATGCTTTTCTTGTTCCGGATGTTCTGTTAACAACAAGAAAGTGGAGCAAGCAAAATCAACAGAAACTAAACCGAGTAAAGGCATTTTAACGGGTGCACAACAAACAGAAAAGTACTTACCCATACTAAAGGGAAAAAGAATTGGACTAGTGGTAAACCAAACCGCTCAGATTAATGGTGTTTTATTGGTTGATACGCTAAAAAAATTAGATGTAAATATTAAAGCCATTTTTGGTCCAGAACATGGCTTTAGAGGCACTGCAGACGCTGGGGAAAAAGTAGGGAACTACATAGATAGCCAAACAGGGATTCCCGTAATATCATTGTACGGAGCAAAACAACAACCCAGTAAGGAAGATTTAAAAGACTTAGATTTGGTTATTTTTGATATTCAAGATGTAGGCGTACGATTTTATACTTACACTATTACAATGGCTAGAGTAATGCAGGCTTGCACCGATAGTAAAGTGCCTATGTTAATTTTAGACCGTCCAAATCCGAATGGTCATTTAATAGACGGACCAATTTTAGACCTCAAATTTAAATCTGGTGTAGGCATGCATCAAATTCCAATTGCACACGGACTAACCTCTGCCGAGTTTGCTTTAATGGTAAATGGAGAAGGCTGGTTAAAAGATGCTGCTAAATGTGATGTTAAAGTGATTAAAAATGCCAATTATAAACATCAAGATGCTTACGAATTACCTGTAAAGCCATCTCCAAATCTTCCCAATGCCCTTTCAATATATTTATACCCAAGTCTTTGCTTGTTTGAAGGAACAGTGGTTAGTCAAGGAAGAGGCACTTTATTTCCTTTTCAAGTTATTGGACATCCAGCATTAAAGAAAGATTATTCTTTCACTTTTACGCCAAAAAGTATAGATGGTATGAGTAAAAATCCACCCTTAGAAAACCAATTGTGTTATGGCATAGATTTTAGAAATAGCGACATCAAATCGCTGCAAAAGCAACCACAATTAGATGTTAATTTATGGCTTAATGTTTATAAAGCCTTTCCAGACCAAGCAAATTACTTTAATGCTTTTTTTAATAAATTAGCTGGTAATGATATCTTAATGCAACAAATTAAGGACGGCAAGTCGGAAAAAGAGATTAGGGCATCTTGGGAAGCTGGCTTAACAGATTATAAAGCAAAGCGTAAAAAATATTTGTTGTATGATTAAGGGGTTCAAGTTTTAGGGCGTCCAGATAGCTATCGGGATAACACGCTCACTATATCTTTATGCTCAAAAAAAGAGCAAAAAGGATGTCGTTTCCATCGTTAACGCAAATACAACATCAGAAAAATAAATAACTACCTCTCGGTATCGCTTTTCACCATACCCACAAACTAGGAATTAGGAATAATTCGGCGTAAGAAAAGCAAGAAGGGAGCTCCGCTTCCTACAGCATATCTTAAAGTATAATGATTACTATTAGCCGCTTTCCAAATGGTTTTTGCAACAACTTCTGGTCCGGGAGCAGATTGTGCCGCCTTCATCATCTTTGCAGAAATTTTATCTACATAAGCAGTTTAAACCTGTAAACCCTCTTTCTTTAAAACATCTGGCGAACGGTCATAAAAATCAGTTTTGATAGCTCTAGGTTCAATAATTTTTATTTTGATATTAAATTTTCTTAACTCAAAACTTAACGATTCCTAAAAACCTTCCACAGCCCATTTAGTGCCGTGATATAAGCTGTACAAAGGAAAAGTAACCCTTCCTTCTACGGATGCAATATTGATGATGTACCTTCTTTTTTCTCTCTAAAATAGATAAAAAATCTTTGCAAACACTCATCAATCCAATTACATTGGTATCAAACTGTTTTTCTATTTGCGCTTTATCTGCAGCTTCAAAAGGGGCTAAAGCAGCATATCAAGCATTATTTACCAAAACATGAATGTTTCCAAAATCTTTCAATGCCGCTTAAAAAGCATCGGAAATACTTTCCTCTTTTAAAATAGCTAAAGCATCACATTTTATGGTTTTATATTTTACCAATTCTGTCTCTTCCTTTGGTTTCGCATAGTAGCCGCTACATTCCACCCTCGTTCTGCAAAATAAATTGCTGTAGTTTTTCCAATTCCTGAGGAAGCACCGGTAATAAAGATGGTTTTAGTCATGATTTTTTGGTTAATCTTAATTTTCATAGGCTGATACATTTATTGTACCACTAATAGTTAAATCTAATTATTAATTCTTTTATTTGATTATTCTTTACCATCATGAAAAACAACATATTTATAAAAATTTGCAGATTGCTATACTTAACTCCTTTATGTTTATTAGCATTTTTTACTGACATTAAATGTCAGGAAAATAAATCTGGAAACTTATCTATTAAAACTGGAATTGGTTTAGGCTTTAACTCGGGGAAAAGAGAAGAAGGCTTTGGTTTAGTTTATAACTTTGGAATACAGCAATCTTATGGTAAACAAAATAGACTGCGGTTAAACCCTAATTTAATGATAGGTGGTTTCTCTAATGCTAGCCTAACTGATAATAAAGATAATTTTTTCAGAATAACTAATTTAAGTTTAAATGCTAATTATGATATTTTAAAAGCAAAACCTTTTTCTTTATTTTTGGGTGGAGGTGGTTTTGTAAACTATTCTAGAGGATTGATTGGAACTGGTGGGGATGATGTTTTTTTCAATCAACAATCTGAATTTTTTTATACAATATACTATGGTTTAAATACAACAATAGGTTTAAGAGCAGAAGATGAAAAAAAAAATATAGCTTACGAAGTGAAGCCTATTAGTCTATATTTAGGTAATAAAAAATTTGCCTTAGGTTATTTAATGTTTTCAGTTGATTTTAAATTGAGAAAACATTAAAATCAATCTATTTATTTCCATCATTAAACTTTTCTCTATCAGTTAAAGAATAAATATCCTCTTCAGGATTGTTTAAAAAATCAAAAGATAAAGACTTACTTATATCAGAAAGCCCCAATTTTTCTTCATCACTATTTTCTTCATCCATTAAAATCAATACTTAAACGGGCATATTAAACTTATTTAATTGGCAATCTAGCTTTAAATGTCCTTTACTGTCAGTTTTAGACTGTATTTCAATAGCTCTCATCATTTAATCAATTTTAACAAATTTAATAAAAACGAATGTGATTTGTTACGCTATTAATTTTGCCTTAACGAGTTCAAAAACGTAAATTTGAACTCCAATATAAAGATTTAAACAATCAACATGCAAGATACCACCATTTATAAACCTCAACATAAAATCAGATTTGTTACCGCAGCTTCTTTATTCGACGGGCATGATGCTACCATTAATATTATGCGTAGAATTTTGCAATCGTCTGGAGCAGAAGTGATTCATTTAGGGCATAACCGCTCGGTTGATGAGGTTGTAAATTGCGCCATTCAAGAAGATGTGCAAGGTATTGCCATGACATCTTACCAAGGCGGACATATAGAATATTTCAAATATATGTTTGATTTGTTACAGGAACGGGGTGCTGGACATATTAAAATATTTGCTGGTGGCGGTGGTGTTATTCAGCCAGATGAAATTAAAGAATTAGAAGCTTACGGAATTAACAAAATCTATTCGCCAGATGATGGCCGTAGTATGGGTTTACAGGGCATGATTAACGATATGCTCAGAAAAACTGATTATCCTACTATCCAAACCTTAAACGGAGAGATCAATACATTGCCTCAAAGAAATGTTAAATCTTTAGCATCGGCCATTTCTGTTGCAGAAAATTTTCCAGCAGCAGCAACCGATTTTTTAAATGAAGTCAAAAAACTAATTGGCAATAAAATCATTCCTGTTTTAGGAATTACGGGTACAGGTGGTGCAGGAAAATCTTCTTTGTTAGATGAATTGGTCCGTCGTTTTTTGGTAGAAACTGATAAAACCATGGCTATCATTTCAGTAGATCCATCTAAAAGAAAAACTGGTGGCGCTTTGTTAGGTGATAGAATCCGCATGAATTCGATTAATAATTCTCGAATTTATATGCGTTCGTTAGCTACTCGTCAGGCTAATTTGGCTTTATCAAAATACGTTCAAGAGTCCATAGACATTTGTAAAGCTGCAGGCTTTGATTTGGTGATTGTAGAAACTTCGGGCATCGGGCAGTCGGACACAGAAATAACCGAACATTGTGATGTTTCGTTATATGTGATGACTCCTGAGTTTGGTGCAGCTATGCAATTAGAAAAAATTGACATGCTAGATTTTGCGGATATGGTGGCTATCAATAAGTTTGATAAACGTGGCGCACAAGATGCTTTACGCGATGTAAAAAAGCAATACAAGCGTAACCATAACATTTTTGATGCTAGAGACGAAGATTTGCCAGTTTATGGAACCATGGCTTCTCAGTTTAACGACCCTGGTACTAATAATTTATTTGCTGCCTTAATGCATAAAGTAAAGGAGAAAACTGGTGTTGATTTTGAGGCCAAAATGACTTTTACCAAGCAGGAATCGGAGAAAATTTACATCATTCCACCTGATAGAACGCGTTATTTAGCCGAAATTGCAGAATCAAATCAAGCTTACGCTGAGTGGGTTATCGAACAATCAAAAATTGCACAGCAATTATTTCAGTTGCATGGCACCATAGAATTATTAGAAAATCATCAGGCTACAGCCGAAGAAATAAACCCTTTAAAAACGCTTTACAGCGATATTGAAGAGAAATTAGACGGAGATTGTAAAAAACTTTTGCGCCAATGGCCAGATACGGTAAAGCAATATAAATCCGATTATTTCATTTATAAAGTGCGTGATAAAGAAATTAAGCAATCGTTGTTTAGCGAGTCTTTATCTAAAATAAAAATCCCTAAAATTTCTTTACCTAGATACGAAGCTTGGGGAGATATTTTAAAATGGTTATTGACAGAAAACCTACCGGGCGAGTTTCCTTATGCAGCAGGAGTTTTCCCATTAAAACGTGAAGGAGAAGACCCTACAAGGATGTTTGCTGGTGAAGGTGGACCAGAAAGAACCAATAAACGTTTCCACTATGTAAGTTTAGGTCAGCCTGCAAAAAGGCTTTCTACCGCTTTTGATTCGGTGACTTTATACGGAGAAGATCCACACATTCGTCTAGATATTTACGGTAAAATAGGAAATTCTGGTGTGAGTATTGCCACTATAGACGATGCCAAAAAATTATATTCTGGTTTTGATTTATGTGCAGCTTCCACTTCAGTTTCTATGACTATTAATGGACCTGCTCCTATGCTTTTAGGCTTTTTCTTAAATGTAGCCATAGATCAGCAATGCGAAAAGTACATCAGTGAAAACGGATTAGAAAAAGAAGTTTCGGCAAAAATTGATGCCATTTATGCAGCTAAAGGAATAAAAAAACCGATATATGAAGGCAAATTACCAGAAGGTAATGATGGTTTAGGTTTAATGTTATTAGGTGTAACTGGCGACCAAGTTTTACCAGCCGAGGTATATGCGCCAATTAAAGCAAAAGCTATTGCCACCGTAAGAGGGACGGTACAAGCCGATATTTTAAAAGAAGACCAAGCACAAAATACCTGTATTTTCTCTACTGAATTTGCTTTAAGGATGATGGGCGATATTCAGCAATATTTTATTGACGAGAAAGTGAGAAACTTCTATTCGGTTTCTATATCAGGTTATCATATTGCAGAGGCTGGTGCAAATCCAATTTCTCAATTGGCATTTACACTCTCTAACGGTTTTACTTTTGTAGAGTATTATTTGAGTAGAGGAATGAATATTGATGACTTTGCGCCAAACCTATCGTTCTTTTTCTCTAACGGAATTGATCCAGAATATGCAGTTATTGGTAGGGTTGCGAGAAGAATTTGGGCAAAAGCCATCAAACAGAAATATAAAGGAAACGATAGATCTCAGAAACTGAAATATCATATTCAAACATCTGGAAGGTCTTTACATGCTCAAGAAATAGATTTTAACGATATCCGTACCACGCTTCAAGCATTATATGCCATTTACGACAACTGTAACTCGTTACACACCAATGCTTATGATGAAGCAATTACTACGCCTACAGAAGCTTCTGTTCGCCGAGCAATGGCCATTCAGTTAATTATTAATCGCGAGTTAGGCTTAACCAAAAACGAAAACCCACTACAAGGAGCATTTATTATTGAAGAACTAACAGATTTAGTAGAACAAGCTGTTTTATTAGAATTTAAACGTATTAACGACCGAGGAGGTGTTTTAGGTGCGATGGAAACCATGTATCAACGTGGGAAAATTCAGGAAGAATCTTTGTATTACGAGACTTTAAAACATACTGGTGAATTCCCAATAATAGGTGTAAATACTTTCTTGAATAAAGAAGGTTCTTTAACCGTTTCTCCGGGAGAAATTATTAGAGCTACCGAAGAAGAAAAACAGCTCCAAATTGGAAATTTAAAAGCTTTTCAGGATAGAAATGCAAATAAAACCGAAGCTTTATTACATGATTTGCAACTCAAAGCCGTTGCCGGAGAAAACATTTTTGAAGGATTGATGGAAGCAGCAAAATATTGTTCTTTAGGTCAGATTTCTAATGCGCTTTATGCGGTAGGTGGGCAGTATAGGAGGAATATGTAGGGTTTTAGTGATTTATATAATTAAGATTGATTCAATAAAATTATCATCTTAAATGAAGTTAAAAAATATACTCGTTTTTTTTATTAGCTGTTCTATTTCTTTGAGTTCTTACGGCCAATTAAATAAATCTTTATTAATTAATAAATGGAAGGCTATAAAATATAAAGAGGCAAATGGAGAGCAATTTTCACCACCAAATGAAATGAAAAATGATTATATCAAATTCAATTCAAATGGAACTTATGAAAGTTTAGAATCTGGAATACTTTTAATAAAGGGTAGTTGGACACTAAACATTAAAACAAACATACTCACTTTAAGTCAGCAAACTTCAAAAAACTATCCTAACCTAATTAAATTAAGAATCATAAAATTAACAAAAAATGAATTTGTAGTTGAAGGGAAGGATATTGAAAAAAGTAAACTGATTATATACTCTGTTCCAAAAAAATAAAAACAATGCTGTTCTACATGTTAGTGAAACGCATGTCGAACTTGAAGATAAATTGGATTTATAATCCACATTCTTCTAAAGAAAAAATCACATTAAATAAATGTTTGCAAAATGAACTGGAAAGTTTTAAAAACAGAAGAAGATTACAATAATGCTTCATTAAGATTATTAGAGATTTTGATGCTGAACCTAATTCTCAAAAATATGATGAACTAGAATTATTAACTGTATTAGTTAAAGATTATGGCGAACAAAATTATCAATTACCATAGATGGATGACATAGAGGTCATTAAATTTAGTATGCCAGAGATGGGTATTAAAGCAAAAAAAAATAGAGCCTATTATTGTAAGTAAACGACATGTTTCTGCTTTATCATCTAATAAAAGAGAAATCACTTTAAAGATGGCTCAAAAACTAAAAAACTCCTTTAGCATACCTACAGAGATGTTTTGTACAACGCATAATTTAGCATATTAATAAAAAATATAGATAAGTTTATTGTTCCATCTCTTGTTTCCTCATGGGCATTTGATCAATTATACCATATAATTTAGTAGAGGTAATAATTTTATTTGAACTCAATTTTACACCACCATCTTTACCAATCAGCACAAGCGTAAATAAGGATGGATTGATTTTTAACGAGCTATATTTCTCAAAATTCTTGGTGTTAGTTGCTACTCTGGTAATTTTAATTTGTCTTTCAGTTAAGCCGGCCATATCCTCAGATAGCATTTTGAATTGCTTTGAAGCGGCATCAATTCTGTTTACAGGATAAAATAATATCACTTCTCTATACACCTTGTTTTGACTATAAGTAGGGAGATTAGTAAAGCAACCTATTAACATGATGGAAAACAATAATTTCATATTTTTAAAATAAATCTAATACACAAATCCTATTCAATAAAAATAGGATTATCTATCTTTAAAAACAAACATTAAAATCAAATGTTTAAACACCAAATGAAAGAAATTTAAATCATGAAAAAATTCAATTATACCGCTTTAATATTAATCGCCTTGGTAGCCATTGTTTTTTCACAACCCGCTAAAAGCAATCCCATTAAAGCTAGCAAAGACAAAACTAAAAAATCAAAAGATTTTAAACTTACGCCAATAGAGCATGCAACAGCAGCATTTTCTTGGGCTGGTACCGAGTTTTATATAGATCCAGTTGGTGGCGAAGCTAAATTTGCTGGTCAGGCTAAACCAAATATCATTTTGGTAACTGATATTCACGGAGATCATTTAGACCTTGCTACACTTTCTAAAGTGGTTGCCGAGGGTACAAAGATAATTGTTCCGCAAGCTGTTGCTGATAAATTACCTGCCGACATGAAATCTAAAATCATCATTTTAGGTAACGAGCAAACCATTAAAGTAGACGGATTTAAAATTACTGGTGTTGCGATGTATAATCTAAGAGAAGAAGCAAAAAACTTCCATACCAAAGGCAGAGGAAATGGTTATATAATAGAAAAAAGTGGCATGAGGGTTTATTTCTCAGGCGATACAGAAGATATTCCAGAAATGCGTAACCTAAAAAATATAGACAAAGCTTTTATCTGCATGAATTTACCTTACACCATGACAGAGGATAAAGCTGCTGAAGCTGTTTTAGCATTTAAACCAAAGCAAGTTTACCCTTACCACTACCGCGGAGGAAATGGTTTAAGTGATGTAGCTAAGTTTAAAGATTTGGTTAATGAAGGAAATCCAGCTATCGAAGTTGTTCAATTGAATTGGTACCCTAAATCCAAATAAAAAATAATAAGTATTTAAATCAAAAAGGAGCTCAATATTTGAGCTCCTTTTTGATTTCATAGACATTAATATATTACTCGCTAACAGCTTCTTCGTTAATAAACGATTCTGCCAAAACTGTTAATGCAACATCAGTATCTTTTTCGTTTTTTAATGTTTCAGATAAAATATCATAAATATCTGTATGTCCCATTTGCTTAGCAAAAATTCTTAAGGTGCCATAAGTTGCAATTTCATAATGCTCTACCTTTTGGGCGGCTAAAATTAAACCTGCATCGCGGGTCATGGTATCTCTATCTGTATCTTCAATAATGCTTTCGGCCTCTTTTAAAATACCAGCCATAGCTTCACATTTTTTAGCTTCTGCTTTTACTTCTAATATAGAAAATATGCTTTCTAAGCGCTCAATGTGTAACTTGCTTTCTTCTAAGTGTTTATCAAAAGCTTTAATTAACTCATTACTTGTAGCGGCCTTTTTCATTTTAGGTAAAGCTTTCACAACATGATTTTCTGCCCAATAAATATCTTGTAGCTCTTCAATAAAAAATTTGTGAAAATCAGATTCCTTCATTTCCTTAGTAAGGTTGTTTTTTTCTTTTGTCGTTTTCATGATTTTTATAATTTTAATTTACAGTTACTCTTACTTAGCCAAGAGTTGTGCCAGTTTGAATTATTTTCTCAGAACAAATAAAATAATTGTAATAATGTTTAATTACATATCAATTGTGCTACTTTTATTTAATAATATCATTACTTCCTAAAATATCAGCTTATATTTTTTGAAAAAAACTTCAATAAAACACATAAATCAACTATTTGGATACACTTTAATTCATAAATTTTAAATCAGATGTTTAATTTAATTCTGAGAATTAGGTAAGAGAAAAAATCGACTAAAAAGTATTGATACAATTAAAATTAAATTTGATATAAAATATTTAAAAATGGACCAGAAAATAATTAACCTATATGATAAATACACGCATTCATCTAAAATAGATAGAAAAGGATTTATCAGCAAATTAGCTAAGTTAACTGGCGGTATGGCTGTGGCGCTAACCTTTTTGCCATTACTAGAGAACAACTATGCATGCGCAAGTACAGTTACTTTTGAAGATATATTGATTGAAGATATTGTTTATCTAGCGAAAAACGGTCCAATGAAAGCCCATTTAGCACAACCAAAAGGAAAGAAAAAAATTGGGACTGTGCTGGTCATACACGAGAACAGAGGATTAAACCCACATATTAGAGACATTGCAAACAGAATAGCAAACGAAGGATATATTGCCATGGCAGTAGACGCACTTTCGCCATTTGGAGGCACACCAGCAAATGAAGATGATGCTAGAGGGCTATTTTCTAAATTAGAAGCAGATAAAAATCTTCAAAACTTTATAGATGGTTTAGCCTATTTAAGAACATTACCAAATGCCAATGGTAAAGTAGGCTGTGTAGGATTTTGCTGGGGCGGCGGAATGGCAAACGATTTAGCCGTTAATGATGCTAACCTAAATGCAGCAGTTGCTTATTACGGCCGACAACCAAAGACGGAAGATGTAGCAAAAATAAAAGCCGAAGTTTTAATGCAATATGGAGGTTTAGACGAAAGAATAAATGCTGGCATTCCTGCTTACCGCAATGCCTTAGAGAAAAACAACATAAAACATCAAATATTTATTTACGACGGCGTTAATCATGCTTTTAATAATGATACCTCTCCTACTCGTTACCATGCAGAAACCGCTAAATTAGCTTGGGACCGTACTTTAGCATTATTTCAAAAAACATTAAGTTAATTCCTTTCATTTTACTATGAAAAATTTAATTTTAGTAATATGCTTAGCTACTAGTATTTTAGTGAATCAATCCCAAATAACTGGTTGTTCCCTTTTATCAAAAACACTTATTTCAGATCAGTTTCAGAAGAATTTTCTTTATTGGCTGGTTACAGGTACTTGGTAGGCAGCGGTTCTTCTTTAAGTTTTTCTAGTGGCATCTCTAGAACAAAATATAAATATTATGGAGAAGAGGGTAACGACCCAGAGTTTAGAGATTATTATTTAGGTCTCCCATTTGAAGCTAGTTTTACATTATTTAATCAAAAAAAAGAAAGGTTTAGAATTTACGGATTAATTCCAGTGGGTAGGCCAGTTTGTTTAAGCAACAGTATTGGAGTAAAGCTTTATGGTAATTTATCTAGAAACAGTTTTGTAGGCTTAGGTTTAAATTTGGGTTACGGGTTTTATAAAAAATATTAAGACCAATTGTATAAATTATATGGGCGTTTTAAAACGCTATCCGCTGTAGTCCCGAAGAAAAATCGGGAGCTGCCGCTGCTATCGTTAACGCAAAAAAAAAACACCAAATACAGTTAATCTAAACGTTGTCTAACCGCTTCATATAAAATAACTCCAGCAGAAACAGATACATTTAAAGACTCAATAGTTCCATGCATTGGGATTTTAGTTAGATGATCACAATTCCGCATCAAATCAAAAGAAATCCCTTCATCCTCTGCCCCCATAATAATAGCTGTTGGTGCAGTAAAATCGGGTTTATATATAAAATCTTCTGTTTTTTCTGTACAGCCCACAATTTGCAAACCGCTATCCTTCAAAAAGCGTAGAACCTGTAATAAGCTGTCATGCCTACAAACCGGAATTTTATATAACGCCCCAGCAGAAGTTTTTACAGCATCTGGATTTACCTGTGCAGCACCTTTTTTGGGTACAACTATGGCATGTGCACCACAACATTCGGCAGTACGGGCAATGGCTCCAAAATTTCTAACATCAGTAATCCCATCTAAAATTAAAATTAATGGCACCTCACCTTTCTCAAACACATTTGGAATAATATCTTCTATCTTTTGATAAGTTATTGGAGAAATAAAAGCAACAACACCTTGGTGATTTTTATTGGTAATTCTATTTAACTTATCTATTGGAACTTGTTGAGACGGAATATCATGAGTTCTTAGTAAAGTCTTTAACTCAGACAATAATTCTCCGTTTAAACCACGCTGTAAAAATAAAGATTCTATATCTTTACCAGAGCTAATAGCCTCTATCACAGCTCTAATTCCAAAAATCATCTGATTTACTTCTCTATCCAGAGGTTTAAAATTTCTTTCCATAAGCTTCAAAATTAAATAAAATTGAGTTCTTACTTAAGAAAAACATCATTAAAAATCAATACCCTAAACTTTATTAACATTGCTTATATTTATTAACATTCAGTTTGAGTTAAATAGACTTGGTATTTTTTACTTTACTAACAAGTTATAAACAATAGATGTTGATATTTAGGTATATAAATCTAAGCAAAGCCAATAGTGTAACTCAAACACTAAGAGATGTGTTTATAACTCTAATTAATTGTAGGTTTAATTTAATATATTTTTGTTGCTATGAGTTTAGATTCCGAATCAAATAAAGTGGCAAATTCCAAAGACAAACGTGGTAGATTAACCAATTTAGTTTCTGGTTTGGGTAAATTACCTCCGCAAGCTTTAGATTTAGAAGAAGCTGTTTTAGGCGCATTAATGTTAGAGAAAGATGCGTTATCTGCTGTTATTGATATTCTTAAGCCAGAGGTTTTTTATAAAGACGCCCACCAAAAAATATTCCAATCTATACAAACTCTTTTTACCGCATCGTCTCCAGTAGATATTTTAACGGTAAGCGCTCAATTAAGACAACAAGGTGATTTAGAAATGATTGGTGGTGCTTTTTACATTACCGAATTGACAAACAGAGTAGCTTCTGCTGCTAACATAGAGTTTCACGCTCGTATTATTTCACAAAAATTTATACAACGCGAGCTGATTAGAATTTCTACAGATATCATCAATCAATCTTACGAAGATACAAGCGATGTTTTTGAATTGCTAGACTATGCAGAAAAAAACCTTTTTGATATTGCCCAAAATAACTTAAGAAGAGATTCTAGAAAAATAGATGATATTGTAAAGGAATCTTTAAAAATGTTAGAATCTTTAAGAGGTAAAGAAGACATTTTAACAGGTGTTCCATCTGGTTTTACCGCTTTAGACCGAGTGACAAATGGTTGGCAAAAATCTGATTTAATCATTATTGCTGCTCGACCTGCAATGGGTAAAACGGCATTTGTTTTAAGTTGTGCCCGCAACGCATCTGTTCAGTTTAACAAGCCGGTGGTTTTTTTCTCCTTAGAAATGTCATCTGTTCAGTTAACCAATCGTTTAATTTCTGGTGAGTCCGAAATTGAACAAGAAAAGATTAGAAAAGGGCAACTAGAAGATTGGGAATGGCATAAATTAACTTCTAAAATTGGTAATTTAAGTGAAGCTCCGTTAATTATAGATGATACCCCTGCTTTAAATGTTTTCGAGTTTAGAGCTAAATGTAGACGTTTAAAAGCACAGTACGATATCCAGATGATTATCATCGATTACTTGCAGTTGATGCAAGGTAAAGCCGATGGTAAAGGTGGTGGTAACCGTGAACAAGAAATCAGTAGTATTTCTAGGGCTTTAAAACAAGTGGCCAAAGAATTAAATGTTCCAGTTATTGCGCTTTCGCAATTGAGTAGAGCAGTAGAAAACAGACCTGGTGGATCAAAAAAACCAATGCTATCGGATTTAAGAGAATCTGGTGCTATTGAGCAGGATGCGGATATGGTATTATTCTTATACAGACCAGAATATTATGGATTAGACCAAGATGAAAATGGTAACCCTACCGCTGGTATTGGCGAAGTAATTATTGCTAAGCACAGAAACGGTGAAACCGGGAGTGTGCCACTTCGATTTATTGGTAAATATGTTAAGTTTACCGATTTAGAAGATGGTTTTGGTGGTGTGAATACTTTTGAAAATAAAAATGAAGCAGACCCGTTTTCAACAAGTTTAGGCCCGTCTTCTCAGTTTGAAAGTATTACTTTAAAACCAAAAAATTGGGACAATGATGAGGACGAAGTTCCTTTCTAAATTAATAATACTGAATTAGATTTCGATTTTTGATTTTCAACTCTATAGGTTTTGAGTTAAGGAAAGTCCAATGGACTCCTCTAGAAAAGTGGCATCCACGCCAGTGGTCGGGTAGCTTTTTTTGCTCTTACCCATTAGCTAATTGCAAAAAAACTATAACGGATAGCCTGCCCGAACGCCCAAATTAAATTCATGGGTACCCTAAAAATTACAGTAAAAAAAAATCCCGAAATGCTCGGGATTCTTTGTTTGAAATATTTTCTAATTTTGCTTATCGGCAGCAATTTCTATGGTTTTATCAACTGTTTTAACCAATTCTAAGGCAGCATCTTTTAATTTATCATTAGAACTGTATGCAGCATCAATTATAATTGTTTTAGATTTTCTTTGATAATCAAACTCTAGTAAATAACGGGGTGATTTTCCTGAGGTATCGCCAATCATTTTTTCTGGCCAGTTCCAAAAACCAAGATCGGAAGCTTTACGGTGTAGGTACAACAAATCGTCTTTAGATATTTTAACTTTCATTTTAATCACAGAATCTCGCTGATTTACGTATTGATACTCCATGGTCTTAGAAGAAAAAGTTTTATCGAAATTATTCCCTAAACCTGCTTTCAGCGTAATATTCTCGAACTCGGTAAACTTATAAGGTGCATTTTTTACCATAACCGTATAGTAATAAACACAATATAATAAAAAGGGAAGGCTAATACTTAAGCCTAAAAATATTTTTTTAAATTTATCACTCATCATCTTTTAAACTTCTAAAAGTTCTTCATTGTTTGCATTTTCATCAAACTCCCCCTCCCACTTAGCAATAACTACAGTTGCCAAACAGTTTCCAATTACGTTTACAGATGTACGAGCCATATCCATTAACTCGTCTATTCCTAAAATAATAAATATTGGCCAAACAGGTAGGTTAAATGAAGCTGCTGTACCTAATAAAATTACTAAAGATGCTCTTGGAACACCAGCAACACCTTTACTGGTTAGCATAAGGGTAAACACAATAATTAATTGCTGCCCAATACTCATGTCTATGCCTGCCGCTTGCGCCACAAATATGGCTGCTAATGCTAAATAAAGCGTGGTACCATCTAGGTTAAAACTATAACCGGTAGGTATTACAAAAGCTACAATTTTACGGGGGACACCAATTCTTTCCATGGCTTCCATGGCTCTTGGCAATGCAGCTTCTGAACTGGTGGTTGCAAATGCGATAGAAACAGGCTCGGCAATGGCTTTTAAAAACTTTTTAATTGGTACGCCAACTATTAGTGCAATTGGTAATAATATCAATAATAAAAACGCGATTAAAGCTACGTAAAGTGTAGCTAACAACTGAATAAGGTTTAATAAAATACCTAATCCCATGTGCCCCACTGTAAAAGCGATAGCTGCACCAACACCAATTGGCGCAAAGTACATGACGATATTGGTAAACTTAAACATGACTTCAGACAAGCTTTCCGCAGCTTTTAACATTGGTCGGCGCTTATCTTCTCTTACCATTGCTAGGGCAATACCAAAAATAATACTAAATATAACAACTTGTAATACTTGCCCTTCGGCTATAGATTTTGCTATGTTTTCTGGAAAAACATGAAGAATAATTTCTGTAGCAGTTTGGGGTTCTACCTTTTCTAAAGTTTCGGTAATTTCTGTTGGTGCTTTTATACCAACACCAGCCTTTGAGACATTAATAGCAACTAATCCTATAAAAAGCGCTAATGTAGTTACCACTTCAAAATAGACTAGAGATTTCCAGCCCATTCTGCCTACTTGTTTTAAATCTGAATGACCAGCAATACCAAAAACCAATGTTGCAAATAGTAATGGTGCCACAATGGTTTTAATCATTTTTAAGAAAATCTTGCTTAATACTTGTAGGTTGATGGCTATCCCTGGGAAATCGTTTCCTATCTCCGCACCTACAACCATAGAAATTAAAATCCACGATGTTAGGGATTTTTTCTCCCAGCCATAAAGCAATAAAGTAAAAATGGCTAACCACCTTACTATTAACAAAGTTGTTTCTGGAATACCAATAATATGATAGTAATCGAGTAAGGTTAAAGCTGAGGCAATAAAAATTGCTATCAATGCAATTAAAGGAATTCTTTTTATCTTCATATTTAATAATTTATATTATGGCAAAAGTAACTATTTTGCCGATGTCCACAAATGCAATTATAATGAACAGTCCGAAATTAAATGATTTAAAAAAAGAATTACAGCATTTAGATGTAAACCGATTAAAAGATGTTTGTTTAAAGCTGGCTAAACATAAAGTAGAGAATAAAGAACTGTTAAACTATTTACTATTTTACGAGGATACTAAAGATGAATACATCAATAACATTAAAGGTATTATCATTACTGAGTTTGATGATTTACACCCTAGCATTTACTATGTAAAAAAGCAGTTGAGTAAGCTGACTAGAATGATGAATAAGCATATTAAGTTTATTGGCGAAAAGGATAAAGAAATTGAAATAGTTTTATGCTTTTGCGATGAGTTTATCAAACACCCTATTGTTAAAGCTGGCTATAAAGCTTTAAGCTTGATGCTGTATAGGCAATTGAAAAGGGCAAACAAAATAATACCTAAGCTAAATGAAGATTTGCAATTTGATTTTCAGAAGATATTTAACGATTTAATTGCTACGCTTAAAAAGAAAGATTCGCAATTTAGTGTTTGGGACATCACTTAATTTTAAAAAATTGTAACAATTAACACTTTTTGTTTTCTAAACGTAAAAGCAAATAAATTAAATGTCTAATCAGGAGCAGGTCTTTAAGGAAATTTTTCAGGCTAATTCTAAGAAAATATATCATTTATGTTTCGGTTATACCGGAGATGATGCTTCTGCAAATGATTTATTACAAGAAACTTTTTTAAAGGTTTGGCAAAACCTAGATAAGTTTAGAAATCAATCTATGATTTCTACATGGATTTACCGCATTGCTGTTAATACTTGTTTAACTTATCTTAAAAAAGAAAAGCGACAAGCTAAAGAAGAGCTTACGCCAAACATGATAGAAAATACGGAAGAAGGTTTGGCCGACCAAGAAAAGCAAGAACAAATAAAAACTTTATATACCTGCATTTCAAAATTAGACGAAAACGAGAGAATTATTATTACCCTTGTGATGGATGAAATACCATACCCAGAAATTGCAGAAATATCGGGTATTTCTGAAGGTAATTTAAGAGTGAAAATACATAGAATTAAACACAAGCTAACCGAATTATATAATCAGCATGAAAGACTTTGATTCATTAATTGGCATTTGGAACGAGCAGAAAACTGCTCCGGTTATTGATTATAAAGAAATAATAAATAGCTATAAAGCTAAACGCGATAAACTTACTCTTAAATTTTTAAGAGAAATTTTAATGATGCTGCCTGCTTTGGTGGTGATTGTATATTTGTTTTTCGCTATAGAATTTAACTTTTGGACTTCTTATGTCGGTTTATTTATAACTGCCTCCTGCTGTTTATATTTTATTATTGCTCAGTTAGTAAATATCAAAAATGTATCTGATAGCAATACCTTATTTGACCAGCCTAAAGACCACATATTATTTATTCAAAAATTTAAAAAGGCTCGCCTTACGCAGCATACCAGAAATTATAAAATTTACACTCTAGTTTTAGGTTTTGGTTTATCCTTATATTTTGTAGAATTTTTCTACATGCTAAATGTTTGGTTAATGGTTTTAGTAGTAAGTGCAACTATTGCTTGGTTTATTGTATGTTACATTTATTTGAATAAAATGTACTTAAATAAAGAAGAAAAACGCTTTAACGATATGATAACCGACTTGGAAAGGTTGAATGAACAGTTTAAGGATGTGGAGTAGGGTTATGAGGAAATTATACTTTTAAGCCTTTTCTTGAAATTATTTTTAAAGTTATTAAATAAAGCTCTTTTAGCATTATAACTAACCGTAAAATAGGGCACCAACTCTGGGTTAAAATTACTTTTAAATTCGGCTATATTTTTAAAATTAGCACCAAGATAATCTAAACAAACATAACCTTTATCTGCTAGCCAATGGTGTAACTTCACATAAAGATATGCGGTAGTTTGAGATTGATTATCATCTGCGAAGGTATGATTATAAAGTAAATAAGCTTTATTATCTAAATCATCTATTAAAACAATAGCACTACCTAAATACTCGTTATTTATCTCATTTTTTATAATAAATGTAAAAACAAGATTATTTCTTTCTAATGAGGTTACCCATTTTTGTATTAAACTAATAATAACATTTCTAAAGCCAATTCTTTTTAACTGATGAATATAATTCAACCAAATATCATCAGTAATCTGTGATAAACTAAAAGTTAGCTTTAATTCATTAATTGCTTTATCGTAATTTCTTCTTACATCTGTTTTAAAATTTAATTCTGATAGGTTTTTGATATAAGTGTACCTAATATCTACTGTAAAACCTTCCCATTTAAAAGGTCTAACGTCAACTATATTTGTAGGTAAAACTAACTTTATATCATCATACTTATTTTTAAGACTTGCAATAGACTGCATGAGAACTTGATTGATCTTTTTTTCTTTTAATCCTTGCTTAATCCATAGACCTGAATAGTTATTATAAAATTTTGCGCTAATAATGGCGCTACCTTTTTCCATTAGTGCAAATGCAACCATTGGCATTTCTTTTTCCAAGAAAATAAAGTAAATAGTTTTACTATCATTTAGATTTGCGATGCAGTCTAAAAAATTTGGATTAGCAAAAATATGAGTTGAAACGGTTTCAATAAATCTATTTCTACTTACACTTTCTAACATAAAACTGATGAATTCTTTGGTTTAATCATTAATGAAACCAAATATAAAATAAAAAACCGCTTAATTTTATTAAGCGGTTTCATATTAGTTTCAGACTTTATTTAATAATCTAATCTAAAAACTATTGGCATTACATAGCTTACTCTTACTGGTCTACCATTCTGAAAACCAGGTTTCCAAAAAGGAGATTTTTTGATCACTCTAATTGCTTCTTCGTCACATCCATAACCTATTCCTTTCAATACTTTAACATTAGAAAGTTCTCCATTTTTCTCCACTACAAAAGATACGGTAACTCTTCCTTGTATGCCTTCATCTCTTGCTTGAATAGGATATCTCAAATTTTTACCTAAAAATTTAGCCCAAGCATCCATGCCGCCAACAAATTCTGGCATGATTTCTACTGTACCAGCATAATTTAGGTCATTTCCATCTTCCACTCCTTCGCCAGTGCCATTACCTTTTCCTTTGTCATCAGATGTAGAAGCATTTAATCCCGCAGATGCTTCTGTTCCAGATTGATCTACATTACTAATAATACTTGTTTCTATAGTTTTTAAATCTGGTAAATCTATTGCCTTAATGTCGTTGGAAGGTTTAATATCTCCGCTATAATTAATGGTTTTTAAATCTTGTGGTTCTTGACTTTGTGATTGTTTTTCTTCTCCTTTTGGTTTTTCCACTTTTGGTTTTTCAATCAAGTCAACAGGTGTTACCACATAAAGTGAATCGGGATTTATTGGCTTAGGAACAGTTACCACTTCTTCTTTAACCCAAGAGAATGAGGAGAATATAATGGCGCTAAATAACAGAAAAACAACCAAGAGCAATGCTTTAAGCAAATAGCTACCAGATTCTTTTCTAAGCACATAAGCGCCATAAGATTGATTTCTGTTTTCGAAAATAAGACTAAGCCACTCGGCCTTATTTACATTGTTGGTTTTGAATAACATAGAGATTGATTTAAAAGGTTTATAATTTTTTAGCTAAAACGATAAGTCTTCTCAAAATATTATCCAAATGTAACATTCTTGTTATAATAAATTTTCAATAAAAAAAAAGAGCCTCGACATACGAAGCTCTTCCAGTTCAAAAAAATTTATTAATTAAGGCCAAATACCCATAGTCATGTAAGAAATGGCTATTTTGTCTATTGCAGCAACAAATCCTGCTGTTCTTAAACTATCAATATTTTTAGTCATTTTTAATTCTCTAATTTCGTGGTAAGAACGAACCATCGTATCTTCTAAACCAGAATTAACTAATTCTAATTCAGTAGCACCTTTAGCAACTAATAACCTTTGCTCAGGAGATAAGGAAACACCCGTAGTTTTCTCTATCAAATTCATGATATTGATGTTAGAATTTTCATCATATCTACGTCCCATACGTCCAAAAGCTACGTGAGATAAGTTTTTTAACCATTCGAAATAAGAAACAGTTACACCACCTGCGTTAGCATACATATCTGGAATAATAATGCCACCATTCGCTATAAAAGAAGCCGCTGCAGCAGGTATTGTTGGGCCATTAGCACCTTCACAAATAATTTTAGCTTTAATACGTCCTACGTTTTCCTCTGTGATTACATTTTCTAATGCAGCTGGCACTAAAATATGGCAATCTTGTTCTAGACCTTCGGCAGAATTTTTAAACTCTTTTTTCGCTTTAGCATATCCTAATATAGAACCAGTAGTTTTTCTGTGATTAAAGACATCATCTAAATCTAGACCGTCTTCATTATAAATAGCGCCTTCATATTCGCAAAAGCCTACAATAGTAGCACCAAATTCTATCAAAAATTTCGCAGAATGATAACCTACATTACCTAAACCTTGAACAATAACTTTTTTACCTTCTAAACCTGCAGAAAATCCTAAAGCTTTCATATCATCCGTAAACGAAACACACTCTCTTATTGCATAAGCTACACCACGACCAGTTGCTTCTCTCCTACCAGCAATACCATGTAAAGCAATTGGTTTTCCAGTTACACAACCTAAGGCGTCTAATTGCCCAGGATTCATGGTTAAATAAGTATCCGCAATCCAAGACATTTCTCTTTCGCCCGATCCATAATCTGGAGCAGGAACATCAATACCAGGACCGATAAAATTCTTTTTGATTAATTCTACTGTATATCTACGTGTGATTGTTTCTAACTCAGCAACAGTATAATCTTTCGGATTAATTTTAATTCCACCTTTTGCTCCCCCAAAAGGCACATTAACAATAGCACACTTGTAAGTCATTAAAGCAGCCAAAGCCATTACTTCGTCTTCGTTTACCATTTCGCTGTAACGAATACCACCCTTAGTAGGCGACATGTGATGAGAATGTTCTACCCTCCAAGCATGTATAATCTCAAAACTATTTCCTCTGCGGATTGGGAATTGAAAACGATAAACACTGTTACAAGCCTTAATTTGACTTAACAAACCTTTGTCGTGGTTAGTGTATTTAGCAGCTTGATCTACAAAAGAACACACATCATCGTAAAAATGAGGTTCCTGAGTTAATAAAATATCATTTGCATGAGCCATATAAATATGATTTTAAATTATAATTGGTTTTAAATTTGTGCGAAGGTGTGGTAAAAAAAACGAATTTCGCAATCAAAAAATTGTTAGTGTTTTGGATACACATGGTTTAAACTATTAAAAATTACCTTTGAACAGTTTAAACTATACATTTGAACTATTTCTGATTTTCGACTTTTTTTAATCTTTTATCTATTGTGAATAGATAAATGATAAAAACTAAAAAAAGTAAGACCATTGCGGCTACAACCACATATATTTTGCCAGATGATCTTAATTCATCGGCCATCTCTACACCACTATCATTAGCAAATGAAGAGATAGTTAAAAACATGATGGTAAAAAATAAAATAATACTCTTCTTCATTAACTAATTTGATTTTGTTTATCTTCTAATATTCTTATTCTATATCTAATAGTCAATATCCAAACAGACATTAAAGCCCATCCAATCATTGCTGGATAAAGTACTAATTTCATTCTGCTGTCTAAATCATATTGTCCAAAAGCAGGATTACCTCCGTTACCAGGATGTAAAGAATCTGTTAACCTAGGTAAAATAAATATAAGAACTAACATTACTGGGAATGCAAAAATATTATAAATAGCTGAAATCTTTGCTCTTTTTTGCTCTTCATCTAAAGAGCCTCTTAATACGACATAAGCTAAATATAATAATGTAGCAATAGCAGAACTGTTTAATTTAGGATCATTAGGCCAGTAATCTCCCCAGGTAAAATTAGCCCATGTCATTCCTGATGCAAATCCTACAGCTGCAAATATTAAACCCGTATTAACTGCTTCTATAGCCATTAAGTCATGCTTAATTTGATTACTTTTTAGATATTTTATACTGTAAATTATAGAAACAAGATACGCTATAAACATACCTATCCACATAGGTACATGGAAATAAACTGTTCTTATACTTTCGTGTAAAATAGGAAGTTTAGGTACATTAATTAAAAGTCCTCCAATAACCGAATACAAAATTAATGTGGCTGCCAAAATTTTCCACCATGATTTATACATAAATTCTAAATTAATCTCGCCAAAGGTAAGGAAATAGGATTAAAGATATAACTATTACGATACCATTTATAGCACAAAGCACACCTATTTCATCGTAGGAAACACTTCTATCTAAACCATCCATTGCATTTTTTGATAATTTAATGATTAAGATAAGCAAAGGTATAATTACCGGAAAGCTTAGTATTGCCATTAAAGTTGCATTATTATTTGCTTTTGATGCAATTGCAGATATCATGGTGAAAACCGTAGAGAAACTTAGCGCACCCAAAAAAACAGATAAAAAATAAAGAGGTTGATCTCCTACGGTGTTTTGAAAAACTATGCTGTAAAAAAACAACGCAATTGCTGACATCAATATCATTAATAAAATATTATAAATAATTTTTGATAAGATAACGGCAATCGGACTTGCAATTTGATAATAATACAATAACCTCCCTTTGCTTTCTTGCATAAAACTTTTTGCAATTGCATTGATGGCGGCAAAAAGCATAATGATCCAAAATAAGGCATTCCAAACTAAAGGTGGCGTTGTTTTAAACGATAAAAAACACACAAAAACAGTAGAAACTACATACAATAAAATACCATTAAGGGCATATTTAGAACGCCACTCTAATTTTATTTCTTTAATAATTAAGCTTTTTACTTGTGCTGTTAATTTCATTTTTCTTATTTCTGACTTTTGATTTAGCCAGACTTACGAAGTTTTTAAAACTTCGTAAGTCTTATTTTGAACAATTTTATGTGATTCTATGAATCCTTCAACATCTCCAAACCAATTTAGAACTTCCTCTTTTTTAACCAGAGTTAAATTATTTGACAAATAAGCAGGATAAGACGAAAATCTATAATCTTCTAAATTTTTAACAAGAAATGATCTAACTGGATTTTGATGAATATAGGTAATAATTCTAGTGAAATAACAATCTTCAACGATCTCTATACTTTTAAATCTACCTTGAAATAAACTTCCTACTCGGTTATATTTTTTGTTTATTGATTTAGAATAAGATATAAAAAAGTTTTTAATCCCTTTTTCAAATGTTGTTTCATCAATTATTTTAATAAAAAAATGAAAATGATTAGGCATTAAACAATATGCTACAACATCAACAGATGGAATTAGATATTTTTTAAATTGAGTTAAAAAATAAATGTAGTTATCTTCCTAAAAATAAATGTTCTCTTTATTATTTCCTCTATTGTAAATATGATAATAACTATCATTAAAATGTTTCATTGAGAATAATCATTTTCTTTAGACAGACTTACGAAGTTTTTGAAACTTCGTAAGTCTTACTTAAACCTTCTTAATTTCTCTTAAGAATTTATTTTTAAAACCATAAGCATTAAAAAAAAACAATTAATGTTCTCTTTATTATTTCCGCTATTATAAATGTGACAATAACCATCATTAAAATATTTCATAGGAAATAATCATTTTCTTTAGCCAGACTTACGAATTTTTAAAAAATCGTAAGTCTTAAAAAACCATCTTTATTTAAATAGTATTAAAAAATTAGTTTTTCTTCTCTTCCGTAACAATTCCCATTTTCTCGGCAAAATGAGCGCAATAATCTCTTAAATCTTCCACTATTAATGTTTCGCCTGTTGCTCTTAAAAAGCTATCTCCCATAGTTTGCAAAGTCTCATAAAAGAAACGTTTCATTTCATCTACCGGCATATCTTTAGTCCAAAGATCTATTCGTAAACTGTTTTTAAAATTATGATCCCATAAGGCTAACATCATAGATTTTACGGCCAAAGCCTCTTTATTTTCAGAATCTGATGATTCCCAAGTGATATTTTCTGGAACGTTACTGTCGTCTAGTTCGATAGTTATTTTAATTTCCGCTTTTTTCATTTATTTAATATAATTTTTGTGGTGATGAAAAACCATGACTTCATAATCCTTAACATGAGGATTACAAAAAATCATGCTAGTTTCATACTTTTTGAGAAATGAGAATCATGATCGCTATTAATAAAACAAATGAGCCTTCGATCAACCAAAGCCATTTGGTGTTTTCTATAAATCTTCTAAATAAAATATCGGTTAAAAAAAGTATCAGCGTAAGCGCTAAAGTATATAAAACCTTTGCCGTAGCACTTATACCAGCACTTGTAGTATCTAAACCCAATAAACAATAAACCGCGTAGGTTAAACAAATGGCCACCACAATGTTAAGCGGAGTTAATTTTATTTTTGCCATTTATTTGTATTTTCTCTTTTTTGCCGCCGACATTTTTTCGCCCCCTGCTTTTGCTCTAGCAGCTTTAAATTTTGTGCGTTGCGTAAATGTTTTCTTCTCATGGAAAGCTCCCTTAAAATCTGGATCTTCCTTACGCTTCTGATCATCTACTTGTTTGGCAATAGCTTGTTTCTCTTCGTAAGAAGTTTCTTCTATATATACTTTTTCAGGGATGCTTAAAACAGGGATTTGCTGTCTAATTAGTTTTTCAATTTTATTGATGAAATGCTGCTCGGCTTCATTACAAAAAGTGATGGCTTTTCCTAAATTTAAGGCTCTACCTGTTCTACCAATTCGGTGAACATAATCTTCGTAAATAACAGGAACATCAAAATTAATAACATGAGTAACATCAGAAACATCTATACCTCTGGCTGCTACATCAGTAGCCACTAATATTCTAACTTCATCGTTTTTAAAGGCATTAATAGAGTTTATTCTGGTATTCTGACCTTTGTTAGCATGTAAAACTTTCACATGACCTTCATTAAATCTTCGCAATAAAAATTTATATACATTCTCTGCATTGGCTCTGCTTCGGCAAAAAACAATGAGTTTTTTTACCTCAGGGTCTTCCTCAACAAATAGTTTTAACAGATTAATCTTTGTTTTAAAATTGGGTACATGATACAAAACTTGCTCTACGGTAGCGGCTGGGGTTGCCTGCGGGGTAACTTCAATTTTGGTAGGCCAAAGCAAAAAGTTTTCGGCAAGAGTTTCTACACGTTGATTCATGGTTGCCGAGAATAACATATTTTGTCGCTTTCGCGGAACTACTTCTAATATTTTATTGATTTGAGGCATAAACCCCATATCCATCATTTTATCAGCTTCGTCTAAAACTAAAATCTCTAATTTTTTTGTACCAATATGTCCTTCTAGGTATAAATCCATAAACCGACCTGGGGTAGTAATTAGAATATCTATCCCTTTTTTAAGATTTTCTATCTGCGTTTTCGGACCTAAACCACCATAAATCACCATAGAACGTAAATCGGTGTATTTAGCATATTTCTTTACGTTCTCTTCAATTTGCATGGCTAACTCGCGAGTGGGCGCTACAATTAACCCTCTTATGTCATTGCCTTGAGCATATTTCAGCTTCATGATCATAGGCAATACAAAAGCAGCTGTTTTACCTGTACCTGTTTGCGCAATCCCTAAAACATCTTGTCCGTTTAAAATTGGCGGAATAGCTTTTTGCTGAATAGGAGTAGGATTTTCGTATCCGGTGTCTGCAATAGCGTTAAGCACTTGCTTATTAAAACCGAAATCCTCGAATTTTTTGGACATGGCGCAAAGATACAGTTTTGAATGGCGATGTTAGAAGGTTGATTGTAGATTTTAGCGATAATGGTTGTTTGGTTTATTTAATACTGTATTTGGGTGGGATTAAAAACAGAGGGTGCCAAGTTTTCACAGTGGTAAACAAAGCTAAATAGAGGTTTTTACATTCGGAGGACGCTGAGGTCACAGAGCTGGGTGGTTAAGGTTTTTCTTTTGAGAGCTTTGCATGAAATTTTCAACCACTGAGGGCACAAAGTTTTCACAGAGGTAAAGAAAGCTAAATGGAGATTTTTAACCACAGAGGACGCTGAGGTCACAGAGCTGGGTGGTAAAAATTTCTACCGAAGGCTTTTTTAGATTTTCCCCCTTAGATTAAACGTTTTAAATTTTCCTTTGCAAGCTTTGCGAAAAATCTTTGCGGGCTTTGCGTGAAATTTTTGAAAATTTGAAAGAACTTTCAAATTAATACCATCCGAAATGTTTTTTTTTCACGCGAAGAAAAAACCAAGAAGAAGCAAAGAGGGCAAAGCTTATAGAACTGCTCTTCTATTTTCAAAAAGAGTGAACAAGTCTTTTCAAGCTTTAGATCAAAAATTTGCGAGCCTTGCGTAAAATTTTTAACCACAGAGGACGCTGAGGTCACAGAGCTGGGTGGTAAAAATTTTTGCCGTAGGTTTTTTTAGGTTTTTCCCCTTAGATCAAACGTTCTAGATTTTCCTTTGCAAGCTTTGCGAAAAATCTTTGCGGGCTAAAGTACGGGCTTTGCGTGAAATTTTTGAAAATTTGAAAGAACTTTCAAATTAGTACCCTACGAAATGTTTTTTTTTTCACGCAAAGAAAAAAATAAGAATACGCAAAGAGCGTAAAGTTTATAGAACTGCTCTTCTACTTTAAAAAAGAAAATATATTTAAATCTTTACTTGCTTTACCTCAACATTATTTTAAATTTTTTTAAATTTGTAGCTCTAAATTTTAGATTTTATGCAATTATTAGACGGTAAAAAAGTTTCGGAAGAATTAAAAAAACAAATTGCTGTAGATGCTGCAGAAATGTTAGCAAACACAGGAAGAAAGCCACATTTAGTCGCCGTTTTAGTGGGAAATGATGGTGGCAGCGAAACTTATGTAGCCAGTAAAATTAAAAATTGCGAACAAGTAGGATTTAAATCTACCTTAATTCGTTTCGGTAGTGAAACGACAGAAGAAACGCTGTTAGCTACCATTAAAAAACTTAATGAAGACATTGATGTAGACGGATTTATCGTTCAGCTGCCATTACCAAAACATATAGATGCCGATAAAATTACCGAAGCCATAGATTATAAAAAAGATGTAGATGGTTTTCATCCCATCAATTTAGGGCGTATGCAACGTAATTTACCCTGTTTTTTACCTGCAACTCCTTTTGGGATATTATTGATGCTACAATATTATAACATAGAAACGGCTGGTAAAAATTGCGTAGTGATAGGTAGAAGTAATATTGTGGGTAGCCCAATAAGCATTTTAATGGCAAGAAATAACACGCCAGGAAATGCGACCGTAACGCTAACACACAGCAAAACCAAAAACTTAAAAGAGCTTGTTTTACAAGCAGATATTGTAATTGCAGCCATTGGTAAAAAGAATTTTATTACTGCAGATATGGTTAAAAATGGCGCAGTGGTAATTGATGTAGGGATGAACCGTGAAAAATCTGATTTGACTAAATCTGGATATAAATTATTTGGTGATGTAGATTTTGAAAATGTAGCTCCAAAAGCTTCATTTATTACACCGGTACCGGGCGGCGTAGGTTTAATGACTATTGTAAGTTTATTAAGAAATACGCTTTCTGCTGCTAAAAAAGAGTTTTATTCTTAATTTTTAGCCTTAAAAAGGGTAAGAAACTGATTAAGCCAGCTTTCTTTCATTCCAATAAGTAAGAAATCATTTTCTTCTTTAACAGGATAAATTGGCAAATAATCGCCTTGTCCGGGTGCTCCTCTCCCATTTTTTAAATGGTACTGATTACGGTGAACTGGGCAAACTAAATATCCCTTTTCGCACCAGCCAAATTCTAGACTAGCACCAGCATGCGGACAGTTTGATGCTGTTGCGTAATAATTCTCGGCATCTTTTACCAAACAAAGCTTTTTGCCATTCACATGTACAACCTGAACTTCGGCAACTGTTAAAACAGATTTTAAAACTTTATGCCAAATCATTTTTTTTATTGTTTGATTTTTTTTTGCGTTAGGGATTGCCCAAAGGACTCTCCAAAGGAGTCATTTGGACCTTTGGAGAAATGGAAATCCTTTTTGTCTGCCAATCGCCAGACAAAAAGATTGTTCCAAAGGAACTCCTATAGAGTAATGAAAAGCCCGACCCGCCTACCCCGAGCGATAGCAACGGGGAACGTCCAAATCATCCTGTTTTTAATAAAGTAAAACTTTCAACTTTCAGCTTGTTACCCTAAACCTTCCACCTTAAACCCTCTCACCTTTCTCTCTTACCTCTACTCCGGTTTATTAAAATTGAACGATTGCAAATTCTTAAAATGTCCGTTTGCAGTAATTCTACTTTGCGTTTCTTTAATGTTTTGCATGGCTGGAATTATCGTTTTTAAATGTTCTATTAAAAATTCCTGTCTGGTGTTTTCATTCAAAATTTCTAGTAAACTCAATTTCTGAGCTTCGCTTAAACCAATGTAATGGGCAATTTTAAAACTATAATCATTTCCATCAATGGCAATAATCTCTTTCTGCGCCACCATTAATTCCTGAAAAGCTAAATACAAACCTTTCAACTCTTCAAACTTCAGAAAATCGTAAGATTGATCGTCTTTTAAAACTTCAACATCGGCAAAAGCATACAACTTTTCACTGTTGTCATTCGTTACCTTATTTAATTTAAAAACGTCTAAACCTTTGCTGCTCACATCCATTTCGCCACCGGGGTAAGTTTTAACAATATCGGTTAACAATAACCTAGTTCCAAAAGCATGTAATTTATTATCTACAACAGGCGGGATTCCAAAAAATAATACCTCCTGATTCTTTAAATCGCGAAAAAGTTCGCGGTATTTCTCTTCAAATATGTGTAAATTGAGATTTTCACCCGGAAAAACAATCAACTGTAATGGGAAAATGGGAATCGTCATATCTTATCTGTAACAAAAACTTTATAATAAAAACAAAATCTAAAAACATTAAGCAAGCATCAAATTTAACCGCTTTGCTTATTTTAATGTTAAATATAACCTAAAATCAAAAAAAACATTTTGTATTTGGTTAACACATCAATAACTTCACTTTTTAAAACTATAAACAATAAACAATAAATCAAAATGAAAATAAAATGGTTAGGTACGCTATTATTAAGTGGGTGTTTACTTAATAATGAAGCAAACGCACAAAGTGCGGTAAAGTTTATAGATCCTGCAAATATGGATCTAACTGTAAAACCCGGAGACGATTTTTACACCTACGCAAGCGGAAATTGGTTAAAAATGAATCCAGTACCTGCAAAAGAAACTCGTTGGGGTAGTTTTAATGTTTTAAGAGATTTTAACATTAACGCAGTTAAAAGCATTTTAACAAAATCTGTAGAAAACAAAACTGCGGTTGCAGGCTCTATAGAAAAAAGGGTAGGCGATTTTTACGCAGCAGGTATGGACAGTTTAACCATAGAAAAACTTGGTTACACACCCATAAAAACAGATTTAGCTAGAATTGCAGCCATTAAAGATTTAAATGGCGTAATAAACGAAGCTGCAATAATGCGCACTGTAGGAATTGGATCGCCAATGTTTAGCTTCTCTGTGGGGCAAGACCGTAAAAACCCGACGTTAATGATGGCGTCTTTAGGGCAAGGTGGTACTACATTACCAGATCGGGATTACTATTTAAAAGACGACGCTCGCACTCAAAAAATTAAAGATGCTTACCAAGAGTTCATCGTTACCTTATTCACTTTAACAGGTTCTACCACAGCAGATGCGACAGCAAGTGCAAAAATTATTTTTGACATAGAAAAAGACTTCGCCCAAGCACAAATGAGCCGAGTAGAAATGCGTGACCCTTACAAAACTTACAACAAGTTTTTAGTTGCTGATTTCACTAAAACAACTCCAGGACTAGAGTGGAAAGCTTTAATGGCAAAAATGAAAGTAACCGGACAAGATTCTATCTTGGTAGGTAACCCACAATTTTTTACCACACTAAGCGAAAAGTTAACATCAACATCGGTTTCAGATTGGAAAACTTATTTAAAATGGAACGTTTTAAAAAGTGCTACCAATAACTTAAGCTCTCCTTTTGTAGATGCAGGTTTCAAATTTTCGCAAACCTTAACAGGCCAAAAAGTGCAAACCCCACGGTGGCAAAGAATGTCGTCTTTAACAGATGGCACCATTGGCGAATTACTAGGTCAGCTTTACGTGAAGACTTACTTTAAGCCCGAGGCAAAAGCCCGTATGAGCGAATTGGTGAGCAACCTTTCTAAAGCTTATGAAATAAGAATCAAAAATTTAGATTGGATGGGCGACGTAACCAAGCAAAAAGCATTGGATAAATTACACGCTTTTACGCCTAAAATTGGCTTTCCAGACAAGTGGGAAAATTACGATGGCTTAGCCATTAGCAAAGCAACCTATTTCCAAAATTTAAGAAACGCAGGCGCTTGGGGTTATCACAAAATGGTAGATCAATTGGGGAAACCAGTAGATAAAACCAGATGGGGGATGACACCTCCTACGGTTAACGCCTACTACAGCCCGGTAATGAACGAAATTGTTTTCCCAGCGGGCATATTACAATTTCCGTTTTTTGACCCTAATGCAGACGATGCCGTAAATTATGGTGGCATTGGAGCCGTAATTGGACATGAAATGTCTCACGGTTTTGACGATAGCGGAAGCCAGTACGATAAAGACGGAACCCTACGCAACTGGTGGACACCAGAAGATTTAACAAACTTTAAAGCCAAAACAGGCAAATTGGTAGATCAGTTTAATGCGTACACCGTTTTAGACACCATCCATGTGAACGGAAAATTAACATTAGGTGAAAACATTGGCGATTTAGGAGGTCTAAACGCCGCTTACGAAGCTTTTAAAATGACTAAGCAAGGAAAATCTGACGTGAAGATAGATGGTTTTACGCCAGATCAACGCTTCTTTTTATCGTGGGCACAAGTTTGGAGAGGCAACATTTTACCAGAAAGTGCTGCACAATTAATCGTTACAGATTCACATTCGCCAGGCCCGTATCGTACCATTGGCGCACCCGTAAATATGGACGCTTGGTATAAAGCATTTGATGTGAAACCGGGCGATAAATTATACATCGCACCAGAAAACAGATTGAAAATTTGGTAATTATATTAAGGCAAAAAGCAAAATGCACAAAGCTTAAAGCTAAAAACCTATATAACAGAATATTAACTAAATTATTTGTGAAATTAATTAATTAATGGACTCTATATAAACCAGTATAAAATGTTAAAAACCGATAGTTTGAGAAATAGCTATCGGTTTTTTTATGTGTTGAATAGATTGAGTTTTTGGTCATGTTTGATGAGGTTGTGGTTTGCGTTTTTTTAGACTTTTAAATTTTTCATTCTGAAGTTATTCCTTCATTCACTTCTTCATTCCTTCAAAATTATTCTTTCATACGCTCCTTCATTTCTTCAAAATTATTACCTTTTCCCTAATAACTAATGAGCCATTGACTAATAAAACAATCCTCCTAATGAACTAATCCCAATAGCTATCGTGACTAATGAACTATTTATTTTTAATCTAGGCGTTCCCCTCTCCCATTTCACAAAGCCGAAACACAGGGTCGGTGGCTTTTGTACTCCACTTCGTTACGGTTTTTTGCTTTAGAAAAAAAGCAAAAGAACTGGTTTTTTCGGAAAAGAAAAAACCATACGCCAGCTACCTAACGCAAGCAAAATGGCAAGAAAAACCAAAAATTTTATTCATTTAATTCCCATAATATAAGTATCTCCCATTTTGACCCAAAGTGTAATATCATTAATTAACGTGTTTTCCGTCAACCTAGAACTCACACCAGCAATTCTTTCATTTAGGATTTGCCACCTATTTGTGAGGTGTCTCTCCGCCAATTGGCGGATGCAGCAAAACAACATAAATTTACACACATGTAAGTACTAAAAGTATACAAAACGTTAAAAGTCCATTTGATGATTTATAATAATTTTGCAAAAAATAAAAGAAGTAAAAAAACTTCCTTAATATCTCTAAATTAGCGATGTTATAGAAGTTAAACTATACATATATACAAGTTAGCAGAAACCCTAAAAAAACGACAGTGTAAACAATGAAACAATCAAAAATGAATAGACGACATTTTATAAAACAATCAACTTTACTCTCCATTGGTGGACTACCTATCCCCTCGATATTTCTTTCTTCTTGTATAAAAGAAAATTTGTTTGAGGACATCAACTATGATGGGAAAGTTTTAATTATTGGTGCAGGTGCTGCTGGACTTTATGCTGGCTACATCTTAAAATCAAAGGGTATTAATTTTCAAATTTTAGAAGCATCATCTACTTATGGTGGAAGACTTGGAAAACTAACAAATTTTGCAAATTTCCCTATTGACCTTGGTGCACAATGGCTTCATGGTAAGAACAGTATTCTTGGCGACTTAATTCAAAAATCAAACACCAAAATTACCTTAGATAATTCTGAAGAATTTTATTGGTATAATAATCAAATTATAAGTTCATTACCTAAAGACATAAATGCGATTTTTGTTCGTGAAAATAATTTGCCCGATATATCTTTTAAAGATTTTGCTGTTCAGGAAGGGTTTGGAAACGACTATTCAAATATTGTCGAAGGGATTGCAGGGGACAGTGGTGCCTCAGCTTCGAAAATTTCGACTTATTGGAAAATCAAAGAAGAAGAAAACTGGAATTCGGGCGATCATGATTTTAAATTTCAAGAAACCTATTTTGACCTAATTGATACACAAATAGCTAGCCAAGTAAAAGACAAAATTAAACAAAACACCATTATTACTAAAGTTGACTATTCTCAATCGACTATTGTGGTTACGGACAGTAATAATAATACCTACACGGCAGACAAATTAATAATTACAGTTCCTATTACAATTTTAAAATCAAATGATATTGAGTTTGTTCCAGCTCTCCCTTCAGAAAAAACATCAGCTTTCTCTAAAATTGGGATGGAGGCTGGGATGAAAGTGTTTATGAAATTTAGCAATAAATTTTTTGACCAAAATATTATTGGTGGAAACATTTGTGCAGCTTATGCAGACGATAGCGTTGGCAAAGCTGTTGATGACAAAGTCTTGCTTGCTTTTGTAATGGGCAAACAGGCAGAGTATTTAACGAGTTTGGGTAATGATAATGCAATTACAACTGCATTGCTACAAGAATTAGATACTATGTATAGCGGACAAGCAACCGCATCCTTTATTGCTTCTCACGTTCAAAATTGGACAACAAATCCTTTTATAAAAGGTGCATATTCTTACAGTACTATTGGAATGGGAAATGCTAGACAAATTGCAGCACAATCGGTAAATGACAAACTATTTTTTGCAGGCGAAGCAATGAATGTAAATGGACATCATCAAACAGTTCAAGGTGCAGTTGAAACAGGATACAGAGAAGTAATAAACGTATTAAATAGTATTAAAAAATGAAAAATTGTATTGCAATTTTAGGTCTGCTTTTTGTTTGGAATAATTTAAAAGCACAAGAGTTTAAAGCAGACGTTTCTTACAAATACATTTGTGCCAATCAATGGGATAAAGCTATTCAGACCTATAACTTTAGCCGACAATTTATTACAGGGAAACAACCTTTAATTATTCACGGATTAAACGCTTCTATTTCTTATATCTTCAAATCGCAAAAAAAAATTAAACACGGTATTAATCTTTCCTATTCCTATTTCAGAAGTTCTTCAGATAATGAAAATTTAGTAAATGTTTTAAACTTGCATTTTTTGAATCTTGGTTACCTTTTGCATTACGAAAGCACTGAAAGGCTAAAAGGATTTTATTCAGACCTGATTATTTCTGCAACTTCAAGTGGACTTTTTAGAAATGTAAATGGTGAACCGTTTGTGTATGATGACTCAAAATCAAAAGCTTTAGGAATAGGTAGTAACATAAATTTAAAAGCGGGTTATCAACTTATGATTAAAGGAAAAACTTATTTATCACCATTCATTGCTATTGGTTATACCCCTTATTTTTATTCCCCAAACACAGAAGCGGTTATTAACCAAACTAAAGGACTAACAAGTAAAAATTGGACAACAATATTGACAACTCAAGTTGGTTTAACCTTTCATATAAAGAATATTGAGTGATAGAAATAGTAGAAGGGCATCCGCTAAATACACCTACAAAAAATTGGCGGTTCAGTGGTTAAATGAAGCTTTGTGCTTCGTATCAAGTTTGTCTCTTCCTGAAAAAAGTTTACAGTTAAGGCAGATCATCCTTCCCTACATCAAAGTTTTTAAGTCATCGTAACTCAAATCCTAATTCGAACAATAAAATTCTATAATCCTTAAGAAACCTATCATATCTAGTTTTTGAAAGCCAAACATAATCCCATTTCAAGAGCCATTTGCAAAGGCGGCAGGGATAATAGTGGTTTAGTTCAAGTTTTATTTCTAAAACTTAACCGGAACAAAGTGGAGCCACGCATAGCCCGCTCGGCCGCCCATATCATTTTCAAAAAAATCTTAAAATTTACTAAAAAGCTACAAAAACACGCTAACTGTTACTAGAAAAGAACACCGTTTTGGCTTAGCTTTTTTATATTTGTAAAAACATAATCAATTTTAAATGGCTAAGAAGAAAGAACAACAAGAAGAGAAAAAACACGTAGCAGTTGTTAATAAAAAATCGTTATCATTTTTTGAGAAATATATCAATAACCCATCTCCTACTGGCTTTGAGTGGGAAGGACAAAAACTTTGGTTAGAATACATTAAACCTTATGTAGACGAGCATTATGTAGATAATTATGGTACTGCGGTTGCGGTAATTAATCCGAAAGCGAAATACAAAGTGGTGATAGAAGCCCATGCCGATGAAATTTCTTGGTTTGTAAACTACATTACTAGCGATGGTTTAATTTATGTAATTAGAAATGGTGGCTCGGATCATCAAATTGCACCCTCTAAAAGAGTAATTATCCACACCGATAAAGGTCCTGTTACTGCAGTTTTTGGCTGGCCAGCTATACATACTAGAGGTGCCGGAGAAAAAGAAGAAGCGCCACAACTGAAAAATATTTTCTTAGACTGTGGTTGCACAAGCAAAGAAGAAGTAGAGAAATTGGGTATCCATGTAGGTTGTGTAATTACTTATGAAGACCAGTTTATGGTGCTTAACGACAGGTATTATGTAGGCCGAGCTTTAGACAACAGAGCTGGCGGTTTTATGATTGCCGAAGTTGCTCGTTTACTACATGAAAACAAAAAGAAACTAGATTTTGGTTTATACATTGTAAATGCGGTACAAGAAGAAATTGGCTTACGTGGTGCAGAAATGATTGCAAACCGTATTAAACCAGATGTTGCTATTGTTACTGATGTTACTCATGATACCACTACGCCAATGATTAACAAAATTACGCAAGGCGATTTAGCTTGTGGTAAAGGTCCGGTTGTTTCTTATGCGCCAGCGGTACACGTAAACCTGAATAAATTATTGGTAGAAACGGCTCAGAAAAATAATATTCCTTTCCAAAGACAGGCTTCATCTCGTTCTACCGGGACAGATACCGATGCTTTTGCATACTCTAATGAGGGTGTGGTTTCTGCATTGATTTCTTTACCGTTAAGATACATGCATACTACGGTAGAAATGATTCATAAAGATGATGTAGATAATGTAATCAGTTTGATTTATCACTCGTTATTAGCGTTAAAAAACAATCACGATTTTAGATACATCAAATAAATTAGATGATTTTATTAAATCCTAAAAAAGGTAAATCTTTACTTTTTATACTATTTTATTGTGTGAGTTTGGGCAATTTTTGCATTGCCCAAACTACCAATAAAGGCTACCAAATCCCACCTACCCAAATTGCTAAAATTGTAGAAGAAACAGTTAACCAGCGGGTGATTTTTAGCGACGAAGCTAAATATTTAGCCATTTTACAAGCCCCAACATATATTGATTTAGAAGAGCTAGCGCAGCCTCAAGCTAAATTGGCAGGATTAAGGATAAATCTTAATACTAAACAAAATAGCAGAAACGCTTTTTACAACAGCATTAAAATTAAAAACATCAGGAATGATGAGGAGTTTAGTTTAGGAGGTTTACCAGCCAATTTTAAGCTAAGCAATTTCTCTTTTTCGCCAAACGAAGAAATGGTTGCTTTTACTTTGTTAATGGGTAGCGAGCTGCAATTATGGATTGGCGATTTAAACAAGAAAACAACAACTCGTTTATCTGATGCAATCTTAAACGACACTTACGGAACGGTTTACCAATGGTCGCCAAATAGTAAAACCATTTTAGCTAAATGCGTTGCCAATTTACCTGCGGCAGTAGCTAAAAAAGAAAGTTTTAGTCCCAATATTCAAGAAACAAACGGACAAGCGGCAATTAACAGAACCTACCAAGATTTATTAAAAAACCCTAATGATGAGGAAGCTTTAGACCGTTACCTAACAGCTCAGATTAAAATGGTTTATTTAGACGGACAAGCGATTAACTACAGCCGACCAGAGATTTACCAAAATTTTGATTTTTCGCCCGATGGCGATTTAGTAATGCTTTGGATAGTGCATAAACCTTATTCTTATGTAGTGCCTATCAATTATTTTCCTTGCAAGGTAGAAGTTAGAGACCGTTACGGTAAAGAAATAAAAGTACTGGCAGATATGCCTTTAGCAGATAATTTACCCCAAGGTTTTGATGCCGTTATCACTGGCCCTAGAGCATTTGAATGGCGAGCAGATAAACCTAAAACGGTTTTTTGGGTAGAAGCACAAGACAAGGGCGACCCTTATCAGCCAACAAGTATCAGAGACAATCTGTATACTATGGATTTTACTGAGGGTTCTCCCCTCCAAAAGAAATTGGGCGTTTGCTATTTAAGATATACCAAAATAGATTGGGGAACAGACCAAATTGCCATGGTAACCGAGCGATGGTGGAACACCCGTGGCGAAAGAAGGGTCTTTATTAAACCCGATAATAGCAGCTACCGCGTAAACTTATGGGACAGGTATTATGAGGATGCCTATAACGACCCTGGTGAATTTGTTAAAGTAAAAAACCAATACGGCAGAGATGTTTTATTATTAGATAAAGTGGCTAAAGGTTTAAGCGATGTAAATAACATGAACATTTTCTCTATTTCTGAAGGTGCATCGCCAGCGGGTAACCGTCCGTTTTTATTAAAGTTTAATGTTAAAACTAAACTTACCGATACCATCTTTAGATCTAAAGCTCCTTTTTACGAGAAACCTGTATTTTTTGACAATAAGCAAGATTTAATAATTAGCAGAGAAACCGTTGCGCAACCTGCAAACTACTTTTACCTAGATTATTATAAAAATAAAGTTAAGCAACTCACCTTTTTTGAGAATCCTTATCCAGAACTGGCAGGAGTAATTAAAAAACAGCTAAGCTACAAAAGAGCAGATGGCTTAAACTTGACGGCAAACCTATATTTACCGCAAAATTATAACACCAATACTGGCAAATTACCCGTTTTAATGTGGGCTTATCCTAAAGAATTTAAAACATTATCTGCAGCGGGGCAAGTAAAAAGCTCTCCTTATCAGTTCACTAAAATTTCTTGGGGCTCTCCTATTTATTGGGTAACCCGTGGATATGCGATAATGGACAATGTGGATATGCCAATTGTGGGCGAAAGTAATGACAAACCAAATGATACCTTTATCTCTCAATTAACAGAAAATGCCTTAGCAGCGGTTAACAAAGTGGTTAATATGGGCATTGGCGATAAAGACAGAATTGCCATTGGTGGACATTCTTACGGAGCTTTTATGACTGCAAATTTATTGGCACACACTACCCTTTTTAAAGCAGGAATAGCCAGAAGCGGAGCGTACAACAGAACATTAACGCCATTTGGTTTCCAAGCAGAGGAACGCACCTATTGGCAAGCACCAGAATTGTATTTTAAAATGTCGCCTTTTAGTTATGCCAACCAAATTAAAGCTCCTTTATTATTAATTCATGGCGAAAACGACGATAACTCGGGTACTTTTCCTATCCAGAGCGAAAGATTGTATAGTGCTATAAAAGGCTTTGGTGGTACAGCAAGATTGGTATATTTACCTTTCGAGGCGCATAGCTATAAAGCCAAAGAATCTGTATTGCACATGCTTTACGAAATGGATGCTTGGCTAGAGAAATACGTTAAAAACAAGTAAAACCTATCCAAAAACCGACTTTTATGAAATTGATGAAATTTTAAGTAGTTTAGGAACAGGCCAATTACTCATTACAGTATTAAACAAAAAAGGAAATCCTACCGAGGTTATAGCCACTCATTTAACTCCGCCAAAAGCGGTAATGGGTTCCTTAACCACTCAGGAAACCGAAGAATTAATTAATAACTCAGACTTATTTGCCAAATATGGGAAAGCGATAGATCCATAAAGTGCATACGAAATTTCAAACCCTCGTATTGCCAAAAAAATGGAAAAGTAAGCGCAAGAAAAGGCAATAAAACAAGAGCAGAAAGAAGTTAAAACTTCTCGCAAAAAAAAGCAGGTCAGAACAAACCCTCAACACTCCCATAACTAAACAAATTGGAAGGGAAATTGAAAGAGGTATTTTCGGCAAGATTACAGGGAAAATAAATCAAGATCAAGAAGTGGCAACCTTTTTGGTTTATAAATAAAAACGCATAAAAACAAAAACATGAAACAACCTACATTACTTATTTTAGCAGCAGGAATGGCTAGTCGTTACGGCAGCATGAAACAAATAGATGGCTTTGGTCCAAACGGCGAAACCATCATAGATTACTCCATATACGATGCCATTAAAGCGGGTTTCGGTAAAATTACTTTTATCATCAGAGAAGAATTTTTAGAAAGCTTTAAAGATATTTTTGAGCCAAAATTAAAGGGGAAAGTAGAAACAGATTACGTTTTCCAAACCTTCGATTTAAAGAAATACGGCATAGACCAAGAAATAGAAAGAGCAAAACCTTGGGGAACAGGTCATGCTGTTTTAGAAGCTAAAAACCAAATTCAAGAGCCTTTTTGTGTCATCAATGCCGATGATTACTACGGTTACGAAGCTTTTAAAAACATGGTAGATTTCTTAACTACAGAAGCCGACGCCAACAGATACAGCATTGTAGGTTACAAAATAGGAAATACCTTGTCAGAAAATGGCTCGGTTTCGCGTGGTGTTTGCCAAACAGATGCACACGGCAACATGAGCGAAATTAACGAACGCACCAAAGTATATACTAAAGACGGCGGCATAGTTTACGAAAACGAGGACGGCAGCACCCATCCATTAGACGCTAGCACACCAGTATCTATGAATTTTTGGGGCTTTACGCCACATGTTTTCGAAATTACCGAGAAACTTTTTGTTGATTTTGTACATGCTAACAGCGACAAACCCAAATCAGAATTTTTTATCCCACTGATAGCCGATGCCTTAATTAAAAACAACATGGGCACTTTTAAGGTCATCCCTACAGATGCTAAATGGTTTGGCGTAACTTATAAAGAAGACAAAGAAATAGTACAAGAAAACATCAATAAATTAGTACAAGACGGCGTTTACCCATCTAAATTGTGGTAAAACATTAAAAATCTAGAGGAAGGCTTGCACCAAAAATGCAGGCCTTTTTTTATGGAAAAAAATTAGAGCGTTCAGTTAGCAACCGCCAAAAAACATAATCTTCATTATTTGCTATTTTCTAATTTGGGCGTTCCCAGCTAAATGGCTGGGCGGTGGCTTATGTACTCCACTTCGTTACGGTTTTTTGCTTTAGAAAAAAAAGCAAAAGAACTGGTTTTTTCGGAAAAGAAAAAACCATACGTCAGCTACCTAACGCGATGTTGAACGGTAATAAAATCCTATTGATAATTTATGAAAAATCGTATGTTAGAGAAATATATAATTAAAACTTTTGTTATACATATAAAATAGGAAATGGGTCTATATATATAACTGATTCATACACATATATAAGTTATAAAACATTTGACCAAAAATTATGGGAATAGACAAAACAGAAGAATTATTGAAAAGGTTTGATTATAGGTTTGAACGGAAAAATAACGAACTTATAATAAAAATGGATTTTTCTCAAATAATGATTATCGACTTTTCTGACTCTGAAAAAATCAAAATAAAAGATAAACTTGTTGAATGGAATTTTTTGACTGGACTAATTGAAATGAGCATTAAGAATGCAACTCTATATAACTTTATTGCAGCAATGGTTATCACATTTTTATTCGTCTTTTTAGATTATAAATCTGACAAAATTAATTTGATGTTTTTCTTTTTAGCTGTTATAATTTGGTTGTTACTTTGGACAATATTTTATTTGGTAAAAGCTGAAAATCTTAAACGGATTTTAATTAGTTGGAATGAATAATAGTAATCTGAATAAAAAAATTTAAAACCAATTATACTACCGTAAAGCAATACCATAAATGAAATAATGAGTACTTATATTTTTCTGTACTTAACGGCGTCTTAAGTTAAAAAACGAACCAAAAAAAAAGCGAAAAAATAAAATTTATTTTTTCGCTTTTTTTAACTTTGAAAATTTAATTTGTAAAATAAAACAATGCGGATTATTTATGAAAGGAAACCGCATGATTATTTCATATTACTTAGGCATAATCACGGAATCAATCACGTGAATAACACCATTTGAAGCTTCAAGGTCTGCTGCTGTTACTGTTGCAGTGTCTACTTTAACACCTTCTCCAATAGTAACTGTTACTTCTTGTCCGTTAACAGTTGCTGCTTTTTGTCCGTCAGATAAATCTTTAGACATTACTTTACCTGCTACTACATGGTAAGTAAGAATAGAAGCTAATTTTTCTTTGTTTTCAGGCTTTAGAAGTTCTTCTACTGTACCTGCTGGTAATTTTGCAAATGCTTCGTTAGTCGGAGCAAACACTGTAAACGGACCGTTTCCGCTAAGTGTTTCGGCTAAACCTGCAGCTACAACAGCGGCTACTAGTGTACTAAAATCTGTGTTTTCTGATGCAATTTCTACGATATTTTTCATTTTATTATATATTAGTTACTTAAAATAACGAGGCACATCACACATTGTTTAGATAAATTTTGAATAAAGAATAGGATTAATTAAACTAGAACACCGGTATTACTTTGAATAAACAACTGATTTTAAATACATTAATAACCTATTAAAAGGTCTGCTAAATTGATAAACGAATCTAAAGATGACAATATAAAAATGTTGAGGTGACAATCGTAGTATAAATAGACCTCATCCAAAATTTGCTGCTGATTACTTCATATAGCTTATTAGTAAGGGTAAGGAATAAGCGTAATCTCCTGTTTATTAAGTTATTTACTAAACTAAGTTTGGTTTTAAAATATCAGTTCAAATGAATAATCTGGATAATATATCCCTGAACAAGCAAGAATAAACAATAGCGATGCTTTCCCGCAATGGAAAGGAAATTGGTTAACATTTATGATTGCAAAATCTTAGTTAAGTGTGTATGGAATGAATTATTAATCGGACTCAGGTTAACTAAAGAAACTGAAGTGATTTTACAATATCTAACTACATCATGCGCCAAGCCAAGGGATCATTGATTTACTAACCATAATAAGGATGAGTGACAACAAAGCCTAGCATATCCGGCAGGCAGGAATGTGTTCTTTAAAAATATTGTCTCACCAATTACAGATGGCTTTGATACTTCGACATAACTACAGGAAATTTGTTATGAGTAGCCGTTAACCGTTATTGCTAACCTTGTGGATTAGCAATCGAGTGATCATAGAGCGTCCTCTTCTCTTTTCTAAGAGTATTCCTTGTTTCATAAAAAAATAAAAGACCATTGACATTGCAATGTCACAATACCTATATTTTCTATTTTTACTGTAAAGAATAGATTAATAATTAACTTTTTTAATGAATAATTAAAATTAGGAATAGAATTTGCACTTTAATTATATTAATGAAGAAGACCTCAAAAATATCATTTCATAAAAACATATTTCTATCGTGTTAAAGAACTTCAATAGAACATGTGGTTGTAAAGAATTGGAAGCATGAGTTTACGTAGGTCAGCGGATAAAAATTAAAGGAAAGTGCAACATATGTTTGAGATACAACTATAGGTTGTCATCCTCACGAACCAATAGGAATTTAGAAAGCAACACAAAATAATGATAAGATTGGTTTTTTTTTGTTGGTATAATGCAATGGTTTTAATCTAGCAAAACAGAACAATTATGGTTTTTACATCGTGTATTTAATGGCATCCATTAGTGTTACTCAAATTGAAATCTTCCTAAATCTTGCTTCTGAAAATGCAAAAATAGCACACGATTCAATCAGTAATCTGATTTTGAAGGTCGCCTAAAAAAGAGAAAAACTTATTATAATACATTTTTACAGATAGTTTAAAGAAAAATTAAAAGACTAAAAAAATCTTTAAAGCCCAATATTTAAATTAAAATTAAAAAAATATGGATACAGAACAACTAAAATTAAAGTTAAAGAAAGTGCTTAAAAAGTGGCAATACATTGTCCCGTCAGTGTTATTTTTGATTATTTTATGGTCTTCAATTTTTCAAATAAGTACAGAAGAGGTGGGTGTTATTACACGATTTGGAAAGTATTCAAGGCAAGTAGAATCAGGATTAAACCTTAAGATACCATTTGCTGAGGATGTTTATAAAGTTCCAGTAGAAAGGCAACAAAAACTGGAATTTGGTTTCAGAACGGTCCAAGCTGGAGTCAATACCGAATATGACGAATCGCCAAACACAAAAGACGAATCACTGATGTTGACTGGCGACCTTAATCTTGCAGAGGTACAGTGGGTTGTACAATACAGAATAGATAATGCCTACAAGAATCTTTTCAAAGTAAGAAACCCAGAGAGTACCCTTCGTGTCATTTCTGAAGCTGCAATGCGGCAAATTGTAGGCGACCGAACTGTAAATGAAGTGCTGACTGTTGGACGTACAGAAATAGGAAGTAAGTTACAAATACTCATTCAAGAAATATGTATAGAGTATTCCATGGGAATCAAAATAGAACAAGTAGTTCTTCAAGATGTCAATCCCCCAAAGCCAGTAAAAGCGGCTTTCAACGCGGTAAATGAAGCCCAGCAAGAAAAAGAAACCTTAATTAATCAAGCAAAATCAGCATACAATAAAGTGATACCAAAAGCAAGGGGTCAGGCAAAAGAAACCATTCAACAGGCCGAAGGATATGCTGCTGAGCGTATAAATAATGCCGAAGGAGAAGCTTCCAGATTTAGGGCTTTATATAATGAATTTGTTAAGGCTCCAGAGGTAACAAAAAGGAGAATTTACCTTGAAACGATGTCAAATGTGGTTCCTAAAATTGGGAATGTAGTTATAACAGACCAAAAAGGTAATAATGTGTTGCCGTTATTACAAATGCAAATGAACAAAAAAACAGAAAAAAATGAAAACTAAAATAATCTTAATTTCAGTATTAATCATTGTCGTTCTGATAGGTTTAAACAGTAGTGTTTTTATTGTGCAGGAAAAAGACCAGGTGGTCATCACTCAGTTTGGAAAGCCAGTTGGTGAAGCCATTACTGAACCCGGGATGTACTTGAAGCTTCCTTTAATACAGGATGCCAACTATTTCGAGAAGCGCTATATGGAATGGAATGGTGATCCAAACCAAGTACCAACCAAGGATAAAAAGTTCATTTTTGTAGATACCTATGCAAGATGGCAAATTACAGATCCGCTTCAATTTTTTAAAAGGCTAACGAACGAGCGGAATGCGCAATCACGAATAGATGATATTTTGGATGGCGAAACGAGAAATTTCATTGCAAATAATGATATTGAAGAGGCTGTACGCTCTAGTAATAGAGTTCCCGAATCATCTGATACCGGTATTATTGGTGACTCTCTGGCAAAAATTTATGTAGGTAGAGATAGTATCCAAAATATGATATTGGCATCGGCAAATAAACAAGCGACACAACTAGGAATTAAAATTTTAGATTTTCGATTTAAACGCATCAATTACGTTCAAGAAGTACAAAAACAAGTGTATGAGCGGATGAAAAGTGAACGTTTTAGAATTGCCGATAAATTCCGATCAGAAGGGCAGGGAGAAGCTTCACGTATTAATGGTGAGAAAGAACGAGAGCTTAAAAATATACAATCCCTTGCGTTTAGGGATGCTGAAATTATCAAAGGTAAGGCAGATGCCACCGCCGCCTCGATTTATGCTGAAGCTTACAATAAATCGAGTCAATCTAGAGATCTTTATAGCTTCTTAAAATCAATGGAAACATTTGAGAAAACCTTTGATGATAAGACATCTATTTTCATTTCAACAGATAGTGAATTATATAAATACTTAAAAAAAATGGATTAACCTTTTTAGAAAAAAATGATAGCAAAGTACCCAATAGCTTAAATCAGGAAAGAAGACAAGCCTATCTGATTTTTAAACATTACCCCAATTTGGGTTTAATAAAAGGAAAGCGCTTTAAACCGCTTTAGATTGGAATAATATTAATGTTAGAGCGTCGGAAAGCGCTCTTTTTTTTGTTAATCTAAGTTTGTTATTTAAAAAATATGGTTTAAATAAAATAAGATCTCCCTAAAGAAATGAGGTTGAAAGCAATGGATGTTCTTTTACCTCTTCATGGATGGAAGTTGATAACATTTGGAATACAAAATCTTTGTTTGCGAAGTTTGAGGATGTTATTATCAATCAAAATAAGGTTATTAATTTTTAGCCCTACAAGTTTATCGCAACAGAAAGAAAATATCGCCTGCTCTACTACCCTTCCTTACCTGCCTTGTGTATCTTACAGACGAATGATAATTAAGCTCCGATTGTCAATCAGGTAGGAATTCAGAAGTACAAAAATGAATTTTATGATAAGGAGGTTGTTTTTTGTACTTTAATAAAAAGTCTTCACCTCTAAAACTCCAGAAAAAATAAATTAATGGAATAGGAAATGAATAATATAATCTGAATAGCGCTCAGTGGAAATCCATTATCAACCATTTTGAGTTTGATGCTATTCCGTTTTATCTAGACTACAATAAAGAGAATATACTCATTAATAAATTTACAGCCTTTTCTGTAAATGAAATGGCAACACATAAAGATTATTAAATTTCATTTACTGTCTTCCCATTTTAACTCACGAAGTTTATCTGCCTCCGGCATCTTAAAACTTCGTGAGTTTTGTTTTAATATTAAAAATCTAATGATATATTGCATAATATATATATGAAATATATACGCTACTGGCAGCGTATATTTGCTAGATAGCGGTCAGCTTAAAAACGACATCAGCAATGAGATGGACGACAATAATTATATCACTAATTGGACTGACTGCCTGTAACAATCGGACAGACAAAAACGTGGTTAACGAAAAAGCCAATACTATTCACATAGACAGTATTTATATCGACAGCACAGAAATTGGTGGAGATTACAACAAAGAGTATCGGGATTGCAACTTTGACAACTTTATCGCTGACAAGAAAACACCTAAATTTGCAAAGGACATATATCTTGACAACGACTGGAATTTAAGCAACGATAATAAAGCCCTTGCCTTACTTGACAGTTTAACCGCAAAAAACAAAACGTCAAGACCTTTTTATTTTAAGGTTGTGACTAAAACTTACAAAAAATCAGACGGCTATTTTTCAGAAGGACTTGGGCTTGCTGGAAAAGAATATGTAGAAAATAATACTAAAGAGTTTATATCAAACTTTGACAACAAAGACTGCTTTACCGACAACGACTTAACAACTTGGGCAAAAATTGTAATTCTTGAATTTAGTATAAGTGGAGAAGGTGAATATGACAAACCGATAATTGACGACTATATCAAAAAACTAAAATCAAATTGCAAGGAGTGCTCACCGACACAAAAAGAAAACATTAGTAAATTTGGCTTGACATTGAAAAACGAATGGAAGGAATTTCTGAAAAATATAGACAAATAGACGTGACGACAGAAAGCCGAACCGCTAACAGCACCTACAAAAAACTGGCGGTTCAGTGGTTAAACCTGCTTGCCAGTAGGTAGGTAAAGCTTTGTGCTTTGTATCAAGTTCAGCAGCGGCAGAAAGTTTTCGTCTCCGAAATCGACAACTTCTTGTACTTGCAAAACGTTAAAGGCCGTTTTAAACCGACAAAAACTATGAAAATGAAAGCAATTTTATCAGTACTACTTTTCTTGATACTGACATCATTTAAATCCGACAATTCTTTACCTGAAACATTTAATGAACTTTTAAAAAGGTCAGGTTTAGTTTTCGATTCTCCAATAAGTCTAATTCCAGTCAAGATTATTGAAAACCGGCAAATGAATTATGAATATGCTTTAAAATACCCAAATAAAAACTTTGAAATTCGTTATGCCATTAGACCTTTAGATCATTTGCTAAATCAATTCGAAAAATCAAAAAAATTAGGTGAAATAAGTATTAATCCTAATAAATTATATAGTAGTTCATTACAAGCAACAGTTCTGAATATTTCAGGAGGAAAGCTAACCGACATCGCACAATTTGACAAAAATGCAGTAAAACAAGAGTTTAACGCCGATTGGGGTGCTACTACTTTTTTAGATGTAGGAAAAGAGTTTGGACAGAACTATAAATATTGTATGGTCGTTGCAATTCATAAAGACAATTTAGCTGACGTGTATATATTTTATCTTTCAGACACAAAAATTGGTTTTAACGAATTAGTTGAACCTGCATTTCATTCTTTAAAATTTAAGTAACTGTAAAAAAACGCCTTGTAACAATAAGTTTAAATTGTGCTTAAGCAAAGTGCTTTATGCGCCTTTACTGCAATTAATTATGTTTGTGCTAGCGCAGAAATTAGTGCAAAAAAAAAGGCACAGTATTAAATTTCTAAAACGTTTTAAGCCATCTAAACAACGACCGTCTTAAAAAAAGTCTAACTCGATTGTAGACAACAACAAAACCTGTTTTATTCAACTCTATTTAACTACCTCTTCTGCCAGTCAATTAATTTAAAACTTAATCAGAAATTATTGGAATAATGAGGCGTAACTTAAAAATTGTAAACCATTACTTTAGTCTGGTATCATAGTTGCAATTTAAGCTTCCTATAAGTCTTTGTACATTAAACTTTGCAAATGATAAGCGCTCCTAAAAACTTCAGACGATGAAAACAAACATCAAAACATCAAGAACTCAAAATATATTTCGCATTCTTCTAGCCTTGGTTATGATTTTTGCGGGTTTTAGTCATCTTACTTTTAATAGGGTCGATTTTCAGGCGCAGGTACCAGATTGGATACCAATTAGCAAAGATCTGATAGTTGTGATGTCTGGTATTGTAGAAATGATGCTGGGATTAGGATTGGCCTTTTGGAAAAAACAAACAGTGAGCTTTGGATGGGTATTGGCTCTGTTTTTTATTTTAATTTTCCCAGGCAATATAGCGCAATACCTAGATGGTAAAGATGCTTTTGGTGCGCTAAATTCGGACAGAGCCCGTTTACTTCGCTTATTTTTTCAACCAGTATTGATTGTTTGGGCATTGTGGTCGGCTGGCTCTTGGAAGGCTTGGCGAATGCGTAATAAATAAAAAGCCTCCTAAATATTCCAATCCAAAAAGTTGAGCATCAAATTTGCTTTATAATATGTGTCTCCTACAAATTTCGAATGTGTTTAGCATTTATGCTTCTTCTAAAAGGCTGATTCTTAGTTAAACTAAGATCGAGTTTCCACAAGCTTAAATTGAAGTAACCACAAACATGTCTGAGGCAAAAAATAGTATAAACAAATATTAACTTAAAAAAAGAAAACATGATTATTAAAAAAGAAAACATATTGATTGCAGGTGCTAACGGCACTACAGGAAGAATTATAGTTGAATTGCTGAAAGAATCTGCAGTTTATAAGCCTATTGCAATGGTGAGGAAACAGGATCAAAAAGACCGTTTTGAACAAGAGAATGTGGAAGTGGTATTGGCCGATTTAGAAGAGGATGTAAGCCATGCCGTAGAAAATATAGACAAAGTGATTTTTGCAGCAGGATCTAATGGAAAAAATGTAAAAGGAGTAGATCAAGAAGGTGCAAAACGATTGATTGATGCTGCTAAAATTGCCAAAGTGAAAAAGTTTGTGATGTTAAGCACTATGGGTGCAGATAATCCTTCTGCAAGTGATTCGCTTGAAGATTATTTTAGAGCAAAGCAAAAAGCTGATGATTATTTGAAAGCCAGTGAGTTG
>Ga0335396_10000092_pt1 | contig 98319 bp, 82 predicted proteins | sample FRY02_FD_205743 | JGI IMG/M metagenome (GOLD analysis project Ga0335396, IMG submission 205743) | Freshwater microbial communities from Lake Fryxell liftoff mats and glacier meltwater in Antarctica - FRY-02 (spades assembly) (version 2) | ecosystem: Environmental > Aquatic > Freshwater > Ice >...
AATACACATGATTAATATATCACTACTTGTATACTATAATATATATTCCGATCACAAACACAACAACACCCTATTGTATTGGCTCCTGGATTATATATGATAGCGTCATTGTCTTATCTCATTATATTTCCCATGCCTTTTCAACTTCAATCATCCTATAGTCCAGCTGGTGACCAGCCGCAAGCGATCAAGAAGATCCTTGAAACTTTTGCTAATGGTGGAAAATCATCCACATTGCTCGGAGCAACAGGAACAGGTAAGACGTTTACGATGGCAAATATTATTCAAGATCTCCAGAAACCAACACTGGTTATCTCCCATAACAAGACGCTCGCAGCACAACTCGCAACCGAGTTCAAGCATTTTTTCCCAAACAACGCCGTGCATTATTTCGTCTCATACTTCGATTACTATCAACCAGAAAGTTACTTGCCAGACCAAGGAGTTTATATTGAAAAAGAGGCAACCATCAATGAAGAGATCGAGATGTATAGACTCGCAACTATGGCATCACTGATCGGCAGAAAAGATGTGATAGTAGTAGCTTCTGCATCGTCGTTGTATGGTCTGTGACAGAAAGAATTTTTCCAAGAGTATAGTATGCATTTCAAAGTCGGTGAGATCTATGAATTTCCCTTGTTAAAAAGACATTTACTTAAGATGCAGTACAAACCAGTCCAATCCAAGATAGAACCAGGAATGTTTGATTTCAATGGTGATGTGTTAGATATCTATTCCTCGACAGAAAGATTTATTTACAGACTCCATTTCAACGAAGAACTCCTCGAGCTCATTGAGATAAAAGATGCCGTAAGCTTTGCAAACAAAGGAAACACAGACAAAGTCACGATCCGACCTGCAACACAGTATTTGCAAGATTTGTCAGACATTGAACCCATACTGACAAAGATGAATGCAGAGATGGAATTGAGAGTCAAAGAGTTCGAAGCTGCAAAGATGTTCGTCGAAGCAGAAAGAATCAAAAAAAGAGTATGATATGATATTCGTATGATCCGTGAAACAGGATTTGTGAATGGGATAGAAAATTATTCATTGTATTTTGATCATCGTTTGCCAGGTGAAGCACCCAATACGATATTTGATTATTTCCCAGACGATATGCTACTTATTGTGGACGAATCACATATGACAGCACCACAGCTCAGAGCGATGCCACAAGCAGATAGATCGAGAAAAACAAACCTAATCAAATATGGATTTAGACTTCCATCAGCTATCGATCATAGACCACTGCGTTTCGAGGAACTCGAAGTGACGATGTGACTCAGAGATATCGATCAGATCGTTGCGGATCAAGCAGCTGTTTTTGATGACACACTAGAATCTTCAACACATATAAGTATTGTAGGAAAAGATGAAAAAAATCGTAAAGCACGCGCCAAAAACCAGCTCGAACACCTTGCTAGTAAACAAAAAAAATGAGCTAAAACTATATTTCTATCAGCGACACCAGCGACCTACGAATTAGAATTTGCTGATAGTATTGTCGAGCAAATCATTCGTCCAACAGGATTGCTTGATCCCATTACTTACGTGTATCCAAAATCAGGAGATTATTCACTCCTTATGAGTAGTATGGACAAATTATTAGCCAAAAAACCACACGTCGACGTATATTTGGATGGCTATCATTACAATGACAAGAAAGACTTGGAAGAGGTCTTTGGGGGAAATGAAGATGTCTAATCGAAAGCACTTTCTAGAAGTTTATCTGCATCATGCGATGCTGTAGTAGTATCTTTGTGGGAAAGTATTTCTTGATGAGTAATAGGTCAAAATCAATCTTGAGCAGTATCTCTATGATGATTGATAAGTTTTTCCATTTCTGTAATATCCATCACACGGTATCACTGGGAACTTAGTCAGGTGTATTTGCTACACTGGGTAAATAACATATACAACCCATAAGATTTGTTTTTTCCGGTACTCTCTTCTTCAAGTGATTCTTTGCTGAGAGGTGTCGATCGTTCATCGCGTATATCTTTTGTTTGATATTCTGTACATATACCATGAATATCTTTAAGTTTTGATCTGAGTAATCCGATATTTGTTTCGTCATTATTCAATGTACGAGACAATATATCAAATGTTTTGTATAAATCGCTATTGTCTTTTTGTGTAAATTCTTTTCTTATATTGTTTTCCTGTCCATGTTCTTGCATCCATTGAAGAAGGTAGCTATGGGTATAGTTTGATTCTACTGTTTTTTTGATAACAGCAAGATTGGTGTTGTTAATGAGTTTTGTGTTGAACACATCAGTTTCTACTTTGATAGCATCTTGAAAATCAGCTGTCTGTACTAGTTTGCTCTGTATCTTTTTATTGATTGATCCTTGCATAGATTGTTCAATACTTGCCCTTGTCGGGATTTTACTAATAATAGGAGAAAATGTTCATTTCTTGATAGTTGATATTTTGTTGGTTTTAGGATCTTTATATATCAGTGCATTTGCCAATATTTCACCTTTTTCTGTATCATAGGTAAAACGAATAGTTTCTCCACCAATATTAATTTCTAGCGACAATTTGACTGTATCAAAACTAGATTCAGATTGTTCGTCTAGTGCCTTAATCCAAGACTCCTTTTCTACTGGATCAGATGTAAAGTTTCTCAATAATCATTCAAATCCTTTGATGCAACTCAGATAGGATTCTCTTTGACACAGAGAACTTACTGATTGTTTTTTCTCTAGGGATGCACGTTTAATAGATTTATCCAAAGCGGGAGTTATTCACTCGGGGAGATCTCATTGTCTATTGTTTACTATGTATTTTATGCATGGATTCGCTATGGAAGGGTCTTCGATATTTTTATTAACAAGATTTTTTATCTCAAATTCATCTAAAATCTGCTCTTCTGTGTTTATCCGTAGAGTATCTGGTTTGGGCAAATTGTTGATTGAATTCTCAATTCAGTTGTTTGTAGATAGTATTGTTGATTCGGATTCTTTTTTTGGAACTACTTCATTATTTGATTTTGGAATAATAGCAGAGAGTGGTGATTCTACAATAAGACTTGATCTTTCCAACACTCTTCATCATCTATATGCTCTATATTCTGCAAATTTTTTCTGTTGTGCTTCGGTAACTTGTACATTGAGTGCATCTCCAGCTATTCCATCTGTCTGGATAAATCTTAATACAGTGAGTGTTTGTGGTCATGATTCTCCATCTATAGCAATATTTTGATCTCATAATTCTTGTCTAGCATATATCTGTAGTGCAAAATTCATCTTCATGGCTTTTGATTTGTCTTGTGTATTATATCATCCATTTCTTGCTTCTCTCAAGAGTTTCTCGTAAGCAGGACTGGTAATAAACGCGTCTACATCTATAGACTTAGAATTTATAAATGTGTTTATATTGTTTTTTCTCAAAGATTTATCTCCCTGGTTAAGTTTTTTGAATTCGGTGAACATACCATTAATTTGGTTTTCTTGACTATTTACATTGTTACTAGATTCCTTTTTATCTTCTAGATTGAAAGGATCGAGTTGGTTTCTATTTTCAATATATGCGCCATCATGTATCTGTCCTACAGGGGCATTTGGCGCATCAGGATTGTCTCTTAGTTCATAGGGATCGACCCCGTTGCCATTTTCTCTATAATTCATAATCGACTATAACAAATAAATGCTATTAATAGTATATAGACAAAATGATTTTTTTGCAAATTTTTACCATTTTTCTATAAAAAAATAAAATAGATTGACATTGGGTACAAAATATTTATATAAAACATATTTACTTTCTATTTATAGATATGTGAAAGTTGGATATACAGTTTCTCTGAGGGGTTGAGAGTGAAAAATACGGCACATCGCTTGGTTGATCGTGTCAGTTATATACATATGCTGTATGAGGTGAAATAGCTCAAATATTGTTAGATATTGGAAGCTTTGTCTGAATGGATCAAACAAAAGCACCAAACCAATTTGAGAAAATAGATTTAGAGAAACTCAAAGGGATAATTATTACCCATGTACACAATGATCATATCTGAAGATTACCAGAAATAGTCAAAGCATGATATACCAATCCCATCTATATGACCCCACTATCTATGAATCTCCTTGTACCTATTTTAAATGATTCCTTGAAGATACAACGCTCACAGATAGAAACGATAAAGGAGTGCAACAAGAAACTTGGAACGAGGTTGCAACAAGCACTATCTCAGTTGACAACAAAGATTAAGAGGGATAAGTTAAAGGGCAACACTATAGAAAAATATCAAAAATTTCTTGATATGTATAATGTGAAGAAAAATAGTGACATTAGAGATGCACTTATGGAAGTTCCAACACAAACTACATTTGATGATCATGATATATTGCAGACAATTAGTCAAATACGTTCTATAGACTATGAGCAAGAATTTGAATTGAGTAAGGGATTATGGAGTGCAAAGTTTCTTCAAGCTGGTCATGTTCCAGGGGCAGCACAAGTTCTTATGAATTTCAACTGGAAACCATACAAGACAGATAAGTATCACTATAAACTCCTCAATACATGAGATTTATGAAGATTTTCGGATAACAATCTTTTAGAGACACCTAAAGTAACGAGTGAGAGAATCGACGCAACTATTATAGAGTGAACCTATGGTGGTAGAGAGCATGTATCTCGCAAACCTGAAGAGATAGCATTGATTGATGCAGTAAAAAACACAGAAGATATTTTTGTATTGCCTGCATTTAGTCTCCAAAGATTTCAAGAGATTATGTATACATTGTGATCAGCACTTACTAATGGATCAATGAAACTCAAAAAAGATGAAAAAATATACTGTATCTCTCCACTTGCCTATGAATTTTGTACTATTCTTATGAGAAGTAATCCAGAGAAATACAAATTTTTGGCTGATTCGATATTCTTCTGGGTAAAATCTAGAGAAGATGAGCAAATGCTTGCTACCATAAAATGAGTAAGGAAAATTATTATTGCATGATGAGGTATGGTGCAAGGATGAAGCTCAGTAAAATATGTGCAACAAGCAATACAAAATCCTAAGGCTAATGTCCGATTGACTTGATATCAAGCTGCAGGTACTTTTGGGAAAGAAATTGTTGATAAATCAGGAACAAGCGAGCTGGTTCAGTTATCAGACAAATCATCTCCTATACGTTCTACAGTCAAACAATTAAGGTCATTCTCCAGTCATGCTGATGAAAAAGAACTTGTTGGTTATATGGAAAAATTAGATGTAAGGTCTGAGCATAAAACTATAATTACTCATTGATGACAACAAAGATTTGATTTGAAACAAGCAATGCAGACAAGATCAATCAGAACTACCTATATCGTACCAGAATTGTATGATATTATTTCTATTGAAACAGTAAAAAATCCAAGAATTAATAAACGTTATAAATAATCTCAGATTATTTCTTCATACTCCCTAATTTATAGATATTACTATCTTTATTAAGATCAGATAGGTCAACAGCAACTAATCATTCTTGAGTCTTTTTATCGTAGTTACATTTTCCATCCAAAAGCACAGCAAAAATAGCTTGATGGCAACCATAACTAACTAGCTTCATTTTTCTCCCATCTACAGAAAACACACCATTTTCTTGTCATCTAAGCTGATCAGGACTTTGGATACCAATTCTGTTGGACATGGTTGTAGTATAAAATGATAAATCAGTAGGAATATACTGTATCAATAAAGATTGTCAATAGATTATAAAAAAATAAAATATATTACCAAAAAGTCCTATTTCCTTTTGGGGATATTTCCCTATGATACTAGCTAGATGTTACTTTATTATATTTTTCATGTTAGGCATGCTTTCTCTCTATATCCATATCCCATTCTGTGAAAAAAAGTGCGGCTACTGTAGTTTTCATGTACTAGCGACTGAAGGGGAAAATAAAGCATCGAAACTTATTACAGGCTATGTCGATGCTGTCTGTGCAGAGATTCGTCTTCGAGGAGAAAGAGTGATGCTTGCTGATCCAAAGGGGAATAAAGGAGAGTTAAAGACGATCTATTTTGGTGGATGAACGCCACTCCAAGTAGGAGCAGAGCAGCTTTGTCGTATTATCGATACAGTCGAAGAATTCTTTGATACTGAAAGTTTAGGAGAATTGGGTATTGAATGCAATCCCTATCCACAAGATCTCGTTTATGAAACTATTCGCACTATCCAGAAAAAATATAAACACTTTCCGAGAATTAGACGAAGTTTTGGTATCCAGACATTTGATACTGAAGTGCTCAAAGAATCAGATAGGATGTATTCATTTCCTGCAATAAGAGATTTTCTCAGATGACTGGTTGATTTGAAGGCAGATAATAGCGTGTTCAATTTTGACTTTATCGCATTTGGAAAATACAACACAACCAAAAAAGGAGAACCCATCCTACGAGATGCATACAAATGGGATTTTCTCGTGGATTTTGTTTCAAGTTATTTTGCTGATGGATTTTCATTGTATACATTGGAACTCTTTCCATGAAGTACACGATATCATGAGCAGATACTGCATCACTCACATGCCAAGGATGGCTTACCATTAAGAAAATACGGATCCGATGATGATGTCTATGCAGAGTTTGAGTCTATTAAAAATATATTCCAAGAAAATGGCTATCGTAGATATGAACTATCCAATTTTGCTTTACCAGGAAAAGCAAGTATCCACAACAATGTCTATCGAAATATGGAGAACTATATCGGTGTTGGAACATCAGCATCGTCATTTATTGATTTCAATATCTTACCAGAACTTCGTAAACATATCACGACTGATGAGACCTCCAGATCTGCTCGTCGAACCAACACCAAAGTTATCACTGAATACATGAAAGGAAATCATACTGATCCCAAGGCTCTCGAAAATATGACCGAACACGACTATCGTATAGAGAAAGCCTTTTTAGCACTCAGAACCCAAGCTGGGATAGAAGACGTATCGATGTATACTGATCTGTTTGTCGCTGACCGAAAAGAGAAACTAGTTATGTGGCAAAAAGATGATCTCATAGATTATTTTGATGATATTCTCGTGCTCAAAGACAAAGGTATGGATCTGTATAACAGTATTATCACGGATTTATTTGTGAAGTTGTAATATGAAAGTCTATGCACAGATCATACTGAGTCGTGATAGCTACATCGCATGAGTTGGTGATGATATTTCCTGGATTTCTGAAAAAACTCGAGAGCAATATGCAAGAACCATCCATGGTATGGGAAACTGTATTGTCGGTCGTAGAGCTTACCAGGTACTGGAAAGACAAAAGGTCATCCTGAGCAACGCGAAGCCTGCCTACCGCAGGCAGGGATCCAGTTGTATACTAGATTCTTCACCCGCAAAGCGGGTTCAGAATGACTGATGAACTCGTTTCTTTGATGCTTGCGATGATCCCTTTATTGTGGTACTATCAAAACACAATTATCCCAGTCAGCCCAATCGTCATTTCACTGATGCAAAACCTAAAAATATTTTGAAATTACTCGATGAAAAATGATATAGTTCGACCGTTGTGTGTGGGGGAGTACAAGCAATACAATTATTTATGGATGCTGGGTTGGTTGATACTATTATTGTTTACACAGAGGATAGATATATAGGAGAGTGAATAAAATTTTCTGAGATATTGTTAGAAGGGTGGGATTGTATAGAAGATTACTGATACAAAAAAGTATATACTAATAATGATACTTCTTCCCACTCCAAATAGTTTTTATTTCTAGCTCAGCATAATTATGTCAAAATTGAAATGAACCTTAATTATATGAGAAAAACATACCCCAGAAATGAATACAGAAAAATATCCGCAAGAACTGAAAGGGACTTTGTTGAATAATCTAATATTTGAAAGTCAAGAATCGATGATGAAAGTATGTGTGACTGGTCGTATATTTGAAAGTGAAGATTATTGTTATACGATAAAAAGTATCAATACGAAAAAATCAATAGTAATTGTGACCGAAAAAGCTAATAAAAAGAACGTCGATGGAGCAAAATGAACACAGTCTTTTTCTCCATACAAATTACGGGAATATTATAAAGAGAAAAAAATTTCTTTTCGTTAGTAATGATATTTCTTCCCACTCTGAATAGTCTGTATTCTATAGATCTGTTCCAACAGAACGAGTTTTGCCAATCCATGGGGTAAGGTCAATGATCATAACGATATTTTTGTATCAACATAATTATTAATATTTCCTTCATCCAGTCCATACGGTCATCCGATGATGAAGAGGATTTTTTCTTGTTTGTAGCAGTGCTGATGAAAACTGAAAGTATCCATTTGTTTGCCCATCACACTCATCATCACTTTGTGCCGACCAGCAAAGTCTTTTTCGAGTATCGAAACAATTTGCTCGGTATCTTTCTGTATTGTATGTGCTTGACTATCACCTTTGCTTGGTTTGACGATTCTTATCGTGAGATCTTTTCCAAGTCTTTTGACATACTCATCACAAGCAGAGGAGAAGTGTTTGTCGCTGTCAGAAATAATAAGAAGCGTAAATTTCATAGATATTGCATGAGAGATGAGTAAAAGATAGTACATTTATATTGTTTCTCTAAAATAATGAAAGGAAAAATACTCGTCGGACTCTTGCTATGACTTATCGGAGCGATATATGCATTTTTGGTGTATCCATTATTACAGACGACAGATATAGAAAGTGTACAGACTCCTGTCACTTCGAGCGATGCGAGAAGTATGGAGGAAAATAACATGATTGACTCTTATACTTCTGGTCTTTTGTCCATACCTACCGGACAAGCAGGCTCGAAGTGACAGGAAACATGAATCAAGACAATTTGTTTTCAAACTCATTGTTTCTCCATCGAAATAGCCGATACATTTGCATCCAGGCAACAATGACTGATGAACCGTGAATACTTGGCGCAAAATGCTGGGATGTTATTTGTATTTGATACACCGGGTTCTTATGGATTTTGGATGAAAAATACTTTGATACCACTAGATATCGTCCGATTGGATGAAAATCTTCTTGTTGTTGATACAGCAACCATGACACCTTGCCTTTCCGATCCTTGTCCTACCTATAACCATCAGTGAATAGCAACCTATGCCTTAGAGATCAATGCTGGGTTGCTAGAGAAATATGCTATTACGATAGGATCTATATTTATACAAAAATAAAAAGAGGCATTTGCCTCTTTTTATGTATTATCACTTCGACGAATGAATTCAGGAGAAGTATAAAAATTATCCTTATACTTCTCGTCGCTGCTCTCACTCGAAGTGACAGATATGTTATTTCGCTTCAAATACTACCTGTATTTGTACTTTTACTTCCATTTCTCCAGCAGAGATATTTGCTGGTGGAAGAGATTCAGAATCACCCATAGCCATTTCAGCTTTGGCGTACATAGGATAGACAGGCGATCCATAATCAACATAACTATCAGTGATAGATATCGCTTTCTTTACACGAAGTCCAGCAGCTTGGGCAAGTTGATCTGCTTTCGCTTTTGCATCAGCAAATGCTGCTTCACGAGCGGTTGCCATAGCTTCATTTTTATCTTTGAGTGCAAAATATGTGTTATTTACTTGGACATTACCAATTGCTGCTACATCATTGATAATTTGTCCTCAAATACTTGTGTAGTCTCATTCATCAAGGGTAATAGTAAGCATCTGTGTTGCTCTATATCCAAGTGGTTTTCTTCCAGCTTCTGTCCAGTCGTATTCTTCATTGACTGATACATTTTCTGTTTTGATGTTTTTTTCTGCTACTGTATATGTACTAAGAATAGCTTGGACCTCAGCCATTTTTTTATTGTTTGTTGCTTGAGCTTCTTGGGTTGTAGCACCCAATTCACTTACTGACAATGAAATAACCATACTGTCAGGAGCAATACTACTTTCTCCTTCTCCCGTAACACTGATCGTATTTTCAGCAGAAGATCATCTATCATCCAATTGTCCTCCAATATAGATAAGAGATCCAGATAAAACCAGAACAGCCAAGACGAAGATAATGTTTTGTGAACGCATAGTGTTGGTGATAAATGATAAAAGTATAGTAACTATATAGTTATACGCATGGCATATACAAGTGTGACTTTATCTCATTGTCAATTGATTAAGAGTGTATATACCATTGCATTATATGATATATTTCCTATAAGCAGTAAGTATTTATCATTCATTATCTTTATGGACTTCCATATATACAACACACTTACTCGTCAAAAAGAATTATTTGTTCCTAGAGAAGAAGGAAAGGTAAAAATATATTCATGTTGACCGACGGTCTATGGAGATCCGCACATTGGTAATCTCAGGGCATTTGCGACTGCATGATTGCTCGGTGATACACTAAGAGCATTGGGATATAAAGTTGAGCATACGATGAACATCACTGATGTCGGACATTTGACTGATGACGGTGATCATGGCGAAGATAAGATGGAAAAAGGATCTCGTAAAGAGTGACTCACTGCCCGAGACGTCGCACGTAAGTATGAAGATAATTTTAGAAAATATATTAAGGAGCTCGGTATTTATTTTGATTATCATCCAAGAGCCACTGATCATATTCAAGCCCAGATCGATATCGTTCAGTTATTGGAAGACAAATGATATACCTATAATATCACAGGCGATGGTGTCTATATGGATACAAGTAAAGTTTCATGATATGGTAAACTTCTTCCACCCAAACACTTAGCTTGAATTCAATCGGGAGAGAGAGTAGAGGATGTTGGGAAAAAAAATCCAACCGATTTTGCATTGCGAAAATTTTCTCCAGAAGGGCAGAAAAGACAGATGGAACGAGAGTCGCCACGAGGTGTCTGATTTCCTGGACGACATATAGAATGTAGTGCTATGGCTCGTGCGACACTATGAGATTTTTTAGATATCCATACATGAGGTATCGATCATATACCTGTTCACCATACTAATGAAATCGCTCAATCTGAATGCGGATTCACATGAGGAAAAAAACGAGTAAATTATTGGGTACATTGTCAATTTCTCAATATCGATGCAGCCAAGATTTCCAAATCACTTGGTAATGTATTTTCACTCCCAGATATCCAAGCAAAATGATTTGATGCATTGGATTTGCGTTATTTCTATCTTCAAGCGCACTATAGATCATTTCAAGACTTCACACGAGAATCACTTGAAGCAGCACAAAAAGGAAGAAAATGATTGCAAAAAAAGATTCAAGATGTTTTGTCGTCATTCTGAGAGAGTGAAGCGACCGAAGAATCCAGGAATTTCTCAAAAGGGCTAGAAACAATGTCTGCATCATCTTTGAGAAACGATCTCACTGATGCATTTGTTGCCAATTTATTAGATGATGTATTGCAAGCGATAACTGATGACTTAGATACCGTCAAGTTACTTGCATCACTCAATCATCATCTCAATGCCATTATAAAAAATAAACTGTCTATCAATACCAAAGAATTGCTTGTTGTGATCCATTGGCTCGATAGTCATATCCTCAAAATTTGACTCTTAGATACTCCAGAAAAAATCCATATCCCAGCCGATATACAGTCCATCGCACAAGCACGTCGAGACGCAAAAATCGCCAAAGACTATAGCACAGCTGATGAGTTAAGAAAAGAACTCCATACTGCTGGTCGAGATATGTTGGATGGAAAAGATGGGTTTGCAGTGGTTTTAAAAAGTTAGTATAGGAACAATTATTTTATACTTTAGCAATCATACGCCATGTGTTGAATCTTCTGATACAAATGATCAAAAATAGGTGCAGAAAATGTTCTTGTTCACTGACTAGAAAGACTCGAGTATCGTGGCTATGATAGTGCTGGACTACGAGTATCTGATGCTGATGGTAACAATCAACTCATCAAAGCAACAGGAAAAGTATCTGAACTCGCAAGTAGAGTAGCTGCTGAAGTTCCTCGTACAGCTCAATACACCATGGGTATTGCACATACTCGCCGAGCGACACATGGAGGGATTGCACTCATGAATACACATCCACACCAAGATATGCACGGAAATTTCACACTAGTACATAACGGTATCATCGAAAATTATCATAAACTCAAACAAGACCTTATAGCAAAGGGATATTCTTTCTATGGTGAAACAGATACCGAAGTCCTTGCAAACTTATTGGATGCTAACTGGACAGGAAATTTCTTAGAAACAGTCGAAAAAACACTCAAGCAACTCAGAGGTGCATATGCATTGCTTATCGTCTGTAAACATAGTCCTGACCAAATCATTGGTATCAAGCGAGGAAGTCCTTTTGTATTTGCGCACGACGATAAAGGATGATTTTATTTTGCGTCAGACAAACAAGCGCTTGCTGGGTACGCAGAAAAACTCATCCACCTGGAAGATGGAGAACTTGTCCATGTCCATGGTAATGAATATACCATCAAAACTGGTGGTATCCAAGTACAGAAAAAATTTGAACTCATGGATATTGAAGCAGTCGCAACATCCAAAGGCGACTACAAACACTTTATGCTTAAGGAAATCTTTGAACAACCAGCAATTATTCGCCGTATTTGTAAAGGAAGAGTAGGATTTGATACCAAGAAACTTATGGCAGAAGCATTTCATGGAATGCAAGAGGAGAGTTTCAAAAAAGTCGTTTTTGTTGGTTGCGGAACATCATACAATGCATGACGATTAGGAACCTATTGGATGCAAAATCTTGCATGATTAGACTCATATGCAGAGATCGCTTCAGAATACGAATACAAACATATCAATGTCAGCGATGATACGCTCTATGTCTTTATCTCACAATCAGGAGAAACGGCAGATAGTATTGGTATCCTTCAAGAGTTGAAAGCCAAATGAGCCAAGACTTTTGGTATCGTCAATGTTGTGGGATCGACTATTTCTCGTTTGACTGACCATGGATTGTTTACCAGATGTGGTGCAGAGATCGGTGTTGCCTCTACCAAGGCATTTACGGGACAGTTGGTAAGTATTTTATTGCTTGCATTGTATCTTGGTCAAAAAAGATGACTTTCTCGTCAAAAATATGACAAAATTTTGTATGAACTCGAAGCACTTCCTGCCTATATAGAAAAAATACTCGACACTAGCGACTCTATCAAAACAATCGCAGAAGAACTCGCTAAACATGAAGATTATTTTTTCCTAGGGAGACACTATCATGTCCCTATCGCTGCTGAAATAAGTTTGAAGTTCAAAGAAATTACCTATCTTCATTCTGAGAGTTATCCAGCAGGGGAGTTGAAACATGGACCACTCGCATTGATCGATGAAAAAATACCAACGATTATGTGTATCCCACATGATGCTATGTACGAAAAAAACGCCTCATCACTCCAAGAAATCAAAGCCAGAAAAGGAAAAGTATTGGTCATCGGAGATAGGCCTGTACAAGGTGCAGATTGGCAGATAGTTGTTCCTGAGACTATCGACGAAATCTATCCATTTTTGTGTAATGTCGTCGGACAGTTGTTATCGTATTATGCTGCTGACTATTTGGGTCGCGATATCGATAAGCCAAGAAATTTAGCGAAGAGCGTGACAGTGAAGTAGTATTGATAAAAACCATTGTTTTTGTATAATATCTTATCTATTTATACCTGTTTTTCTCTATGTCCCAAACCCCCATCCGTGAGTACGATGCCAAACATATTGTCTTCAAACACCTCGAACTTCCATATAACGGCTATCTCATCCAAAGCCAGGAAGACTTACAACAAGTCCCTAACGGCCAACGAGTGATCAAACCTGATCAGCTTTTTGGTAAACGCTGAAAACATGGGCTTATCTGAGTAAATCTTGACATACAGTGATTGCAATCACGACTTACAGACCATCTTGGTAAACAAACAACTATCGATGGAAAAATAGATACATTGCATACGTTTCTCGTCGAACCATTTGTCCCACATACCGATGAATATTATATTGCCATCAAAGCAACCAGAGATGCTGACGTCATCTATTTTAGTACCCAGTGAGGAGTGGAAGTTGAAGAAAATTGGGATAATGTCACTGAAGTTGCTATTTCCCCATGAGAAACACTCGATACAGCAACAATATCTTTCATCCCCGAAAATCTTCAAATATTTGTCATAAATTTATTTGAAACATATAGAGATTACTGATTTGTCTATCTGGAAGTCAATCCATTTGTTGTGGATGATAACGGAGCGATCCACTGTCTGGATATGGTTGCCAAAGTCGATAGCTGTGAAAGTTATCGTCAATCTGCATGGAAGGATATATCTCGAGTGAAGCCATTTGGTACACAAAGTTATCCGCAAGAAGAATATATTGCATGACTTGATGCAAAGACTGGTGCAAGTCTCAAACTCAGCATCATCAATCCACAAGGTCGTATTCGATTGATCCTTGGTGGAGGATGAGCATCGGTTATCACGATGGATTCACTTGCCAACAAATGACTGATGTCAGAGATTGCGAACTACGGTGAACTATCAGGAAATCCGGATACCGATAGTAACCAAGCATATGTCAGAACCATCATCGAAATGATGCTCCAAAATACAGCAGACAAACAGTACCTCTGTCTGATCTGATGAATAGCCAACTTTACCAACATCGCAGCACTATGTAAACCATTTGCTGCATTGATCAAAGAATACGCTGCACAGCTCAAGGCGAAGAACATCACTGTACTTGCCCGTCGTGGTGGTATCAATGATACACAGGGACTAGAGATGATACGTAAAGCTTGTGAAACCTATGCAATTCCCTATACTATCCACGATGCAGATCATTATTTGACGGATATTTTTAGTCAGATTAGTCTATAGTCATCCTGAGCAGCGCGAAGGATCCAGGAGGCTCACATGTGATACTGGATTCTTCGGTCGTTTCACTCTCTCAGAATGACGATTTAAACCATCAATATGCAATCAATGCAATTCTCCAAAAACAGCTACTGTATCTTCTATGGAAACCATATCGATGTCCTGCAACGCATGCTTGACTATGATTTTCTCTGTGGACGCGACCCAAGCGTCAAAGCAATTATGGTCAATGACCAATATCCACAGCCACAGAAAGTGTTTTTTGGTAACCAAGAGATATTTGTCCCACAGGTAAACAATCGATCGTATCTTCAACAATACACTCCTTTTGATACACTGATAAATTTTGCTTCATATCGTACAGCACCAAGTGTTATCAAAGACGCAATGCAGACAAAACTTTTCCAAAACATATTCACCGTTGCTGAAGGTATTCCCGAAAAAGATACCAGAGAAATCATAGCCCTCAATAAAGAATACAATATTAATTTGATAGGTCCATCAGTTGTTGGTTGAATCGTTGCAGGAGCACTCCGTGTCGGAAACACATGATGATCACTCGAAAATATTATGGCATCGAAGTTATACAGACCGTGATCGGTAGGGATAGTAACCAAGTCTGGTGGTATGATGAACGAGCTTTCTCGTGTGATAAGTAAAGTGACTGACGGAGTACATACAGCTATCCAGGTCTGAGGAGATAGATATCCTATGACAAGCTTCCAACAAGTCGTTTCTCGATATGAAAACAATCCAGATATCAAACTTATCGTCCTTCTCGGTGAAGTATGAAACGAAGACGAAAACCGTATCGCAGATATGATCAAAGATGGAAAAATCACTAAACCACTCGTTGCACGAGTAGCAGGAACATCGGCAGAACAACTCACATCAGAAGTCCAATTTTGACATGCCGGTGCCAAAGCAAATACTGACCATGAAAAAGCATCATATAAAAATAACTATCTGAAAGAATCAGGCGCACATGTACCAGAGAGTTTTGATACTTTTGGGAAATTGATTGGAGAAGTTTTTCAGCAACACTGTCATTCTGCTGTAAACTCTGTCACTTCGAGTGAAACGAGAAGTATGGGGGATATAAAACAAAATAATGCATATACTTCTCCTAGCTGTGCGTCGTCGAAGTGACAAAACCAGGACATTCACAATAAACTTGCGATCATCAAACACCGTCGTTCAACGGTTATCACATCAACGATCGCTGATGAAAGAGGAGAGGAATTGACCTATAATCATATTCCTGTCACCGATTTTATCGATAAAGGAAGTATAGCAAATGTCATCGGTCACCTCTGGTTCAAAGAACAACTTCCTGACTACGCACTCGATTTTCTCAATACGGCGATTATACTTATGGCAGACCATGGTCCAGCAGTCTCAGGAGCAACCAACACCATCATCACAGCAAGAGCAGGTAAAGATGTTGTCTCAAGTTTAGCTGCAGGATTGCTCACGATATGACCGCGCTTTGGTGGTGCTGTATCAGGTGCTGGGCAATACTTTTTTCAAGCAGTGCAGGAATGACTATCTGCAGAATATTTTATCGATTCGATGAAAAAACAGGGAATTTATATCCCAGGTATCGGTCACAAGATAAAATCTATCTACAATCCTGATAAAAGATGTGAGTTACTCTTCTCACTAAGCAAAAATTTTCCACAAACAAGATATCTCGACTTCGCAAAACAAGTAGAAGCACTCACGACATTAAAAAAACCAAACTTAATATTGAATGTTGACTGACATGTCGCAGCACTCTTGCTTGACATGATGGAAGCAATGAACTATACTCCAGAACAGATACAGACATATATCCATGCGGATGTCTTTAATGGACTATTTGTCCTTGCCAGAAGTATTGGATTTATTGGTCATCATATTGATCAGAAAAGACTAGGTGAATGATTATATAGGACACCATGGGACGATATTTTATATATCTAACGTTTCTTTATGACATACAATATCCAAGAACTTACTCCTGCATTATTGCAAACCAATCTTGATGACTATTTTGCGACACTTGCAAATCTCACAACCATCGAACATCTATCAGTAGATGAAGCGATACAAATATTAGCTAAGATCAATCAGCAAGGAACACATATATATGTAGCTATACATGATGATGGACATATTGTCGGGACAATCAGCCTAATGCTTGAACAAAAATTTCTGAGAGGATGAGCTATTGCTGGACATTTAGAAGATGTTGCAGTGAGTGATGGCTATGAAGGACAAGGAATAGGTGGATGATTGGTAGCACATGCAGTCTCTGAAGCCAAAAAGCATGGCTGCTATAAGATCATTCTCGACTGCAACGAAAAACTCCTCGGATTCTATTCCAAGTATGGATTTGAATCAAAGGAGGTTTGTATGAAGATGTATTTGTAAGTTATTATTTTTCTTCCATAATTTCAATCTCCTTTTCAAGGAAATATGATATCGCTATTCTCACTCAAACAGCAACGATGAGTTGGGTAAGATGAGAGATGTCTTTATCTAGTAAAGTTCCTATAATATCAGCAGCGATAATAAAATCCAATCCGAGAAGAATATAACCACCAAATTCTGATCTCACATTTTTGAGCATATGTTTTCGGTGTTTATGATGATGAGTAACCATAAGATGTCCAATATCGATCAACGCATGAGCTATCCCAAACAAGATAATAGCCAATCCTATATATTGTATAATAGTTTCAAGTATAGCGATGATGGATTGCATTGTTTTCTACTGATATAAAATTATTCTCCCTGACCTACTCTTGTTTGTACCCAGTCAAATCATGCTGATACATTAACAGCTTGTTCAGCAAGTTTGTTTGGATTGACTCCTGTTCTAAATGGGAAATCTTCAGGTACATAATATCCTTTGATTTGTGAGAGACATTTGGTTACATTGGTTTGCCAGTTGATAGGTGATGATGCATAGATCATACCATCGGGATTTCCATATCTAGATAATTGATTGATAGTGTGGTAGTCACCAAGGTATTGATTGTTCAATGTTTGTGCGATAGCTCTAGCTCAAGCCAATGCTGATCAGAAAGCAAATCTATCTCATCTATCATTATTTCCTATATTACCGATATTGTCATCGGTTGATAAATATCTTCCCAATGTACTTTCTGCAAATGCCACACAAATTACCATATCTCTATCTATATTGGTGTTAGTAACAGCATTATCCCAGAAGGTTAATGTTTTATAGATACCTACTGCATATCCTGCGAGGAAGTTTTGAGATCTTTCATCAACCGTTGCTCCATCAATAACAGGAAGATCAGCCACATTTACTCATCTAGCATATTTGTCTCTAAGGTATTTGATTCTATAAACATCAGGTAAGATGTCTTTATTCATAACAACACTTGCGTCAAGTAATGATAGAGGATCTATCGGTGCTCCATTTTTGAATATAGAGAAGCTAAGATTAGATCCAGGAGCAATAAATCATGCACCTCTTGTTCCGGCTTCACCACCACTATATCAGAGAAGTTGTCATCTTCTTACTATATCTCCTATTTGGACAACACTTTTATTGATATATGTGTAGGTCGATATATACCCATCACTATGAAGAACAAGCATCCAGTTGATACCAATACTATCATTATCTGTTATATGGTAAACGATACCATCACGTATACTATAAATGGGAGTATTTTGTATCGCTTTTACTTGTAATCATCGATGAGGAAATCCATTATCTTGTCTAAAGATCTCGTCATCAAAAAATGTTTCAATTTGGGCAATTGGATAGATAGGCCATGCAATATCATGAGGGGATGTCGTACTTGCGTTAAGTCCGTCAAGTTCTTTGAGCTTATCAAAGATGTTAAATGATACATTGTATTGTTTTTTATACAGAGAATCTACCATAGAAATGATGGTATCATGGACACTCTTAGGACTCTGGAATATTCCTCCGATACTATTGGTTTGGAGAGATCCATTGGTATAGAGTTCTATAAATTGAGAGAGATACAACTTTTTCTGCTGCATTTTTTCTAATTCTTCCCCATAAACAAGGATATCATATTTAGCGCTGATTCTGAGCTCGTTTATCTTAACAATGGCTTCAACATGTTTTTTTTCAGCAGATTCAAGTTTATCAATAAGTTCTACAAATTGTTGCATCATTGATTCAATAAGCTGTTGGTTAGATAAGGTACGAGGGATATTGTCGGAGTGAATAAGAAGTTTTATTTCATCAATCACTCATTTTTCTGGATCGGCTATATAGCTGTTTGTCTGGTATAAAAAGACTGCAAATTCTTCTAAAACTTTTTTAGTTTCATCTATTTCATTCCTCAATACTTTAACTGTTTGTGCAGTTGTTTCGATACTTTTTTTGTATCCTGCGACTCTTCTCATCATAGTATCTATCTGTTCGGTAGTTGTCTGGATAGTAGTAATAACGCTAACAATTTCATTTCTTACTTCCTGATATTTTTCTGATATTCCTTCACCAGTTTTTTCTCTTGCATCCAATGCAAAAAGTTGTTCAGTAAGGGCATCAATAGTTGACTTCAAATCCCTTACATCTCCCAATGCATTATCTACATTGAACTGCTCGATAACTGCATCTGCTTCCAAACTATCTTGAGCAAAAGTAGCTCCGCTTAGTAATCATAGAAATATAATAACTCCGTATAAACAATATTTTTTCAAGGACATGATAATACACACAATATAAAGTATAGCATAAGTATACTGCTGATACGATATATTGCCAAATTTTAGTCCACTCTATACCACAGAGAGATTGACAAAACATATTTTATATAGAAATTATAATATTAATATCTTCAAAACTATTAGTATTATAATAAGAAGTATAAAAATATATTCATCACTTCCAGGACGAAGGACGAGAAATATAAAGAGAAAGATAAATATTTTTAATAGTTCTCCCCTTCGGTCGGAAGTGATATCTTACAATTAGATTTTATGAATCTCTACTATCCCATCCCATATATTCATTCCTTGGATTTGTTCGCTGTGGGTGATTGTATAGAGTTTAATATCATGTTTTTTAACAAAATCAGTAAGCATATCTGCCACTTTCCCGACAGTGTCTTTATCAATATTGTTTATCGTTTCGTCTAAGAAAAGCATTGGCGAGCGTAAATATGAAGCGATGGCAAGCATCCACACGAGTTTTAAAATAGTTTTTTGTCATCAACTCAGACTTTTTACTTCTCTTTTTCCTTTTTCATCTTCACAATAAGCAGCTAACTCCACTTTATCACTACTCGTTTTTTCTATTTCCAAATAAAGCTGGAGCGAAAATATTTGCGCTAGATAGACGTTTATAATTTCAGTTAATATAGTCAAACTTTCTCCTAAAACCAGAAGCAAGAGTTCTTTGGATACGATGTGATACAGATTATTCAATATTTTTTCTTCTTGGGCGAGTGTATTGAGTTTTTGTTGATTGCTTGTGTGATCGCGAACAAGATCACTAATAATATGGAGTGATTTTTCTATGGTTTTAGTCTGTTGTTCTCGTTGTTGGAGTGTTTCTACAGGAACAATCTGTGTTGTTTGTTTGTATTCACTAAGTTTAGTTTGTTCTTGTGTGTGCTCTGTTGTAATCTGTGCAAGGTCCTGAGTACGTTGATTGATCTGTACGAGGAGGCTATCGAGTTGTTTTTGTTGTTCCTGTTGTGTTTGTATACGTGCATCGATTGCATCCAGTTGTGATTGTAGTGATTCTTTTTCTTTTTGGAGTAATTCTCGTTCTTTGTAGTTAGATTCTGTTTTTTTCCAGTCAGCAGTATGGAGAAAATTTTTAATCGTTGTTATCTTTGTATTGAGTTGTGTCATTGCCGTCTGATGTTTTTGGGAAGTATTTTGATAATCAAGTGCTGCAATAGAAATATCTATCTGTTGTTTCTTTTCTACGATACTTTGTAAAAAATCTCCCAATACACTTGTAGGATTACTTTTGAGTACTATACGTTTCTGTTCCAGTTCTTGGAGTCATATATTGATGGTATCAATAGTTTGTTGTATATGCAACATATCTTTTTTATTCATGACAGTATGTAGTTCCTGTGTCAATTGTGCCACTTGTTTATCGCCAAGGTATTTACTGACAATAGTTTTGATGTGTTGTATGTCTGTATCTTGTAGAATAAGTGCTTGTTGAATTTCATCAACACAAGCTTGGATATCTGGGTTATCTTTGCTGACTGAGACAATGCGTTGATTGATCATATCGATCTGTGTTTGTATATCGGTAGCGTGTTGTTCGGCTGCTTGTTTTTTAGCTAAAAGAACGAGTTCTTCCTGATCTATCTGTTTATATTGTTGTGCAATCTGTAGTTGCATCTGTGCATGACTCTCGGTTCACTCAGTAAGTTCATATTGTTTGAGTTGTGTACGATATTGTGTATAGCGTTCTTCGAGATATTGGCAAGCAGTCTCATAGTTTTTGTATTCTTCAGCAAGTAATTTTCACTGCTGAATAGCTGCTTGTATAACCTGATATGCATAGACAATGTTATGAATCTGTTCTGATATTTCTAAGCCAATAGCTGTGTTTATTGTGCGATAGGTATCGATGATGATGACAGATTGGATCTCTGATTGTTGCTGTGTCTGCTCGAGGATTTGTTGTTTAATTTTTCTTGGATCCGGGATATTTGCAGATTGTACTTGTGTTTGGATTGTAGTGATTTGTTGTTGTGTGTCATACATCTGTGATTGTGTCTGTTGTATCTTTTCCTGTATCTTGTTTATATTTTGTTCAAAATGTGCAATAGTCTGCATATAACTTTGTTGTTGTTGTTGATAATACTGTATTTGTGTCTGTGTTGTTTGCACGATAGTAGTAAGTTCTTCAGGTACACTACATTGATCCAACGTTATTCTATCAACAATCATTGATCGTTCTTTTATGGTACTAGCATATTGATTGAGTATAGTTCGTTGTTGTTCCTCAGATAGTATAGTATAAGCAGTGATAAGTGATTGTAATGTGATACGAAGTTTTGCATCTTGGTGCTGTGTATCTCCCAATATTTTCTTCTGCAATTGTACTTCTCTTTTTTTCTCAGCAATGCGTTCTTTTGCCGTATCAATACTCATAAGATCAAAGACATTTTTCAATATCTCAATCCTATCACCAGGAGTCAATTCAAAAATATTTTGACTCTCTTGGAGCAAAAACATAGTACTAGTAAATACTTCTCTCGGAGGGAGGATTGTTCCTAGCGTCTGTTGGAGATCAGTTTCGTTTTTATAGACAATTTCTTCCAAATGGATATGGTTTTGTCTAAGAAGTTGTTCTATATCAATATCCTGTTGGACGATATCACTAGTTTGCAGGAGAGAACTAAGTTTTTCATTATCGTGAATAAGAAATTGTTGTGATGTACATGATTCTTTGCTTTTTCCTTGCGTAAGATCCCTAACAATAAGATAATATTGATCATGGATTGAAAAAATAATTTTAATGTATCATGTTTTGTGATGAATATTGAGCATTCTTCTTTCATTGTGTTTATATAGCCCATATAAAGGTCCATCAAAAAACAAGAAACTCTTTCCTGAACCTATAGGTGCTTTAATCAAATATTTGCCTCACGCAAAAAAAACAGAAATTTTCTTCCCTGCAAATGGTCAAATATTATTATAGGATATTGCGTGGATGTTGAGCATAGATACTGTTATGAATGATTAATTATCATCAGAGTACACAATAGATTCTTCGCTACTGCTAAGAATGGCGACTTATAGATCAGCTTACGATAATAGCAAACATTTTCAAGTCATATAATTATTTTTTGTCAACGATTTATCGTTATTGAGGAAGCATTTTTTGGTATTTATGGATGATAAGGAGTATAATAAATACCATACTTTAGTCTATAGTATACGAATGCATAGAACGCTCGACTCCCTTATTCAGGAACAAGCAGTACACAAGAAGCCCCAACGCAAGCATTTTTTGCCTGTTTGGTTCAATGAAGTAAAATTGTTTCTTGCTATTTTTGTGGCAATATTTTTTGGGATGTTGGTATTTACTAATGCCAACTTATTTATGAATGCATTGGGAATTACACATAGTGCAGGCTTTGGAACGGATTCACTGGCTCTTGTAGATAACGATAGTGTTGATTCTATTACAGCACATAGACCGAGAGCCGCTGTTGATGAGGTGCTCGAAAAATATGCACAAGATGGACACGATCCACTTGCTCTGGATGTACAAACGATGTTGGAAAATAGATTGAGTTATTATAGTTTTGATTTTAATACATTGCCTCCTGTAGATAGACTGGTAATAGATGGGATATATCTAGATGTCCCTCTTGTATCAGTGACAAGTAAATCAGAATGAGATTTTGTGAAAGGGGATTTTGATATGGAGCTCAGAGATGGCGCAGTCAAATATCCTACAACACCTATGCCAGGTGAATGAGGTAATACGCTTATATTCGGACATACATCCCAAGAACGACGAGAAAAAAACCCTTATGGAACGGTATTCTCCCAACTCCCCAAACTTCAATATGGAGATGAAATCAAAGTGGTTTGGAAGTGAGAATTGTATAAATATAAGATTGTAGAGACAGTCATCCGCCGACCCAAGGATGTTGATACAGAATTTCAAAAACGACAAGCCAAAGACAAAGAATATTTGACCCTCATGGGATGTTATCCGCTCTGAACTACAAAACAACGCATGATGGTTATGGCTGAGAGGGTGTACTAATCTATTTTTCTATTACCATAACAAGTTTCGCTCATTGTGTAACATTACCATTTCTTACAAAGTCATGCATAGCATACATTACAGTATCGTGCGTGTAGCGATAATTTTCACCATTACTCATACCAACTTCATTGGTATAAAAATACGTATCATCGTATCAGATAATCAAAATAGTATGAAAAGTTGGTCAGCCATTGATAAAGAATGGGTTCCCAAGTAATTTTCCTGCAGTAGGGGCAATAACTAGATGTCCTTGTGCTAGTTGAGATTTGATGTCATCGATGCTTGGATTATCTAAAATCCATGTTTTTCCAATATCAGGATATATGGTATCGTAGACAGATTTGAGATCGTGCATAGGTATAGAAAAGTATGTCCCAAATGCTTTTTCCTGTAGGGGAATCATAGCAAGCATCTCTTTTTTAAATTGTTCTTTGCTGAGTGTTTTGCCTTTGACTGCATAGGCAGCTAGTACGAGATTTGCTTCAGAGCAGAGCATACTCCAAGGAAGTTTTCGATCGCCATCTGGCGCCTGTGTATAATACGGAGTATAGATGTATACTGATGGAGGGAGTTTTTTTTCTTTAGGGATAGTGGGAGCGAGTATCGTATCTGATTTTGGTGTTTGTTTGACTATAGCCATATCAATCACAGGTATATCGATCGATGCAGCAGTTGTCGTATCGATAATACTATCACGAGAAAAAAAACCATCAGGAATGGTAAGAACACCCAAACATATACTTAAGAAAATAATATAAGCTCTCATGGATTGTTGGTTTTGGTTACATAAACATATTTTGTATAAGGATGGAGAAAGTAATTGCAAGAGTTTGGCTCGTATCCCCAATATTTATCGACCGTAGTGAGCGTAACGAACATGGTCGATATGAAGGAAGTTACTTTGTAATAACCAACATTTTTTTCGCTCCTTGATTTATATCATCAGCTCGATCGTGGTTTGCATCAAGTATCGTTTGATAGCTGTATGGATAGTTTTCTCCACGACGAGTCCCGACATCATTGGTATAAAAATACCTATCATCATATCATCTAATCACCATCATGTGATAGAGTGGTCATGGTCAAGAATAATAAGGATTTCATAATTTACGGCCAGCAAAAGGTGCAACAATAAGGTGTCATTGTGCAAGAATTTCCTTGATTTGTTCAATAGTGGGATTGTCTATGATATATGCCTCACCACCATAAAAATCTAGATAGAGCTGTTTGGTTTGCTCGACGGTTGTATGAATATAATCATTGAATAACTCCATCTGAAGATCGACAAGAGCAAGTATATCAGTTCTTATTTGATCTTTAGTAAGTAATTTTCCTTTGATAAAATAGCTTGCAAGTGCAATACTTGCTTCTTCACACGCTTCTTGTCGAGGGAGTTTTCGATTGCCATCTGGTGCTTGAGGGAAAAAGATTACTTCGTGGTTGATAGATGAGGGCAATGGTAAATTGTTTTTTTCTCAGGGAGATACTTCGTTGATAATAAGTGCGGGAGTAGTATTAGCTGAAAATATTTCGTCATCCTGAGGGAGTGAAACGACCGAAGAATCAAGTGGATTATTAAGATCTTTGATTTCAGATGGTTCTTGTGATACAACAACCATCGTATCAGCACGCACAATTGGATCGTTATCATTTCACGAAAAAAACGCTCGTGCAAGCACGCCTAGAGCGATGAAAGAGATGATATAGGTCAAGTAAGTCATATTGTTTGATACATATAAGTATATTCTTTGTAGTAAAATCAGGATATAAGGCAACACAATCATTGGTATTACATGTTTTGTTGCAAAACGATTTTTTTAAATTATAGAGTAATAGTTATTTACTTAATAGAGTATAAATATGTCCAGAAATCCAATCATCATAGACCTCACTGATAGTGATAGAGTAAGGATCAAGCAATTAGCACAGATGCAGACGCAAAAGTATGGTCACGATAGATGACATTTTACCTTATGACGTGAAGATTCTTCACATATAATAGGATTTATTGGAGAAGTGTGAGTGTTGAGTTTTCTCAAAGATGCCTACAAACTAAAAGAACCAAATGATATAGGACTAGAGCAGATGGGAGACAAATTTGATGTGTATGTTATAATAAACTGAAAAAAACATAAACTCCATATAAAGACCGGTAGACGATCAGATTGGCCAAAAGAAGATTGGGCATTTGGAGTGCATCTGGATCAAAGCATAGAAAAGTCTTCTTATCCAGTTATCCTCGTGAGTTATCTAAAAGGCAAAGAAGACCAGATTAGGATAGAATGATTTATCAAAGCTACTGATCTAGGAAAGTGTACAATAATAAAAAAATGAGAAGTTTTCCCTGGTAAGAAATATCCATCCAGATGTGATAATTGGCTTACCTTCTTTAATCAATATGAAGATATAACGACCATTATTGATTATCTTAAAACTATTGATCTGCTATAAAGTATTTTTCTACAATATGGTCAATTTCTTTCTGTTCATGAGAGAAATCATATTTTATATCTTTCTTTTGTTTTTTTATAATATTGGTAACTATATCTATAATTATTTTTTTATCTGATTCGCTTGTATGTAGCATAGGAAGTTTATAGATGTCTCTTATTTGTAGAGAATTTGTATGATTGAGAAACTTAATAAATTTAGCATACACAGAACTATTGAGTAGTCATAAAAAATACGCACAGGGATATTCTTGAGGATCTTTGGGAAAAAAACACATAGCCTTATTGCTCTCCCACATAGCTCAGATAGTTGACAATCTCGCTGATAACGTAGAACATACTCCAGAAACGATAAATCATTGTGCATTGTTTGTGGTTGATACATTTCTTGGTATAGAATAATTGCTGACGGAAGCATCATCCCATTTTACCGCATATTCTGATGGTAAAGAATATTTATAATCACCTCATTGTTTGTGATAGAACCTTCGTTTTTTTCAATCAACTTCGTTTTTATCTACTCTAAGATTGATAGACTTTCTTTTGGCATATTGTGTACCGTTATAGTCTATGATTGCTAGGTATTTATTGTTGTCTTTTGTGTGCATTCATAGTCATCCAGTGATATAGTCAATAATCTTATCGTCATGATTGATATGCTGTATAAGATCAGTATCTCCATTAAAATTAAAGACATGGTCTGGATTGTTGTATGTTTTATTCTGATTGAACGTTGAGCTTATTCCATCATAGTCTCCTATAGCAGATTTTCTACAATCATTGATGACAAACTCTGATGCCTTATCTGGTTTCTTGTTCTGTACAATAATAATACAAGTAGCTACCGTAACTCATGCAAATAGTTTCTTCGGACAGATTGTTATTTCTTTGATAGTAACATCTTCTAACAAAAATTTTCTGAGTTTTTTATGTATTCATAATGTTAAAAAAGTATCGCTCACGATAAATCATAACACACCTCATGGTTTGAGTAGTTTACATCATAGATACATAAACATAGCATAGGTATCATGGACACCAATTTCATCGTAGATGTTTTTTAAAAGTTTCTTATTTTTTTTGATATAGCCGCTTTGTTTGTTAAGATATGGTGGATTTCATATGATATGAGAATAGCGTCATTTTGCACAAGTGGATCAGTCTGCAATAGTACTATCCAACAAGCTATCTTTGTTCGAAAAATGAACACCACATTGTGTTATTTGATCTTTTACTTCTGGATTTATATCTCGAACATCTATGTGTTTGGCTTGCACGCGTGGATAGTCATCAAGCAAACAAGACACAAATATACCATCTCATCCACTAGGTTCTAAGATAACAGAATCTGAATCAATTTTGACTATACGAGAAATCTGAGACAGCATATACTGTACCGTATGTTTGGGTGTATAAAAAGCGCCAAGTTCTTTCTGCTGCATAAATTTTTACCGCATATACTAAAAATACCTTATATCTACTCTATCTATAAAAATAGATATATTTAAGCCTACCCCAAAACAACCTTCCTATTCGTAAATGATTTCAATCCATCAGGACCATTTTCTTTACCATATCATGATTTTCTCACTCATCAGAAGGGGAGTGACGCTTTAGATCCTGGAGGCTGATTGATGAAAATCATCCCACCATCCAACTGTTTTGCTACGGCTTTACACTGTTCAATATCATCACCATACACGACTGCTGATAAACCAAAATCACTCGCATTGGCTAACTGGATCGCATGATCTATATCATCTGCCCTTATTACTGAAGCTACTGGTCAGAAAACCTCTTCTTCCCAGCTACACATCCCTTGTTCTACAGCTAATACAGTTGGTGCGTACATGTTTTTTTCTGCATCCAGGATCTGTCAACCAGTCACAAGTATTCCACCTTGTTCAATAGTTTTGGTTACTTGTGTATGGATATCTTGGACGAGTCTTGCTGAGGACATCGGTGGTACTTGCGTAGTAGGATCCATGGGATCGCCAACTATTTGTTTACTCATAAACTGAGCAAATTTTTCGACAAACTCTTCATAATATTGCTCCAAGATGATAAATCTCTTCGATGAGTTGCATCTTTGTCATCCGTTAGATAAACGACATGCAGCCGCTTGTGCAACGATAGCATCGGTATCTACATGATCCAATACAATAAACGGATCATTTCCTCCGAGTTCAAGCACAGATCTTTTAAGATATTTTCCTGCTAATGCTCAGATAGCAGATCATGCGTCTTCACTACCAGTAAGGTTGACTCATTGGACAGCAGGATGTGCTATGATGCTTTCAGATTGCGAAGATATGATATATAAAGCAGAAAATACTCCTTGAGGAAATCAAGCATCATCAAAGAGTGCTTGGATTGCTTCCAGACATAGGGGAACATTGGATGCGTGTTTATATAGTTGTGTGTTTCCTGCTAAGATGTTTGGCACTGCAGCACGCAGGAGTTGGTTAAAAGGAAAATTCCATGGCGCAATACCATAGATGACTCCGATAGGATCATATTGGATATGTCCAGTCATTCAGTCAGTATCAATAGTTTCGTTAGCAAGTATCTGTGCAAAGTTGTTCGCAAACCATCTGATAAGATCAGCGGTTCCTTTGAGTCCATTTTGTGCTACTCCATACAGTCTCCCCATTTCAATAGTTTCAAGTTTTGCATATTCATCAATTCTTTCATCTAAGATATCTGCCATACGCAGAAACAACGACTTTTTTTCTCCTGCGGGGATATCTTTTCGTGTCAGATACGCACGATGAGCTTGGTCGATGATCTGTGTAAGTTTTGCATTATCAATAGTTTCAAAAGTTTTATTGACTTGTCCTGTGTAAGGATTTTGTGAAACGAGTGGCATGAGTGTCATTATAGATGATAAATGATAATATATAACGTCATCCTGAGTGTGCCCTGATTCAGCACCAATTCATTTTTAATACTCAATAACAAAGTGAATTGGTGCTTGAGAAGAAGTGCCATTGGGGCGAAACGCAGTGAAATCAAAGGATCTTACTAATTACAAGGATTCTTCGGTTATTATATTTCTTTAGAATAACTTATTTATTCAATTACTTATATTTATTGCTTACTATTATATCAAGCAAAAATACGCTATCATAGTATATATAAGTTATAAACTACAATAGAGCTCTCATTATGATAATGATAATATATATTGCAAATATCTATCTGAAATATATAAGCATTGAATATAGACTAAAATTCTTACTTATTGATACTCACAGCCAAAAATCAAAATCCTTTATATTATTTATGACACAATCCTATGTCACTATTCGAGTCAGTCCAATCACAGATAAAACAAGCATATAGTCACATTTCAGAAAATTATTCGCCAAACTTACTAGAGAAACTCCTTCGACCAGACCAGATACTTGAAGTCTCGATTCCAGTGACGATGGATGACGGATCAACAAAAGTATTTACCGGATACAGATCACAACACAACAACACCAAGTGACCATACAAAGGAGGTATCCGCTTCCATCCAAACGTATCCAAAGATGAGGTTATGTCATTGTCTGCATGGATGACCCTCAAAACTTCGGTTGTTGGCTTGCCACTAGGATGAGGAAAAGGTGGAATCATCGTCAATCCAAAAAAACTCTCACAAGCTGAACTTGAAAAACTTAGTAGGGGATATATGAGAAAAATAGCTAAATTTATTGGTCCACTCACCGATATACCAGCGCCAGATGTCAATACCAATCCACAAATCATGGCATGGATGCTTGATGAATACAATAAAATAACTGGCGTATTGAGCCCAGGTGTAATAACAGGAAAACCAGTGGAGTTATGAGGAAGTTTGGGAAGAGGAAATGCTACCTCTATGGGAGGCTGGATCGTCTTACAACAATATTTGGCCGATACCAACCAATCACTCGAAGGCAAAACTATTGCAATCCAATGAGCGGGAAATGCAGGACTTATTTTTGCTGATATTGCACATAGCAATGGAGCAAAAGTAGTTGCAATTAGTGACTCAAAAGGTGCAATATATAATGCAAATGGACTCAATATCTCGGAAATCGATGATATCAAGAATAATTGAAAATCAGTTATCGATTGCAACCAGTCATGTGAAAAACTCAACAATGAACAGCTGCTCGCATTAGACGTAGATATTCTTGTTCCAGCAGCATTGGAAGGGGTTCTTCATTGATCTAACGCATGATCTGTCAAAGCAAAAATCATCCTTGAACTTGCCAATGGTCCTATTGATCCTGATGCAGACAAGATTCTTGAAAAGAACAATATTGTTGTGATTCCTGATGTTCTTGCCAATGCTGGAGGAGTGACAGTAAGCTATTTTGAACAAGTACAAAACAATACCAATTATTATCGATCAGAACAAGAAGTGCACGAAAAGCTCGAAAATATTATGAAACCAGCAACCAAAGCAGTGATTCACACAGCAGAAAAATATACTATTAGTCTAAGAATGGCCGCTTATGTGGTATCGTTAGAGAGAATCCTGAGTGCCATGACGTTCGTAAAATAATTGTTATTAAAAAAAGCTAGCTCATTGAGCTAGCTTTTTCTTTCTATGTAAATTTTAATTGTTTGTTATTGGATTATGATAGTAAGAAACCATATTTCATTTTTCCAGAAAACAATGCAATGATTCCGTATTTATGATATTGTTTTTATCAAGATTGATTCGCATGAGATTTGAAAGATTTCTCAGAGGTTCTACATCTTCGATCTGGTTGTTCCCTAGAGAAAGATATGCTAAATTAATAAGATTCTCGAGTCATACTATGTTATTGATGGCATTATGATTTGCGATGAGAGCTTTGAGGTTAGGAAAGTTTCCCACTCATGAAATATTGGTAAGATCACTATTGTTTCCTAGATCAAGCTCAATTATTTTCATGAATACTTTTGGATATGTATCAAACAAGAGCTGGAGTTCTTCATCTCAAAGATCTAATTTTGATAGATCAAGTCTTGTATCTGATTCAGATATCTCTTCTATACGTGCAACTGCTTGTGTATATGAGGGTGATTGTTTAATATATGTAAGTTCATCTTCCCTAAGCATTGTTAATAAATCTCATTGTTTATTCTTGTGATATTCTTGTTCTGCTTTATTGCCTGATTCTGGAAAATTTGGATTTAGAGCCATAATATCTAGTGCAAAGGAATAAATACAAGAATTGTAACTATTTTTTGTAGAAAGTCAATAGACTTGTGTCATCGTATTTTTATTAGTATATATTATAAAAATGATACCATATCACATAAATAAAGAATGGCGAGTATCTTGTGCAAACAGATGCTCGTTTTTTTCGTTTTATATGTAGACAGGAGTATGATTATGATACTTTATATTTCTGCTATCCATGGAATCCAGACTACACAAAAATCGAGATCATATCAGTAAACAACATATGATGGCAACCATGATGAACTATTTATGAACATTGCCCTTTGATGTTGAAAGATTTACACTTATTATTCAAGATCATATCGATGATGAAGATATAAATACATACTTAGACGCATTGCTCCATGATTATGATAAGGGTGATGAAGTCGATGAAACTGAAGCTCGAAGTGTGTTATATGACAAAGCATATCCTATCTTTACTATGGTATTTGATCAATATTATAGCAATGCTTATATCCATGAACTCATACATCATAGCGAAGAAGATATCAATATATCGACACAGTTAGGTGATGTACTCCAACAACCCACATGGAACACTATCAAACAATGATATATCCAACAGATTCAATCTGCTTTTGATAGTTATGATTCCGGAGATGCTCGTAGATCACTCATCAGATGAGCACAAAAAATACTTGTTGAAGAACTTATTCAAAATTGAACACATATTTGACAATCAGAAGAAATAGGCGTCTGATTATAGCATATTAGTTATACGTACCTCTGTTCTATTATTTTATCACCCATAGACACCATGAATCCCTACCAAGTACAAACAGTAGAAACAACACAATCAGCAGATACATTTGGATCTGGATTTATGATTTTATTGCAAAACCCTTTTGTTGATAAGTTGTTAGATATACTTATAGCAATTCTCGTTACGGCAGTATTGATTGTTATATCCAAATGGATTGCTAGTTTTATCAAAAGAAGAATAACCAAAAGTATTGTATCCAGACATCAAGAATCTGTTGATAAGGTATGAACATTGGTCTCAGATCTTGTTTTCTATGCAATGACTGCCTTCTCAATCTATATAGGATTTAAAACTGTTGGGATGGATATCGGATTGCTTATGGGTTGATTATCTATTGGTATCTGATTTGCATTTAGAGAAATATTGTCCAACATGATTGCTGGAGTTATGATCTTCTCGACCAAGGAATTTAAGATTGGTGATATTGTGGGTATTAGTGGAAAAGTTGAACATCCAAACGACCAAAAAGATTTCCTTTTTGGAAAAATAGAAGAAATTACTATGAGATATATTGTCGTAAGAACATTTGATCTCAGAAGAGTAGTAGTTCCTTCACTGAAATTTATTACTGCTACGGTAAAGACCTATACATCTGAAGATGTCGTCAGAGATGAGGTAGACTTCATCTTAGATATGGCTTCAGATATTCATAAAGCAACTGACATCCTCAAACAAGCGGTCAATACACTTTCACAGATATCTAAACCAGAATACACCGATATTATCGTCGTATGATATGATACAAAAATACTCAAAATGAAAGCAATCTACGCCTATGACCCAAACGCATGAGCGATGAACCACAGTATCAAAAGTCTTGTATTAGCAAAAATAGTCGATACGGCAAAAGCTACAGAATTTAAGATAGTATAGAAAATTTTTCCTATCTCATTGACGGTAAGTTGTTTTGTTCGATGTAAATTAGGGAAAAAATTTTCGTAGGGATTATCTATATTCAGGATTTTGAAAATCAAATCTTGCGCCAGCATCTCGTTTTGATCTTTGATTACCGTAGGCAGGCATTCATCAATTATCTTTAAGTATCTTGGCCATATGCATAAGATTTCGTGTCATAAATGTTGTATTTCTGTTTGTAAAATCATTTTCCGGTCATCCAGATCACTCATCAAGATATGATGGTCATGGCCCAGCCTCTCATATTCGTCCAGCATCAGCTTGTGGAGGTATAGTAAATCCAATATGTTGTAGCGAATATAATATTCACATAGCACAATGTTTAACTCCATCTTCATTTCCAGTAATTAGACATCATCATACGCTACCATAATAAGAATACTGTCATACATCATTGAGTTCTCCAGATTGTCCATAAAGTCTTTCAATAACTTTCTGACAAATAGATGACTTTTCTCCAAGCCAAATAGGTGAACAAAGCACAAGAATATCTGCATTTTGTATTTTCTTATAAAGAGTTGGCCATTCATCTCTATCCCATCAATGTTCTGTCATGTTTGGATATACTCAAGGAGCTATATCATAATCCGAAGCTCTTATTATGTCGACATGGACTCAGTTTTTTTCCATGATTTGTTTCGATATGTTAATAAGTCAATCAGTGTTAGATTTATCTGGTGATTTTTTTAGTGTACAGTTTATAAAAACTGCTTTTAGGATACTGAAATCATATTTTTTTTCTGTCATTGGTAGTGTATAAGTATAAAAAATGAGAATAATCGTATGTATTAGATAATTGTAGATATGATAGTATTTCATATAGCTATTTGTTTATTTTTCGTATAGGAAGAAAATACAATTCATCATTTTTCTGCAATAATATCCTCTTTTTTATCGTTATATGGATAATATATACGAGCAATGATATCTCATTTTTGTACAGCAATACCTAAATCAGCCACATATTCTACTACTGCTCATGATTTTGCTTTATAATAGGTTCTATGGGACAGAAATTGTTTTTTTTCTGTTATAGGTTCTTTGTTAGTTATATATTCTAGTCATCATAGTATTGCTAAAATGCCGTCTATAGCTCTTGGAAATAGATTTGATAAGGGCGTATTATCTCATCATATTTCTATAGTTGAGATAGGAATATTAAATTTATTGTTGCTATATACTGCCAACATATGATCATTTCCTTTGCGTTCTATAACAATATTGCTACTAAACCACTTTCACATTTGGCGAGTACATAATAAACATACACCATCATCGCATGCATGTATACGTGCATGTGGTAAAATATTTCATCCAGTTCAAGCATCATGGATATCTAGACCGTGATCAGCATTTTTGTATATTGTATCTAAAAGAAATTGTGCATAAAGAGAAGAAAATGATCCATCAGTAACTCCAAAAGATCTATTTAAATCACGACCATCAATGGGCACATATCTATCCATAGAATCAAATCACCGTATATTGAGTATGGGAATAATTGTTATTGTGCCTATTAGTTGTTCTTCTATATTGTGCTGGTTGAAATATTGTTGTATATGCCTACACAACATGATACCATTAATTTCGTCCCCATGCATACCACCAGATATAACAATATGTTTTCATAGCTTTTTTCAGCTATAGGTATAATAAGGTATGATATGTTTCTCTTGTTCATGATGAAAGACTAATTGTTGTTCTATCATAATGCATACAAAATATAAACAATAACAATATTTACGAAAAAACAACAAAAATCAATCTCTTTATATATTCTCATAATAACAACTAGTTGTTAGGCATTGGTTGTTCTAGGACAATAAAGATATAATAGATTATATGTAATAGATCTGTTATACTACAATTATTTCTTCTTCCCAAAATACGAAAAGTTTTCTCCAGCTTTCAAGCTCAACAATACTTCATACATCAGTTGGATAGTGTGTTCAATATCTATTTTTTCAACCATCTCCACGGTGGTATGCATATAACGCAAGGGAAGTGATATAAGTGCTGCTGGTCTTCCACCTCTACTATAGGCAAATTCATCGGTATCGGTACCTGTATATGTCGATGAAGCGGCTCTCTGGAACGGTATTTTTTTCTTCTCAGCAGTTTGTATGATATGATCCATAAATCCATTGTGTATCGATGGGGCACGAGCAAGTGTCGGTCCTTCGCCGCATTTGACGAGTCATTCTTTTTTCTGATCTATCATCGGTGTTGTCGTATCATGAGTGACATCAGTAATAATAGCCAGATCAGGGTTGATACGATATGCCATCATCTCAGCTCACTTGAGTCCGATTTCTTCTTGGACAGCATTGACGATATATAATCCAAATGGCAATTTTTTCTTGTTTTCATGAAGCATTTTCGCAATTTGTGCGATCATAAACCCACCAGCACGATTGTCTAACGCACGACCCACACAGTAACGATCATTGAGCACAAAAAACTTGTCTTCATAAGTGATAACATCACCCACATGGATACCCATTTTCTCGATCTCTTTTTTGCTTTTTGCTCAGACGTCGAGCGTGATGTTTTCTACTTTGGGAGTTGCTTCTTTATCACCTCTACGAGTATGGATTGCCGGTCGACCAAAGACAGCTTTGACTGGTCATTTCTTCGTCCAGATATCGACGACCTTGGATGGAGCGATAAGATGATCAGATCAACCATTACGGATGACATAGATGATCCCATCATCGTTGATATAGTTGACGAACCAACTGATTTCATCACAGTGTGCTTCGATAACCACTTTGAACTTCGCATCAGGATTGATAATAGCAACAGCAGACCCATAACTATCAGTTTCTATTGTATCGACGTATGGTTTGATGTAATCCATCCAGACTTTTTGTCCTCTATACTCAAACCCTGTCGGTGATGGTGTGTTGATAAGTGTTTCAAAAAATTGCATCTCTTTTTTTCATAATGCAAGATGTTTTTTATGTTCTTTTTTGCTTTCTTTGGACATAGGTTACTGATGGTCAATGATAAATGGTTGATTTTTTTTTGTCATTCTGAGGGAAATGTAATGGAACGAAGCCTGCTTGCGGTAGGCAGGAATCCTGGTAATTATTACGATCCTTCACTTTGTTCATGATGACGAATATATTCTATCAAATATTTAATACGCCCTCGCAAATAGCACTCTCTCCTTACTTGCATTCCCCGTGAGAATACATTTTCCGTCTTCTTGTGGATTATTCAATGGAATACATCTGATTGTTGCTTTGGTTTCCTCTTTAATCTTCAATTCACTTTGGGTCGTTCCATCCCAGTGTGCCAGGACAAACTTATTGGCATCGAGTGCTTTTTTGAAATCATCATAATTGTCTACTGATACTGTATTTTCTTCTCTCATTGCTTTATTTTTTATGAGAAGATTTGCCTGCATATCTTGGAGAGTGGCTGTGATATAGTGCGCTACATCTTCAATCTTCACAAATTCTTTGGTTCCTGTATCTCTTCTATATACTTCAAGTTGTCCGTTTTCGATATCACGAGCTCATATACCGATTCTTAAAGGTACTCATTGGAGTTCATATTGATTATATTTTCGTCACATACTTTTCCCATCATCTTTATCTATTTTTACCGAGAGTGATGTTTTTTTTGTTCAAAGAAAATTTGATGTGATAGTGAGTTCTTGCTGTTTGATAGCATCAATCGTTGTTTGGACTTGCGCAAGAACCTCATCCATCTGTTCGGTCGTCTTCCCAATAGGTATAATCACTACATGCACTGGCGCTAGTGCAGGAGGTAATACCAGTCATTTGTCATCACTGTGCGACATAACCAACGCTCCCATAAGTCTAGTAGATACTCCCCATGACGTTGCCCAAACATATTCGAGTTGGTTTTCTTTGTTGGTAAACTGTACATCAAATGCTTTCGCAAAGTTTTGTCCCAAAAAATGGCTTGTTCCAGCTTGGAGTGCTTTCCCATCTTGCATATATGCTTCGAGGCAATAGGTATCTTCAGCTCAAGCAAAACGTTCATTTGCAGTCTTACGTCCAAGTATCGGAGAGATAGCTGCGACGTTTTGAAGGAAATCATCATAAACGGCAAGCATCTGTTCAGCCTCTACGACAGCTTCATCTTTGGTCGCATGTGCAGTATGTCATTCTTGTCGAAGAAACTCTGTCGTACGCAAAAACAATCTTGTTCTCATCTCTCGACGGACGACATTTGCTCGTTGGTTGATAAGAAGTGGGAGATCTCTATATGACTTGATCCAATCTTTGTAGGTACTCCAGATGATAGTTTCTGATGTCGGTCTGACTATAAGTTCTTCTTCAAGCTTCGCATCAGGATCGACGATGACTCATTTGCCATCAGGACTGTTTTTGAGTCTGTAATGAGTCACCACAGCACATTCTTTCGCAAATCATTCAACATGAGATGCTTCTTTGCTGAGATATGACTTGGGTATAAAGAGCGGAAAATAGGCATTTTGATGTCCTGTAGCTTTGAACATACTATCTAGTGTCTGTTGCATATGTTCCCAGATAGCATATCCATATGGCTTGATAACCATACAACCACGGACATCGCTATTTTGTGCAAGCTGTGCTTGTTGGACGAGTTCATTGTACCATGCTGAAAAATCTTGTGAACGAGGAGTAAGTGCCATACTATGCTTCATACAATAAAAAAATCATCTTATCTATAGTAAAGCAGAGAGTATTTGCAAGAACTTTGGGTTAAAAGAAGAAAATATGCAAGCTATATGTCACTTCGACGACGCAAAGGAGGAGAAGTATAAGAATTATTTTATTTATCTGCACCATATACTTCTCGTCGTCCCTCCTCGAAGTGACAATACTAATTAAAAATATTTTTAACAAACCCCTTTATTGTATCCCACAACGTTTGTTTTTCCCATGATGATGGTTCAATATCAGCACTCTGATGAAGTATTTCTGCTAACTGTACAATCGATGGTACATTGGGATCGTAGTGTCCAACCATATAATCTTCCACAGCAATATCGTAATGCTGACAGCTTTCATATGCAAAGGATCCTTCCAAGTTTTTCTGTACACAATATCTGAGCTCTACTTCACAAGGAAGATTACTAAATCATTTATCAAACCTATATGCTTTGACGAACTGACCATTTCTCACAGTTTCGCCCCAAGGAGTACTACAGACAGTTCCATCTCGCACAGTAGAAGAGCTTGTATTTGTTGTTATTGGAGTTTTTTTTGTACGTAGTGGAGATCATGCAACAGATCATCCTCCTCATTGTGATGTAGATGGTATTGTTGCGTTGAAATTACTTGATATTGTGTTTCTGTTATCAATGTTTTTTGGTTGGATATATGGATTGGAACTATTGGGTATATTGTAAGCAATAACTTCTGATTTTTCACTACTATATCCAATCATTTCTTTACATGACGACTGTGTATAACTTCCATTGAGTATTCCATCGTTACAGACTCTTCTCTGGATGTTACAGGTAACAGGATCATCAGATCTTTGTTGATAGGCAAGAACAGATGCTCACTGGTTGATTGTTCCTCCTCGAGGAATCGGACAAGATTGTTGAGAAAGAGTTATTGTTTCGGTGGTTGTCGTGGGTTCAGGATCTTTCCCACCAATAACAATCGCTAAAATATTTGCATTAGTTGTTTCAGTGACAATAGGCTCTTGTGTTGGTTCAAACGCAATCATTCAAGTGTCGACTGTTCATGTATCTACAGTAGTGGGGTCTTGTTCTACAACTATTTCTTCTACAACTATTTCTTCTACAGGAGTTTTTTCTTGGATAGCGACTTGTTCTTCATCCATAACAAAATCAAGTGCAACACCAGACAATGCTAACTCGCCAATATCAGGAATTTCAACGTTATTGCTCGGTAAAAAATACACAATAGCAACAAAAATCGCTATCCCAGCGATGATTTCAAATGTATATTTGGATAGTTTTTCGAGCATTGCTTATCCATAGGGATAAATAGACTCATTGAGTATACGGAAAAAAGAAAGAAAAAGCAAATTTTTACACTATTACCCCACCTCATAAGCAGATTTCATCATGATAGGCAACGATGCTTTGTCCAGGTGCTATTCACCATTGTGCTTGGGCAAATTGAACAATCATACTATTGTTCACTCATGGGACGAGATTAGCAGCAACAGGCGGATCTTGACGATATCTAATTTTAACAGTGATGTTTTTGGATTCTAATTTTCATTCATCACCAATCCAATGCCAGCTGTGACATACTGCTTGATCCTGGAGGAGTTGTGGATCATTTCTTTCATGGCTCACATGGACTATGTTATTTTTGACATCAATAGATGTGACATATGCTTTGATATTGAGATCTAGACCTCTGCTTTGTCATACAGTCCAAAACCATGCACCATCATGTTCTCCGACTTTTTTGGTATGATCCAAGATGATATCTCCTTTTTGGACAGGAAGTTTGTTTTTGAGAAAATCTCTCATCGGGATGTTGCCGATAAAACATAGTCCTTGGCTATCTTTACGATCTGCATTGGGGAGTCATATTTTTTCGGCAATAGCTCTTACTTCTGGTTTAGTTAATTCCCCCACAGGGAAAAGAGATTTGCTGAGTTGGTATTGATTGAGTCCACTGAGAAAATAGCTTTGATCTTTGTTATGATCGATTCAGCGGAGGAGTTGATACTCCTGTCACTTCGAGGACGAAGGACGAGAAGTATAAGAATTATTTTGTTCTATATTACCTATACTTCTCGTTTCACTCGAAGTGACAGAGGATATCCTCGCATAATGTCCCGTAGCAATATAATCAAACCCATACGCAAGTGCTTTTTTGAGAAATAGATCAAACTTCACAAGATTGTTACATAAGATGTCAGGGTTTGGTGTGATTCATGCTTTGTATCATTGGTAGATATAGTTGATAATACGTTCGTTATATGCTTCACGAAAATCAAAGATCATAAAATCCTGTATCCCAAGGTATTGGGCGACACGGATTGCTTCGTTACGATCTTCTCTGGTATGGCAGTTGGGATTGGATTCGTCAGCATAGTTTTTCATAAACCCAGCGACAACTTCATATCCTTGTTCCTTGAGAAGATAGGCACTCACAGCAGAATCTACACCTCACGAGAGGCCAACGAGGACGCGTTTTTTAGTCATATAGTACAATAAGAAATCAACTCAGAAATAATAATTACTCTCCGTTAGATTGTAAGTCCTCTATGACAGCATTAAGTTCTCCTTTTCGTATAGATATAATATTGTCAGTTTGTGTTGTTTTGATAAGTTGTTCTACATGTACGGATGGGTTAAGGACGATTGTATTCTTTCCTGTATTTTTTTGAGTAAGCAAATTGTGTGCCTTTATTATAGAAGTATATGCTGCCGAACTAAGATACTCAATTTCAGAAATATCAAAGATAATTTTTTTGATAGTCTCTTCATTAAGAGAAGTTGGGGTTACTTGATTCTCATTTATTTCATTTATAGATTCCATAAAGTTTTTTACAGGAGTGATTATTTTTTCAGAATTTTCTGTAAATAATGCTGATATAGCGTTAGATGCTTCTATTTTTGTAGCACCAACATTTGGTTTTATTGAAACCACAAGTACACCTCATTGTTGATCTACAGAGCTAATAATTTTTGGCATGCCTTAATAAAAGGATAAAATTATGTATTCATTATAACTATTTTTTATTAAAAGTCAATAGAAGTTTAGTTTGAGACATAAGATTATTGTTTAGATGCGAGTGTTCATAGCACTTCTTCAGTAATATTTTCTTTTACTGATACTTGCTGCAACTCTGTTCCAGTCACTTTGTTCCAAAAAGATTCGTGAATAGTGTCTCCTGTATACATCCATTTTTTGATGTCTGCTCGGAATGTTCCAGCTTTATATTGAATATCTGGATTTTTATTTAATGTCATTCATAATCCAAATATCAATCTATTATCAAGAATTTTCTTATCGTATAGGTCATGAAGTTTGTCTTTTATTGCTGATTTTTTGTCAGTAAAAGAATCTTTCCCAAGCTTACTTGCGTATGCGTCTTGTATGATAGTTAAAATACTATTAATATTCGTCTGTTGAAGTGATTCTTGTAACATAGGAACTAATGTTTTTCTTATATATGGAGATGCTGAAGTATTTATTTCATTGACTACATCAAGAACTTCACGGTAATTCTTTTGGAGAAGTTCATTTTTCCATTTTCTTATAGCCAATTCTTTCTCAGGTTCGGTAGAAGAAAAATTGATTTCATCTCTCAATGAAAACAACAGAGGAGACTTAAATTCTGATTCATTAATCGTATTATTAACCATATTTTTATATTACAATATAAACGTGTGTTGATCATACATATATTATATACAAAAACAAGAGATTTGACATATATCACAAAAATGACTTGATAAAAAATTCTTATTGTATATAGTGAAACGATGTTTATTTCATCCAAACCGTATGAGTGTTTATCAAAAATTTAAAAGTAAACTCCCTGATCGAAAAACAATCAAAACATATCCAGTATCTATGAAAGCTGCTTTTCATGAAAAATCAAATCTCTTGTTGCTCAATATACTTTCTCTCAGTAAGCAAGCTATTCATAATCGTGAGGCAGTTATGAATAAGAGTGAAATGAGTGATTATTTTTATAAGATGACCGGAGTAGGTCTTTCTGATATTAAAGCTATTGAGTATCGTAGTCCAAGAAAAAATACATATAAGGTAGACCCAAAGGAGAATGAAAATCTTCCAGCATGGATCAGATTTACCGATTCTAGTACAGGATGCAATAAATCCTACGAATGAGAAGTAGCAAGAATACTGAAGGAGATTATTGATATATCAGCACCTAATGTTGTAGTTGATGAAGGAAATTAGGACAATAGTTGATCAAGATGCTCCTGCATAATAATCCTCGTCCATGGTGTAATACTTTCTGGATGATTTTCTATTTCATGGAGAAGTTGTTCAATACTTATTCGTTTATACTCCATTGCCTCTGCAGGATTAAGATTGGGTTGTTGGTTATACTTTCCGACAAATACATGATCAAATTCATGTTCAGTCAGCCCATTGCTAAACTCCGCTCTATACACAAAACTAAATTTTTCTTCCAACGGACAGACAAATCACATCTCTTCTTGCAACCTTCTCGTCGCAGCAGCAAGTGAGGTTTCTCATGGTCTGGGATGAGAACAACAAGTGTTTGTCCATAAACCAGGACAGTGATATTTTTCCAATGCTCTGCGTTGAAGCATAATCTCACCAGTATCATTAAACACAAAAACAGAAAATGCTCTATGGAGTTTTCCACCATGTTGGTGTGCAGCAAGTTTTTCTTCAGTTCCTATTGGGTTGTCATTGTTATCTACGAGGATTACATAGTCGGTCATCTATCTAGTGTTATTTAAACAATCTCCAAAAATCTTGTCTCTATTTTTCTCACCCCAAACTTAGGGTTATAAAACTTTACAATCGCCAGATTGTTCCATACTTCCAGTACATAACCAGGTCAAAACAATTTATGTTTTACCGTATCTCCCTCATCCACAATCGGTCATGCTTGACGGCTATCAGTTGCTCATCAACCAGCAAGATCGTATTTTTTCAATAATTCTTGCGGCAATTCATCGATAAATCTGGACGGAGGATTCATCTTAGTCTGTCATCGTTGCATTCTACTGTGGGCATAGGATAGGAATACATGATCTTCGGCTCTGGTGATAGCGACATACATCAGTCTTCTTTCTTCTTCCAATAGTTTTGGTTCCATAATAGCATTGGCCAGTGGAAATATCTGATCTTCCAATCCAGCAATAAAGACAAATGGAAACTCCAATCACTTACTTGCGTGGACGGTCATAAGCTTGATACAATCAACATCTTCTTCTCCCTGTTGTGCTGCATCGGTTAAGAGTGTTACTTCTTCCATAAACAGTCTGAGTGCATCTTCACCAGATCATTCATATTTACCTGCCATATTGATAAGCTGTCCGATATTTTCATATTTTTCTTCAGCAAGACTATCATTTCCTCATTCTTCTTTGAGCAAAAATGCTCTATATTGGATTTTCTTGGCAATATTTTCGATCAATTCTCCAGGTGTTTGTTTTGCTCATTCAACACGGATACTATCCATCAATACACCAAACTCCATCATGTTGTTTTTGGCTGCATTACCGACATCGATAGCAGGATTGCCAATATCACACAGAGCTTCATGTAAACTCATGTTGTGTGCGATAGCATATTGTTCAACACCATCGATGCTTGTTTTCCCTATCTTTCTGGTAGGGATATTGATGATTCTTTTGAGTGATACGGAGTCTTTTGGGTTGATAATATATTTGATATATCCGACGATATCTTTGATTTCTTTTCTTTCAAAGAACTTGAACGCTCCTCGGATCTTGTAGGGTATTCATTCGGTGACGAGGACTTGTTCAAAAGGGGAGGATTGTGCATTGGTTCTATACAAAATCGCAATATCAGATCGGTTTTGAAACTTTTCACCTTTCATTTTTTTTATCAAATCAATAGTATTGGCTGCCTCATCCATCGCATCACGATGCGCAAACACCACGATCTTGTCATCACCAGTTCTATGTGGCTTCATATCTTTCTGGTATTGATTAGGATTGTTTTTGATAATATGACTTGATGCTGCCACGATATGCGGACGCGAACGGTAGTTTATCTGGAGTTTAAACATCTGGATATCGGGCCAGTATTGTTTGACATTGAGAAAATTTTCCATCACAGCACCACGTCGTCCATAAATACTCTGAAAATCATCACCGATAAGTGTAATATTTGCATGTTTTCCTGAAAGCATTTTCATGAGCTCAAACTGTATCCAGTTGGTATCCTGTGCTTCATCTACCATGATATAACGAAATTTTTGTTGTCGTTTTTGGAGGATATCATTGTTTTTCTGGAACAAGACATAGGGGAGTAGGATGAGATCATCAAAATCAAGCATATTGCTGTTTTCGAGTGATTTTTGATATTGTGTATAGATTCTTGCCATAGATTTATCATGATCAGTTTGGATCCTTTTGGAAAATTCTTGAGGAGTCATTCACTCATTTTTGAGTCTGGAGATGACTCATTTGATTTCTTGTTCTTTAAATACTTCTTGGAGTCCCATCTGTTTGAGTACTTCCTTCACCACGGTTTTACTTTCATTACTATCAAAAATACCAAATTGTTTCGTATATTTCATGCCCAGTTTTTCTATATCTTCTTTGAGTATTTTAAGAAAAACTCAGTGAAACGTCCCTATCCAGGTAAAATCATGAAACGAGAAGCTTGGCCCATGTGATGGAGTTTGTGTTTGTTCGATATGAGAAAGAAAATCTCCAATAGCATTACTCTCCTGTCACTTCGATGACGAAGGAGGAGAAGTATAAGAATTATTGTGTCAAGTATCCCCTATACTTCTCACGTTGTTGGAAGTGACAGTATTTTGTGAAATCTCCCCCATTTCCTTGGTGAGTTGTACAAGTCTTTCTTTCATCTCTTTGGCTGCCTTGTTGGTGAACGTCACTGCCAAAATATGCTGTGGATTGATATGCTCAGCAAAGAGGAGATATGCTATCTTGTAGGTCAAAGTTCTTGTTTTTCCTGATCCAGCACCTGCGAGGATAAGACTAGAAGTCTTGGTATGGAGAGCTGCGGTAGATTGCTCGTTGTTCAGATGACTTTTTACATAATCGACGATTGCGTTCATATAATTGCACATAATTAAATATATTCTATGGATAGACAATTGGATGATATTTGCAAGAACAGTACGTGATATTTTTGTTATTAGCTTGTAAAAAGTCTTTTTTTAGATATTTTATGGGTAGATATTTATTGTATTATGTGATATAAGCCATGTCGTATATAAAACGATTTAAAGAAATTTCTTCTGATGATGTATCCATTTGTGGTGGTAAATGAGCGTCTCTTGGAGAGTTGATGAGAGCTGGTTTCCCTTTTGCTGATGGGTTTGTTCTGACGATAGATGCTTTTGGTATAGATCAGTCACAATGGGCTGCTGAAGTCCATACTGCCTATGATACACTTGGGACAAAATACGTTGCAGTAAGAAGTAGTGCTACCAAAGAAGATGGCGTCAACGATAGCTTCGCATGACAGTTTGATACCTATCTATTTGTCGATAAAGATATGTTGATAGAGAAAATAAGCGAATGTCATGCCTCACTCCAATCAGATCGTATCCAATCATATTGTGAATCCAAAAATATCGATAGATCCGAGATTAAAGTAGCAGTCGTTATCCAAAAAATGATCAATAGCGAAGTTGCAGGTGTTGTCTTTACTGCAAACCCTATCTCATCTGATACCAATGAGATCATAATTGAATGAGGATTTTGACTTGGTGAAGCAGTTGTATCATGAATGATTACACCAGATAACTATGTCTGGAACAAACAAAAGCAGTCCATCATCCAAAAAACTATTGGACAACAACATAAAAAACTTATGATTGATATCGATAACTGAGGTATCAAAGAAGAATCCATCGAATCAACCATCCAATCCATCCAAAAACTGTCTGATGCTCATATCACGCAACTTTCTCTATTATCTGAAAATATTGAGAAACATTATAATAAGCCTATGGATATAGAACGAGCACTAGAAGATAATACATTGTATATTCTTCAGGCAAGACCAATTACGACGTTGGATATTGTTTGAGAAAAACAAACTCTAGAAGATGATAAAGTACAGTCAACTATCAACCGACGATCAAAGAAGAAATACCATTATATCCACAAAAGATTTAGAACTCCATTTTACACTTATATCTTATGGGATGCAATAAGCACATATCACAACAAAAGTATTTCTCTAGATTATGCATGTGATATTATTTATTTGGATGGACACATCGCTGTAGATAAAAATCAACGAGATATATGAAAAAAACAATTTTTACAGATGTTTCTTGATGATCCTACGTCAATAAATAATCTCTATAATGAAACATATCGTATCCAATCAGAGATTAAAAAATATTATGCTATCTACCTTTCTCCAAACAAAGATATTAAAAAAAAAGATCTTATTGAATTCCGGAAAAATTATAGATCTTTGATGCAAAAAATGCTTTCTACAGCACTGGTTCCTCTTTTTATTGAAAATCGAATGGAGGAAAAAATCAAAGAATCTCTTGAAAAAGTATATGACGAGCAACAAGCACAACATTATTATCAGATAGCTACAACATCTCAAAAAGTTTGAACTGCATTTAAGGAAGAGATATCGTTATTAGATATGGCGATAGCTAGACATAGTGATAAAAATATAGATGCAGCTATGCAACAACATATCAAAGAGTATGGACGAACAAAAAACAATTCACATGATGGTAGTTTTAAGATACAATCTGATGTTATCCAGCAATTAGATGCTATACAAGATCCATCATGACGCAAAGAAGAACTCCAGAAATATTTTCAGGAAGTTAAGTCAGGACTTACTACATTACGTGAAAAATTTAATGAAGATAAGCTATTTCTAGATACCCTAGATACTCTCCAAGAATCTATATATTTTAGAAGTTGGAGGACAGAGAGGTGCTATAAAAATGCATATCATATAGATAGATTGTTTCAACAAACAGCGAAATATTTGTGAATAACTGACTGTAAAGATGTTTTTTATCTGACATTGCCTGAGATTGTTGAAGCACTAGAATCTAAGTCTCATTCCTATGAAAATATTGATAATCGTAAGGATGGCTACGTAACATTAGGAAAGAGTAATGATATTGTAATACTACAATGAGATGCCATATTGCAAGAATACTCTTCGATAAAAGTTTTACCAGAAAAGACATCAAATATCATACAATGACAGTCTGCATTCAAAGGACAAGCTCAATGAAGGGCTGTAGTTGTAACACACAAAGATCAATTACATAAAATACAAAATGGAGATATATTGGTAACAGCAGCAACGACAGTAAATTATATCCCTTACCTAAAAAAGGTACAAGCTATTGTTGCCGATGAGGGATGAGTATTGAGTCATGCATCAGTGATCTCCCGTGAATTGAAAATACCAACAATAATAGGAACACAAAATGCAACTATGGTGATCAAAGATGGAGATCTTGTAGAAGTGGATGCAACAAATGGAACAGTAAAAATTATAGAGAAAACTACAGACACCATGATTGCAAGAAACTGGAAGAAAAACTGGGCGGGGCAGTGGAGTCTTTTGTCTGCGGCATATTTCAGTCGTAATTATACAGTCTACCTTAAGAAAATTCTCGGTATATGATTAGAACAGACAATAACAATCACTAAAAGTGGTACAACCTATTGCTATTTTGATGACGACAACAAACGTGCTTTTGGAGAGTATTTTGCTCGCTTGGCTCAGCAGGATGAAACTATTATTCAACAGCGATGTCGTGATCTTATAGCACAAACTGATAATATACTTCCTCTCATAGATGATTTGCTGACAAAGCCTGCAGAAAAAAACAATTTTGATATATTTATTCATGCCTTTGACACATATAGCGTTACGCATCGTATCATCAAGGTAGGAGTAGATTATCTCCCACCTGATATGTTGCCACAACATCTCCCTGATTTGGAGAAAGCAAGATTGTATGCAGAACCGGTATATACGAGAACAGAAGACTATATGCAATATGTTGCACAACAGCTTGCACAGCAGTATGATATATCATCAAAACACATCCTTGCTATGACGAAAGATCAATTTGAGTTGTTTTTGGAGAAGTGAATGCTACCAGATATCAAAATATTGGAACACCAATATCTCTATGGTATGTTATATGCACAAGGTGAGACAAAAACATATTATTTTGGAGAAGAGGCGCAACAATACGAACAAAAAATATTCAAAAAACTGCAAGACACCTCCATTATTACAGGACAGATTGCTTATGCAGGAAAGGTCACTGGTACAGTAAAAATAGTCCTTGATCCAAAAACAGAAACAAGAAAATTCGAAATTTGAGACATTCTTGTTACAGGTATGACAAGACCAGAATATCTCCCATTGGTTGAAAAATGTGCTGCATTTGTCACTGATGCAGGATGAATACTTTCTCACGCAGCTATAACGGCAAGGGAACTAAAAAAACCATGTATTATAGGAACACAAGTCGCAACAAAGTTACTTAAAGATGGAGACGTGATTGAAGTCAACGCAAATACTTGACAAATAAAAAAAATTGATTATAATGTATAGTAGTTTATATCCTATCGTATATATCTATGCCTATAATTCACACTATCGCAGTATCAAGGCATTTTGAACATAACAATAATGTTCCTACACAAAAATGACTGGAAGAAGTTGAAGAGAATACAAAGAAGATCCTTGGAGATATACCAGAACAAGTGGTGAATCCAAACGCCATAGGGACAGACAAAGCAAGAACTAGAGGGACAGCCATACAAATAGCCAACAATTTAGGTTTAAAAATACATGAAACACGCGTGCAAGATTGGTTAAGCTATGAACCGAAACATTGACCATTAAAAGAAACATATAGGAAACTATGCGAATATTATGATAAAGATGAAAACGTGAAAAAGCAATGATATTCAGATGAGTTTGTTGATAAGATGCAGCATAATCAGCTTGAAGGAGTAGATTTTCACAAAATAGCAGCATTCAACACAAAAAAATTATATCAGACAATACTGTGTATTTTAAAAAAGCCTAAAGCTTCCAATTTTACCATTGCAGGTATTCACGGAGCCTATTTTTGGGAGTCGATAGTTTTTGCTCTCCGATGAGATGCTATGCCAGCAGAACGAAAGGGTCAAATCAAAATGGGAGAAAATTTCATCCTCAAAGTTATTCAAGATGATAAAGGGAAACTAGAATTATTCGTCGACTATAGAGGAGTAAATAAGACGCTACTAGTATCGGATATAAAAAAGGTTGTTGACGGGTCAATCAAAACATCAGAATAGGTTGCAGTTTAATTAGATATTTTACTTAATATTAGAGATAATTGAGATACAAAACTGTCCTCAACGTTACAAACCAAAAACAAAAATTTCACAACTATTAGCATCTCTCACAAAAACTTCTATTGACTTTTTGTATAAAATAGTTATAATGACAATGAAAACATTTATTTCATTATATAACCAACCAATGACTACTTTATCAAACATTTCATCCAATCTTAGTAGAGAAGACTTTGCTAAATTAAATCTATGGTTTCATACACACAATCGTAATAATAAGGTAGATATTACAAAAAAAACAGAAGAAGAAATTGCAAAGATGCTTTTGTCGCAAGATAGAGATATCAATAATTTCGTCTATGATTTTCATGAGATAAGAAAATTTTTGGAGGAGAAAGGTCTCTCATGTACACATATGACAAGATTAGCTTTAGCTGAAGAGCTAGGACTGTCTAACTATGAAATAGGAAGAATGGAGTACGCTTCTTGAAACAATGGTATGGCGATCGAATATTACCAAAAAGCTGTGGATGAAGATATCAATAAGGATCATCCAGATATGATTATCGAGTATGCTAATATTCTTGTTGAGCTACAAAGGCAAACTCAATCTGAAGATTTATATAAATCAGTTATCAAAGATTCATCGAAAGAATGGAGATTTGTATCATGCAACAAATTAGGAAATTTATACTATCAGCAAAAAAAGTATAGAGATGCTGAATCTTGCTATTTACAGGCAATAACTAGTAAAAATATTTGAACAAAACAAGAAGCACACGCAAATCTTGGAGCGCTATATAAGCAAGCTATAGATAGTACAATAGAATTATAACCTACTCCACCAAAAAGTCCTTATGCTTCTCATAAAGTTCAGTAGTGTCTGCTGGTACGTCATAATTGGGGAAGTATGTTTGTCCCAGGTCGATTTTGGTTTGGATACGTTCTGCTATTGCCATGTTGGTTGCCAACCGAGCATCAACTTGTTCTTTGCTATATCCATTAGCTAGACATATTTCAATAATCTCATCTGCTATCATGATGTGATGTTTGCCTGCAGGTTTTCTTCTCATAGGATCATAGAGTTTTAACCCATCCTTAATTGCAAGGACAGCTTCTCGTGCTTTGCGGTCTTTTTTGAATATATGAAAATAATTGTTGTTCACAATACACAATATACCCATAGTTTCTGCTAGTTGGATAATCGTATTATTTATCTTAACCAAAGCACTATACGCTTTATGATCTTGTGCAGTCACTTCGAAGTAGACGTTTTCTTTGCCAACAATAGTTTGTATTTGTGCAACAATCTCTTGTATTCTGCTGATCTGTTCTCAGTTGTGTATCATTTTCCCAAGCCAAGATTGTTCACCTCACATGTGGAGGATGATTCATTCACTGTATTGTTTGAGGACAGCAAGATCTATTTTTGGTTTGGTGGTGATACCTTTAGTATTGGCAAATGAAGTAAGCTTCATCAAGTTGTGATAGCCTGTTTTATCAGCAGCCAACAGACATATATTTCCAATAGCCTCTGCTTTGTAATCATTGTTGGCATCCAAGACAAATCCTAGCTCAACACCGATAATAGGTTTAAAATCTAGTTCTTTGGCAAGATTGTAAAACTGCACCGCACCATACATACCAGGAAAATCTGTAATAGCGATAGCTGGGAGTTCCAGCTTTTTGGTTCTACTGGCGATTTTCTTTACTGTACCAATCGCCTCAAGAAACGAGAATGTACTATGTCAGTGAAGGGGTATATATTGCATAGAAAAAACAACAAATTAAATACTCTATAATACATAACAATAGCTCATCTACTTGCAATAGAAGATAAAAAAATTACATCATAGAGAGTAAATTTTATATGATAATCTACTGTCTATGAATCGAATCAAAAAGTACGGACTCCTTATTGTCTTTATCCAAGCATTGATCGCAACGGTTGGGTCATTGTATTATGGTCGATATGGCGATCCAGTTGTCAATATCATGTCAGGCGATTTGTTCAATCCAGATAATGCACTTACTCCATGTTTATGGTGTTGGTATGCAAGGATATGTATGTATCCAATCGTCCTAGTTTCAGCAGTATGATTATGGAAAAAAACTCGTGATGCTATTGACTATGTAATCCCATTGGCAGTAGTTGGAACAGCAGTAGAGATATATCAAGTAGCACAGATATATATGCCACAGATCAGAGGGACATGTTCACGAGATGTTCCATGTTTCGTAAATAGTGTCAATTACTTTGGATGGTTGACGATTCCATTGCTTTGTTTAATCGCATTTGTCGTTATATTGGTAGTTGCCTTATTGATCAAAAGAGCAAATAAATCTTCATAATTCATCATTTTCTATGAACATCCTTACTAAACTGTATACAGGATCACCACAACAAGCAATACAAGATATTACTTCTCATCGAGAGAAAAACGGCTACTGTGTCATTGATTTTCTCTATTTTGCTAATATCATAAAAAATAATCTATTGGACGTCACTTCGAGTGGAACCAGAAGTATAGGGGAAACCAAACCAAATAATTCTTATACTGCTCCTCACTACGTTTCCTCGAAGTGACAGTGATACTACGATTCGATTTTGGCTGCAGACTTTCTCTTGCCAGACGGTATCGCATTACAAACATTTTATGCCAGTGCAGTTGTCCTCGGTCGTATTCAAAGCACTAGAAAATGGCTAGCAAATTGCAATGGAACTGACTTTACGCTACCATTGCTCCAATCTCTCCAAAAACAATATCCATGAATAGTCTTACATATGTATGGATCGACACCGACAATAGTGGATAAAGCGAGGGTGTCTCTTCATGATAATTGATTCATTTGTGGTGTCGTGCAAGACGGATATTCACAACGAGATCGAAACGACATTGCCCTATTTTCTGGAGAAAAGCAAGTATTGCTTGTTGCGAGGTGAACACCATTGCAAGAATTATGGATACAAGAAAACATTTCTTTTGTTAAAGATAACAATATACTCGTGTTGTCAGTTTGATGATTATTTGATTTTTGGTCAGGAGAAGAAAAAAGAACACCAAAAATATTTCGTGGTCGAGCAGAGTGGTTGTGGAGATTGTTTGTCAATCCTCGTAAAAATGCAATAAAAGTGCGATATAGTCTATATTTACCATATGCTATTATTCGTTATTTGCTATTGAAAAGATAAATCAATTGACTATGTATAAAATATACTAACTTATGTAAACTTTAATCTTTCTCCAGTGTTTCAATGCAGATAGTACACAAAGAAGTACATTATACGACAGAAGAAGCCTTATTTGAGGTCAACAAAAAGCTCGCAAACGGGATCCAACTAAAATCCTATATTGTTTTTATTACAGATAGTTTTAGAGACTATCAAAGAGATATCATCCAAGAATTTGTAGCAGAGTTTTCTGATCAAGCTGCAATAGAACATTATGATATAGAACACATTAAGGATATTCTTGAGCAACAGTTGGAGTGATTGAACACAAAACTTAAGGCCTTCGCACAAACAATGGACAAAGTTGATGATTTTCAACTTAAGTGATTTGTACAAGTGATTGCAGACAATGTATTGATGACGTCCATGATAGGAGATGTATCAGTGATGATATTTAGAAATACAAAATTGTATTATTCACTCCATAACACAACAACAGCAGAATGAAAGATTGATATCTTCTCTGACTTTATCGAGTGAGACGTCGAAAGTCATGACGAAATAGTATATATCGGAACTAAGGTTGGTGATGTATTGGATGATAGCGATATCCAAGCATTGGAAAAAGAACTGACACAAGATGAATCAAACTTGTTAGATATATTATGAGAACTGCTTCGCTCAAGAATCGACACTGCCAATGTATGATTTGCTACGCAATATACGATAAAATGATCATCAACAAGAGTAACAGAAAGTAAATCAAAATTCACATTACCTAAGATGCCTGCTATACTCAAATGAGGAAGATTGGGAGAATTCAAACATGCATTCGTCGCAAACAAATATTATGTATCAGTAGGAATTCTCAGTATTCTTATACTCTTTCTTTTCTATCATGTCTTATCTCAGATGGTAAACTTTACGCAAACTGACGTGATGTTCACTGATGAATGATTGTTGGTAGACGTAACGATTGATGATATCAAGCAAGACATACAAGTATTTCTTTCTATGGACCCAACATCGGATGCCAAAGGACAAAAATATCATGAGACTATGCAAAAACTCCAAAAGCTTGAAGAGAGAGGAAGATGGCTGGATGATGTCACACAACTCAAAGCAATCATCCAAAAAAATTACTATCAAGGATTCAATATCATCTATATAAACACATTTGATACATTTAATGATGCGTGATGATCTGCACAAGTATTAGCATTTAACAATGCTGAACGTAATGCCATTGGTGATTTCTTGTCTATTAACAATGCATCCAACAACACACTTGCTATTGCAGGGACAAAGTGAGTTTTAGTTTGAGCATTGAATAACAGCGTAAGATGATCATTGATTGACTTTGGTCTGACAACACCGATATTGTGATGTGGGAAAAATCTCTTAAGAAATGGACTATATTGTTACACAAGTGAAATCATCTATAATGTTACCAACGCAGGTATCGAAACATTGACAACGACTGACGAGAATTTTCCCGCTGATATTGATGGTGTAGATGTTTATGGAAAAGCAAACTTATATGTCTTCCAAAAATGATTTTCAGCAGGATGAACCGGAACAAGTTTGGTAACAAGATATCGTAATATGCTTGGATCACAAACACAATTCCAAGAATGACAAACCAATGGAGTATTACTTGATTCTATGACAAAACTACCATCATTTACCAATGGATTCTCTAGTTATACCATAGATGGATCATTTATTGGATGGTCTAAGACAGATGCCAAACTTTACCAGTTCTGGAGAGAATGATCTAGTTCATTGCTTAGCGCTCGTGCGATCCCACTACAATGAGGAGATAAAGTAAGAAGCAACTATAGTGCAGACGTTATCGCTCATGCGTCATTAACATCCAGATATGTGTACTTATTGGACAGAGAAAATGGTACATTCACGGTATACGATAGTTCGCCCATCAAAGATGGAGATCCATTTAGAAGGGATTATGTCTTGCGTTACTTATTTAGATTCCAATTTGACCTAACGGGGGATAAGATGATCGACTTCCTTGTACCAGAAACGAGTGGAAACAAACCAGAACTATTCTTCTTGACCAACAACGGAGTCTACAAAGTGAGATTATATGAATTTATTGATAGTCTATCAGCAGGAGCATTGAAACAGCTTAGTAATTAGAAATATTAATCATTAAACTCATCTCATGACAGCATCCCAACAATCTACCATATCAGCAGACATGCTCAGAACCCTTTGGACACAATTTCGACAATCCAAACAACATGCACACCTGCCTGAGGCATCTCTCATCGCAGATAAAAATAGTACTGCTATGTTCAATCTCGCCGGGATGCAACAGATTATTCCTTATCTTTCAGGAAAAGAACATCCACTTGGCAAAAGATTATACAATATCCAAAAATGTGTCAGAACCAACGATATTGACGAAGTAGGAGATGCTACTCATCTCACCATGTTTGAAATGATGGGAAATCGATCATTGGGTGACTATTTCAAGAAAGAATCTATTCAATGGAGTCGAGAATTTCTCACCAGTAAAGAACGATTGTGACTCGATCCCAACAAAATAGCTGTCACGGTTTTTCAATGAGATGACAATGCAGCTCGTGATGAAGAAAGTGCATGATATTGGAAGGATCTATGAGTCAGTAAAATAGCATATCTTGCTGCTGATGATAATCGACGAAGTCCATGACCTGTTTGACCTTGTGGTCCAGATACAGAGATTTTTTATCGAGTAGGGGATCATCGTGGCTGAACAGCTTTACCGCCAGCAGATAGTGATGTTGGATCAGATCCAGATAACTGGATGGAAATCTGGAACAATGTATTTATGGAGTATTATCGTGATGATACAGGAATATTAACCAAACTTCCATCACAAAACGTGGATACAGGTATGGGGTTTGAACGTATGTGTATGGTTTTACAGGGTAAAACAAGTCCATACGATACTGATGTATTCCAAACAGCAGTTCATGTATTGGAAAAAACACTCGATATATCATATGACAATCACGCTCGTAGAATGAGAATTATATCTGATCATTGTAGAACAGCACTTTCTCTTATAACAGAAAATATTCAACCATCCAACGAAGGAAGATGATATGTCTTGCGTATGCTCATTAGAAGAATGTATTACAATATAGTACTATTGAAAAACACAGCTGATACAGACAGTCTCTTTGAACAACTTGTATCATTTTTTGGATTTACGCAAACACATAAAGGAGTATTACTCAAAGAAATTAGCCAATTTCAAAAAACACTTACTAATGGACAAAAAGAATTTGAAAAAATACACCAATCCGTCATTGCGAGGGAATGAAAGGACCGTGGCAATCTAGTTATTGATGGAGTAGATATTTTCAAACTCTATGATACCTTTGGGTTTCCGTATGAACTTACTGCAGAACTCGCTCAAGAAAAATGACTTGCTATCGACGAAACATGATTCCGTACAGCCCTCGAAGAGCAAAAAACTCGTTCTCGCCAAGCAACCAAAGGGAAGTTTACCCTCGATGTGGATCGATCAATATATATTCAAGATATCCCAGCAACACAATTTGTCTGATATGACAATCTTTCTATTGAACAACCAAAACTCCTTAAAGACTTTGATGTAAACGGACAAAGAGTACTTATCTTTGATCGCACTCCGATGTACGCAGAGGGTGGAGGACAGACAGGGGATACAGGAGTGGTAACGCTTGATTCTGGTGAGCAGTTGATTATTCAGGATGTGAAAAAATATGAGTGAGTATTTTTACATTTTGTGTGCTAATGGTTTTAGTTCGTTATAATAATGTACTACATGAACAGTTGATCCATGACTTAGTGGGAAATTATTTAACGACGACAGAACTAGCGAGAGTACTTAGTATACCCACAGATATCATTCCCAATATCACGATACAAAAAACATTTGCTGCATATATAAAAGACAAAACATGAGAGGATAGTTCTTATACTAAAAATATAAATAATTTTCTTAATGAAAATAATTATGCAATACAACAATTTGATCTGGCCATTATTCAGTTGCTCGAAGACGTAAAAAACGAGAGCTGATATCATGACATATACAAGATATGGAGTAAATTTCAAACTGAACGAAAGGATTCTAAAAAACGACAAGATATATTTATTCATCAAACAGTAGATGTCTAGTTTTTCTACGCCATTTGGACGATCAACCAGCCGTATGACACTCTTCCATCATTGTAATAAAAAATACTTTTTCCAATACTACACAAATCGTCTCAAAGATATTTCTCCAGACATCCGACTGGATACACTGTTACTCAAAAATCTCACGAGTTTCAAGATGCGACTAGGAGAGAAAACGCATCATGTAATTGCCGATTATTTGAGGTTATTACTATTATCCAGAGAGACTAGTTCTTTATCTTGAGCAGAAACATTTGTCACTTCGAGCTTGTCTGCTGAAAATGCAAATATAGCGAGAAGTATAGGGGATACAGAACAAAACAATACTTATACTTCTCCTCCTATACAGTCGTCGAAGTGACAGGTGTCAGAAGAACAAATAACACAACTCAATGCATCCATGCGCCAGACTATGCAACAAGAATTTCAGTTAGCCAAAAACAGACAATACAAACGCTACGATAAGGATCAAAAATTTGGTTTCAAAGAGTTTTGTTATGGTGATTCAGATGAGATTCCCTTATCTAGTCATCCTGAGCGGAGCGAAGGATCCAGGAACAAGTCACAATCACACATGTCTTTAGAAGAAGGTGTGGATAGAGTGCTCTGAAACCTCGATGCATTTATCGCAAGTGGACTCCATACGACAGTCCAAGAGTATTTTGCTCGTGGATACAAAGCATATATTGAGTCCAACGAATCAGATTTTGAGCAAATGAAACTCATATTAGATCATCATCCAGTATTGCAAGATGTGACGATACGAGCAGGGCCAGATTTTGGGATTACTGCTACAGACAATACCTACTATATCTATGATCGAAAATCAGGAATCCAAAAAGATATCGCACAAGAAACCATTACCGATCAACTCAAAATATATGCCTACAAATTGCTCTGCAATACAAAAAAAACATTAGACAATACAACAATTTATGCATATGAAGTCTATCTTCCGTCGATGTATATGATTGGTGGCAAAGTTAGTCAAGCAGATATCGATAGCATCAAACAAAAAGTCGTGGATGATGTCCAAGAGCTGCAATCCTTAGTGGTTGATTGAAGTATAAAAAACAATATCCCACAGCATGTCGATAGCTTTCAGCGTACCACCGATAGTTCCAAGTGTCTATGATGCTCTATGAAAAGAGTCTGTGCAGCATTGAAAAAAATCGATGGAGACCATAGCCCAAATCCTATTTTAGACACCTTAGCAGAGGAGTTGGATAGTGGGAGATTGTTTTAATATTACACCACTTTCTTCCCTTCCACAAAATATCCACCATTATAACTATCTGGCTTGATTTTCCCGATAAGATTGATTTCTCCTTTTTGGATGCCATCATCATTAGCTCATTGTTTCCAGAACATAGCTTTGAGTTTGTTTCCTCAGAGTTCTGCATGGAGTTTGAGATGGCCATTTCATTTGTTTCATACACGTTCGATATCAGTGACGATAAGATTTTGCAACAAGAGGAGTGGCTCTTCATTTCCTATCCCAAAAGGTGCGAGTTGATCAATCCCTTGCAGCTCATTGTTGGTCCATTCATGATCATACATAAGCGTATCTACTTGGATAGGTTGTTCGAGATCGGCACTAGTGATATGTGTATTGCAGTACTGTTGCATATGTTCGATAAGCTCAGGAAGTTTAGCAATATCACAGCTAAGTCATCAGGCTTGTTTGTGTCATCCATAACGTACAAGAAGATGATCCATCGTCTTGAGCATTTCCACTACATGAAAATATTTGGGCCCACGGAGACTTGCGACGGCTTTCCCTTCTTGTTCATTGAGCGCAAATACAGCAGTAGGTTTATTGTTTCTTTCACACAATCTTCATGCCACGATACCAACAATTCCCTCATGAAAATCAGCTCACATCGCTATGATCATATTCTTTTCAGGATCTATTTGTGCTTCAGCAATCTTAAATGCTGTATTTTGCAGTTCTTTTCTTTCGGTATTGAGTGATTCGAGCTTATCAAGGTGTTCGAGTTGTTGTTCTCCTTCATACAACAGCATCCTGAGACTATCAAATGGCGTCCCGACTCTTCATCCAGCGTTGATTCTCGGTCAGATCATAAATCACACATGAAAACTATCAATAGGTTTGGTGATATTGAGATATTTGAGCAGTCACTGGAGTCATGCGGGGATGGTTGTACGTTTGGTATTGATCAGATCAAATCATCTTTGTACCAAAACCCTATTTTCTTTTACCAATGGCACACAATCAGCAACCGTAGCAATCGCAACAATAGGCATAAAATAATTGAATATCGTTTTTTTCTTGAGACGATCTCGTCCAGTCTTTTCCATCAATGCACAGATGACTTTGAAACTAACGGCTGCACCACATAGTCATTTGAACATATATTGTGGTGATGTCTGTGGATTGACGATAGCATATGCTTGTGGTATACCATGTTCAGTGACTTCATGATGATCAGTGATGATGAGGTCTATTCAGAGTTTCTTGGCATGCAGTGCTTCTTCGACTGCGGTGATTCCATTGTCTACCGTGATGATGAGCGAACATCATTTTTCTTTGATCATATCGATATGATGTGTTTTGATACCATAACCATCTTTAAATCTATTAGGATACTCGATACTTATATTGTTATACTTAATATATTTCCTTATAAACGTATAGAGCATATAACTACTCGTCACACCATCCACATCATAATCCCCAAAAATCATAATTTTTTCTTTGCGTTTCATCGCATCGATAATCCTATCGACAGCAAGCATCATATCTGAAAGGAGATATGGATCTGTCCAATAAGCATGCATTGTAGGATTAAGAAAATCCTGTATATCACAGTCGATATTCTTTACTTTCAATATCCTTTGTATCAAAGATTCATCGGGATTTTCATACAATATTTTATATGTCATGGATTGTTTTTATTTGCACAAATGAAGCTATCTCTAACGATATCCTTCTCAAGAAAAAATGCAATGAGATATTTATTCTTTACCCATCTTTTTTCTTACTATTTGCTTTTCTTTCTGATTCTTCTATTTTCTTTCTTGCTTCTCGATTATCTTGTGTTTCAAATTTTATCTGAAATGTAGGATCTTCATTCAAATGTTCAGGTATTTCATCCTTCAAAATAATAAAATATTTCCAATCTTCAGGATTAAGTTCTTTCTGTAAGGAGAAGAATTTTTTCAGATCAGTGATTTTTTGTATGATTGTTGCTTTTTTGTAGATATCTTCTTCTTTATGATACTGCTGCTTGAGTGCGTCTATTTGTTCTTTGTATTGTATCGCTTCTCTCTCCATATATGCTTTCACGACAGCTTTTCTTCATTCAGGGGTACGAGCTTCGAGCCATTTACGAGGTTCTCTATTGTGTAAATAATCGGGGTTTAGTTGGTTTGCGTATGTTTCTCGTTCACTGAGTTGATTTTGTGTTGCATAATTTACTGCATCAGGATCGCCATTGAGTTCTAGTTTAAGTCATATAAAGCTTATTCCTGATAAACCTAGTCGTTTTAAAAATCACCACATTCAAGGTTTACCGTTGTTAAGATCACGTTGTTGCATACAGTGAATCGCCTCATGTCTCATCATTCACTCATCTTCGATCACTTTTTCATCTCTCGCAATGACTCGTTTTCCCATAAGTGCAGATCATCTGTACTTTGTTCACATGAGAGCACCAAAAGCATCGATAAACTCTTTATCGACAATACATTGTACTTTACCTCAAGTTTCAGTAGATATTTTCTCGGCAACAGCACGAGCTTTTGGTGAGTATGCTGCTTGTTCTGTTGCATGGTTTTTATGTCTTGAGTCAAGTGTACAAATAAGATCTTTCAGCTTGGCTAGAGCATCAAGACTATTTGCTTTTTTTTGTGATTCTAAATAGTTTTCACTTTGCTCGTTAGGGGCATATGAAGCAAATCTGCCTTCTTCGATAGCTTGGGCTGTGTTGATATCTTCATCATGTGCTTTGGTCATACGAGCTTGTATTTTAAGATTTTCCACAAGACTCTGTTTTGACCAATACGATACTTCTTCTCTTTCGGAGAGTCAGTTTTTTTCGGGATCCAGATAGAGATCTTTTTCCATATAATTATAGAGAAGATAATAAATATATTATTATTATACATAATGAAGGATAAACTTGCAAAAAACAAGCATCTATTATATAATAGAGTATATTTATTCTGTCATTATGCTTGGTATGATTTACGAAGAAAAAAAATCACAGCAGGAAACAACAAAAACATCAGCTTTTGACATAGATACAAAATCCCAAGAGAACATATCTATAGATATTTTTTCTATTGAAGCAGATGCCACCAAAAACAATATCGTCCCAGCAGTTTTAAAAGATGTTGTTAATAACATCATGCAAGATCCACAACAACCACCAGAAAAACCATATCAAGACAAGATTGGAGAATTGATTAACCAATGAAAGGTAGCATATGCACTTTCACAAACTATTGCTTTAGTCTCAGATATATTTAGTAGTTCCAAAAATAAAGCAGGGCTTGATAATTTCAAAAAATATACAGTAGATTTCAGTAAGATGTCTAATGAAGAGCTGCATAGTCATATGGATTGGTTACAAAGTAGGATTAGCCAACTTTGATTATCAGTAAATCAAAAACTACGTTTTTCTTATCTCTATTCCATAGCAAAAAATGAAAAAATATCTAGAAAGTCACCTAGCGATAATGCATTTGAGATATTTGCTAAAAACGTACAGTTGTGAGATGTATTGTTGATGAATAAAGACAGTAAATGATGATCATGATTTGTTGATTGAATTGAGCTTAAATTAGCTAATGAGTGACTACAGATTGTATCTAACAGTATCCGAACGCATGTTGTTCTTGTTACTAATATAGTAGCTACCAATATAGAAATAACACATGCTTCATGAAGAGCTGGGATGGTACTTAAAGAAGACCTTGAGTCTTATTTGAAAAGTTATGAAGCAGTTGATCTATGTACACTACAACAACCCCTAGATTCAGTACAGAAATCTATTGATTATGCATACTCACTTATTGGCAAACCATATGACAAAAAAGCAGCAGCTAAACAAGCACTGACAGGAAAAAATGATCAAAACAATATTTATAACTGTGGAGAACTTGTTGCTGATTCACTTGTTGCTGCCAATCCGATAAAATTTGGAAACCTTGAAAGCAAAACATTCCCATCAGATTTTTTGTTTAATAATTATTTACAGCCATCATATATGACAACAATATTTTCGTAAAAATTATTTATTTTGTATGAGATATATTATATCTATAGAAAGATCATAGAAATTTGCAAAAAATAGCTATTTGTTGTATACTTATGGTATCTTTTACCCTGGGTTATATGCATATGTCTCCAGATCAAGTTGAACAAATCAAAACGCCAGATCACATAGATACCCCAAAAACAGTAAAGGATGTCGAAACACAATCCGTTATAGATCTTTTTGCTATAGAGTTGGATACAAATAAAAATCTCATTGTACCAGAAGAGCTCAAAGACATTGTCGATGATGTGATGCAAGATCCACAACAACCACCAGAACAAGAAGATCAAGAGAAAATTGGAGATATGTTAAAAAAATGAAAAATATCTGAAGCTGTATCGAAAGCATTGGATATGATATTTTCTATATTTGCTGGATCCAAAAAGAAAGCGTGACTCGAAGATTTCAAGAAATATACGACCGATTATTCAAGTATGACACAAGAAAAACTAGATGAGACAATAAATTGGTTACAAAATAGAGTAAAGCAATCATGATTATCTATCCATCAAAAACTACGTTTCACCTATGCATTTTCCAGAGCAAAGGATGAAAAAACAACAAGAGAGAATCCACAATCTACATCGTTAGAGAAATTATCGAAAAATATTAGACCTGGAGATGTATTATTGATTAATAAATGAGTTGTTGAATGAATATGAGCAAAAGCTATAGAAAGCATACAAGGAGGAAATGAATTTACTCATGTAATGATTGTCAAAGAAATAAAGAGTAATGGAGAGATAATAATTATTCATTCCACAACAGATAAAGGAGTAGATGGTAGATCTGGTGTCCAAGAGAGTAGTCTACAACATTACATACAAAAATATAAAAACATCGATATCCTTTCACTAGCACCTGAAGATACATATAGAGATAAATTGTTACAAAGTGTAGAAGATAAATTATGATATGATTATAGTAAAAAACAAGCAGCAGAAGCTGTATTGGGAGATTTAATCCCAAGTGATTCAAATGCGGTGACATGCGTCACACTCATAACAGAAAGTCTCATTGATGCATATCCTGAACAATTTACAGATCTAGCAAAGGCTAGGTTACCGAAAAACTTGATGGATACATTGCATCTGACACCAACATATTTGACAAATATGAAATCATAGAAATTTGCAAAAAATAGCTATTTGTTGTATACTTATGGTATCTTTTACCCTGGGTTATATGCATATGTCTCCAGATCAAGTTGAACAAATCAAAACGCCAGATCACATAGATACCCCAAAAACAGTAAAGGATGTCGAAACACAATCCGTTATAGATCTTTTTGCTATAGAGTTGGATACAAATAAAAATCTCATTGTACCAGAAGAGCTCAAAGACATTGTCGATGATGTGATGCAAGATCCACAACAACCACCAGAACAAGAAGATCAAGAGAAAATTGGAGATATGTTAAAAAAATGAAAAATATCTGAAGCTGTATCGAAAGCATTGGATATGATATTTTCTATATTTGCTGGATCCAAAAAGAAAGCGTGACTCGAAGATTTCAAGAAATATACGACCGATTATTCAAGTATGACACAAGAAAAACTAGATGAGACAATAAATTGGTTACAAAATAGAGTAAAGCAATCATGATTATCTATCCATCAAAAACTGCGTTTCACCTATGCATTTTCCAGAGCAAAGGATGAAAAATTAACAAGAGAGAATCCACAATCTACAGCATTTGATAAACTTGCAAAAAACATTCAGCCAGGAGATGTATTACTTATGAATAAAGATGGTGTCGCCAAGACAGCAATGGATTCTATCAAAGGGAAGATAGTCAATGAATGACTCCAACAAGCCTCTTATAGCATTCGGACACATATTGTTATTGTCACAAAAGTATCAGGAAATGATATAGAAATAACACAAGGGACGACTCCAGTTGTCAAAACAGATGATCTGCAGTCATATCTTAAGCAGTACAAAGCAGTTGATGTCTGTACACTCCAACAACCACCAGCATCGAGAAAGAATTCTATTGATTATGCCCGTACATTAATCGGGAAACCATACGATTCCAAAGCTGCCGCAAATCAAACACTCACCTGAACAAATATCAGAGATGACAAATACAATTGCGGAGAACTGGTCGCAGAAGCATTGTATCATGCCAATCCGACAAAATTTAAAGGCCTAGAAGATAAGACATTTCCGTCAGACTTTCTTATGGGTAATTATTTACAGCCAGCATATATGACGACGATAGTTTCGTAAAGATACTATATCTTAAGAAGATACGAATTTTTCCTCCAACCAAAAATTGGCTTATTCTAGGCACAATATAGAGTTTACCATAAGATCCAAATCAAAAAAGACTTGACAAATCAATAAAAATCAGTATAATTAATATATAGTATTTTATATTTTTCATTGATTTCATGGTAAGAGAAGAAGAAGAAAGATATTATATAAAAACAGGTCAAAGGGTTTGAGAGGATCTACGTCCAGATATTTCTGCTACATTATCAGAAGGATTACTTACAGGAGATTATATTGATAAACTTATCTCTGATAATGTAATACCTGAATTCTATGAGAACAAAGGCTCTTGTGCCGTTATTACAGGCAAGAGAAACAAACTAGATTCGAAATCTATCGAACAGTTATTGGTCATTAAAGATATTCTCAATGAATACAAAAATCCAGTAAAAAATATAATAACAATTAAAGATAATCTCGTTTGTGTAGGGATCTACAAAATACCAACATACGCCTGGAATCAAAATCTTCAACCTCCATCACGCGATCCTCAAAAAAATGCCTACCCAGATTATGCTAAAACTATGTTGTCCTTGTTTGCAGATCTAATTTCCTGTAAATTGGGATCAACTTCAGAAAGGAACAGTTGATGCTGAGTTGTTTTGTGATAGTATCAATACAGAGAAAAACTTCTTAATCCTCAAAAACTTAGGAAAGATAGACTGATTCGGTCGTTATCTTCCAGTCTGAGTTGATAAGGAAAAATTTTATTCTATATATATTCATTTTGGTACATCTAAATTTATTCGAAATTACTTCCCTGATCTTCATTACGGCCATATACCTGAACTATAATCAAATGAGTTTTAGAACAATTAATGATAGACAAAAAAACTCCAGCTAGCTGGAGTTTTTGTATTATCTCATAACGACTATTTCTTTTTCTTCTCTTGTGGGTAGATAACTTTATCGATCAATCCATAGGCCACCGCTTCTTCAGCAGTCATCCATTTGTCTCTTTCCATATCTGCTTGGAGTATTTTGAGAGGTTGTCCAGTATGTTTCTGAAGTACGCCAGTCAATGTTGTTTTAACTTTCATCATCTCTTCTGCTTGGATGAAGATATCTGTCGCTTGTCCCTTGGTTCCTCCTAGTGGTTGGTGGATCATGATCTTACTGTGTGGAAGAGCGAACCTTTTTCATTTTGTTCATCCAGCCATATAGATAGAACCCATAGATGCGGCAAGACCAGTACATACCACTTGCACATCACATTTGACATACTGCATGACATCATAGATAGCCATACCAGAGTATACTTCGCCACCGGGAGTATTGACGTAGATAACGATATCTTTGTCTGGGTCTTTTTTTTCGAGGAACAACATCTGCGCAACGATAGTATTAACCATCTGTGCATGGACTTCTTCACCCAAGAAGATAATTCTATCTTCTAACAGTCTTGAATATATATCAAACGATCTTTCTCCATGTTTCGTTTTTTCCAATACCATAGGTATAAGTGTCATGTTTTTGGATTTGTCAAAGTATAAAATTGTATTATGGTATTATAGTACAGTGTATATGTATTTTATACCAATAAATCAACTTGCAATACTCGACTGAACTACTAAAAGGAATATAATGTTTACTGTTGTATTTACTTTTTATGTATTTGCTATGAAATTACTTACTCGTTTCTCTATCGTATTATTGGTATCATGACTATTGTCTGTTACGCCGATTTTTGCACAAAACACCGGTAGTACAACTACTGGATCAACAACACCGACACTCACTGCTACACTCACTGCAGCCAAGAATATTGCTATAAGCAATCTTGAAACAACCACGGCACAGTTTAAAGCACAAAATTTTTCATGAGCAACCAACCTCGAAACCAACCCCAACTACCAAAGTCTTGTATGTTTGGGGATCCTTGAACAAGTACAACCAAGTAAAGCATTTAACGATGCTGTCGTCTCACTCAGAAACGAAATCCTCCAAAATTACTTGGATCTTGATAGTACAACAAGAAGTATTGCATTATGACTGACTGTTGATCAAACAAAACTCCAATCAGACATCACAAGTTTTGCAAGTAAATATGCTACACGTGTGACACAACTTATTGGAAACTATACAGCACAACTTCAAACACTCAATGGAGAAGTAACAGCATACTGAGCAGCCAATGCGTCACTACTTGCTAGTCTCCATGCAAAAGTAACACAGCTCAATAGTATTTCACAACAATATGCTTCCTTAGAAGATCTGATATTCCAGTTCAACAATCTTCTTCTTGTACAAGAGTGAAATGTCTTAGACGCTATCGGCGAACAAAAAACACAAGCACAGACATTACTTGAAAAAAGATTGCAGACAATTATCACCCAACAAGTGCAAAGATCAAGTAACATGATAGGATTGGTTCCGTTGTTACAATCCAGAAAAAGAGATGTTGTACGTTTGTACGGATTGGATTTTGACGACGCTATGGGCGAAGTCGTTGGAACTCGATATTCTCGTCAAGCACACAATACACTCAAGGAACAGATGCAAACCATCAGACAAACTTTCTATACCAACAATACACTTAGATGTGATAATATTCTTACATCGCAGATGGATGTAGACGGCTATGCAAAAGTAATAGCTGCAAGTATATCAGATATGAACAGACGTCTTGCTGTATGAGTAACAGCACTTCAGGCATCTTGATCAGCAGAACAGATCAAACAATCCTTGTTCCGTACATTTCAGTCTTTGTATACGACACGTATTGAAGCACAAGTAAGTGAGATAAGAACATTTGCTACCAATCAATTGGCTTTACTTATGGATACGGCTGCAAAACAAACGACACAACTTGAATCTCTTCAATCAGACAAAAAGCGTCATGATGCTAGTCGCAATGATGCAGAAAAATCGCAAATAAAAGAGTCCATTATCATCCAGTGAAGATCGTTATATAACGCAGCAGCAACTCAGTCTATCAGAGATCAGATCAAAACACTTGTGGCTGTATTTGGTGTAGATTTAACCCCTCCAGTAGAGAATGCACAAGGAGAAACTGTAGATACAACCAATCCATTCTTCCCAGTTATAACAAAGATGGCTGCCAAATATAGTTCAGCAACAGCATTTGCGACACTCATGCAAGCAGCGGTTCCTGTACTACAGCAAAGAGTAGAGGCAGCAGCTCCTGCACAGAAAATCCTCCTCCAACAGATCATCGAAGCAATTCAACTATATATAGCACAATAATATGTCCAAAAAAGGATTTACTCTCCTGGAGATTCTCATTGTTCTATCATGATTTATCATATTGATAGGGGTAATTTTTTGATTGTATCAATCATTGTTTACTATCAAGAGCAGTGTATCAGCTAGACAAGCATTGGTTGAACAGACCTACTATTCTCTTGAAAAAATACAGATATTACTCAAAGATTATACCATAGATTATGAAGAATACTGGAATAGGCAAGTTGTGTGATGCAATAGTGATGGATGAATACGAGATGTCGGAGAATTGTGATATTGTGATCGTTCTACCTATTATGGTAATAGATCAGATACGGACGCACATAGATTATATTTCTGTAGTACTACTGATGTGCAATCAGACCCTGCAGTAGTTGTAGCACCACTTACCGACGGCAATGGCTGTTTGGAGTCTCCAAATATGTACCAATCCTTTGGGCAGTATGCCAAACACTTCCAAGATATGAAAAGTGATGTCAGTGGTGATGGTAATGTTATCGGAGATGCTGATGATGAAGATTTGGGTATTGGTCCATCAGCAATTGCTGGTACAGGAGTCCAAGAGATATATCTTATTTCTCCTGACAAAACGCAAAGACTTTTTATAAGAAGAAAAGTCGTGGAAAGTGATGATACTAACAATGATAGCAATCTTTCTGATATTGAAAAACGTTATACACTCCAGATTCTAAGATTACAGTGACTGGATGCGGGGTCAAATCATGATTTCACTTTTGGCGATACCACAGTCTACGATGGTCAGATCGATACACGAGTCTGTGATGCTGCACAATGATTTATCTGTCAGGGAGAAAGTCCTTGATCCATATATTCTTGATTTCATATGCCACTAGATGCTGATGATTGACGAGTAGACTTATTGGATAATCGTATTACGGTGGTTGATCGATCACTCCAGATATTTCCCACCGCAGATAACAACTATGCACGAGCAGATCCAAACGTACAAATCAATCCTTATATCCGTATTTTTATGAACGTAAAACTCTACGCAGGATACTGGCAGAGTAGATTGGGTGTAGATACAAATATTGCAGATTTCTCATTTCCTATCCAAACGACATTTAACATAAAAACGTGGTATACAAAATAATATATTCATTTGCAAAAACACGATATATTGCTATATATAAAGCAATTTATCTCACTATTTTTCCTATGTCAGAAAGAAAATCAGAATATCAAGTCCGTAAAGAAAAATTGGAGCAGCTCAGAGCACGAGGGATCAATCCTTATGTGGAGAATTTTGATAAAAAACATACAATAGCTGATATTGTCGCATCCTATGATGATAAGACAGATCTTCGTGATTCGGAAGTGATTGTCTGATCACCAACAATGCAAGTCAGTACTGCTTGAAGAGTGACGCTTTTTAGAACTCATGGAAAACTTTCTTTTGCAAGAATCCAAGACGGAACAGGGGAAATACAAGTGTTATTCCATAAAGATAATTGTTGATTACTCATGGGTCATCCTGAGCATAGCGAAGGATCTTATGCTACACAAGATCCTGCCGGTAAGCAAGGTTGAGAATGACAATATATTCTACAAGAAGTTGGTTCATGAGAAGAAGGAACTTCTGCATACAAATTTATCGAAAAGTACATCGATGTTGGAGATTTTGTAGGAATACAAGGTGAGGTATTTCGTACACACAAAGGAGAATTGACGATATTCGCTCCACAGTTTATGCTATTAACTAAAGCATTGCTTCCATTGGGAGACAAATTTCATGGTATTGAAGATATGGATACAAGATTGCGTAAGAGATATCTGGATGTTATTTTTCATAGTGATGTGAGAGATATGTTGTATCGTAGAAGTAAATTTTGGCAATCTATGAGAGAATTCTTATTGAAGCAACATTTCATGGAAGTAGAAACACCCATCCTAGAAACAACAACAGGATGAGCAGACGCCAACCCTTTTGCCACACATCACAATGCATTGGATTTGGATGTATTTCTTCGTATTTCCTGTGGAGAATTACGACAAAAAAGACTTATGGTCGCATGATTTGAAAAGACATTTGAAATAGGAAGGATCTTTAGAAACGAAGGGATGAGTCCTGAACACGCACAAGATTATACACAGATGGAAAATTATCGAGCATACGCTGATTATCGTCAGATGATGACCTTAGTTAAAGATATGTATTTGCATGTTATTGACACAGTCTATCTACACAAAAACAGATTGTTTACCATCAGAGGATACGAGGTAGATTTCAATAAAGCATGGGAAGAGATTGATTATGCTACCATAATTACTGAAAAAACAGGGATCGATATATTTACTGCTACTGAACAAGATATTGAAGCAAAACTTACCGAACTCCAAGTCAAGTATGAACCACACAATCGTATTAGACTGATCGATACATTGCGAAAATATTGTCGTAAACAGATTGCTTGACCAGCATTTTTGGTCAATGTACCAACATTTATCAGTCCGCTTGCAAAGTCCAAGATTGATAAGCCAGAGCTGACCAATAGATTTCAAGTAATTATCGCAGGATCAGAAGTAGGAAACGGGTTCTCAGAGCTCAATGATCCATTGGATCAGAGATCAAGATTTGAGCAGCAACAAGCGATGCGTGATGCCGGAGATGATGAAGCACAGATGGCTGACCGAGAATATGTCGAAGCACTCGAACACGGTATGCCTCCGACAGCCTGATTTGGCGTATCAGAAAGATTGTTCTGTTTCTTGGAAGACAAACCTATCCGTGAAGCACAATATTTCCCATTGATGAAACCTGAACAAAATTCTACGTCATCCTGAAAGAGTGAAGCGACTGAAGGATCCATTAACGATATCCTAGATTCTTCGACTACGGCTGACGCCTTCGCTCAGAATGACGAGAATATAAGCTATACAAACACCCCAAGTAGAGCCGACGCACAAGCACTTGCAGACAAATACCTTACAGAAACTCGCAAACACTGTGAACAAGTAGGAAAAATCATGCAATACTTTGCCAAAAAACTCTGGCAAGATGACGATGCTCGATATATCGCTGGGTTGCTCCATGATGTAGACCGAGATCATATCGGCAAAGATCCATCTAAACACCTTGGTGAAGAATTTGAAAAAATTGTTGGGGAAATAGATCTATCAGACCAACTCATCGCTGATATCCGTTCGCATTATACGGAGAAAACAGGAGTGCCAGTAGATTTGCTTATTAGAAAATATTTGTCTGCTGTTGACGAATTGTCTGGATTGATGTATGCATACTCACTTATGAGACCAGAATGATTCCATGGAATGGAATCCAAATCAGTCATAAAAAAGATAAAAGATAAAAAATTCGCCGCAGGTGTTGATAGAGAACACGTCAGAAATTGTGAAAAGTATTTGGACATCCCATTGGAAGAGTTTATTCCACAGATGATAGAAGCTTTATCATTATAGTGTATATGATGAGAAAATGGATTGTTGTACTATGTCTATCTTGTATTGTATGATCAGGATCATTATTTGCTGAAGATCTGCAATCGAAAGCAGATACCTTGGTAGATATCCTAGCAGAACATAAATCATTGGCAACATCAGAAGGATTTGCATATCGATCCAACTGGGCAAATATGATTGATCTTGCTGCTATTAAAAGACCAGACATAGAGATACTTCCTTATCTCTATAACGCCGTTGTTGCTAAAAAATTGAGCTTTTCATATTACAACAACTGGTTGTATGATAAAAATGGCTTACTCATATTGTTAAATGATCAAAGGTCTGTAGAGTGATTGAGTTGATTGATCTACAATCCTGCATTGGATCGTTTGGCGCAATCATATGCTGATTACCTCTATCAACATAAACACTTTTCACATGTATCGCTCAGTGGTGAATCTCTAGAACAAAGAATCAAGACTGTCGATTATCCCTATAGTTTGATAGGAGAAAATCTTGCATCATGATATACCGATATTGTAGAGGTTCTTGCTGGACGATACAACAGTCCTACACACAAAGCAAATCTTCTTGAACCATGATTTGTCCATATGTGACTTGGACGTAGTGGAGAATATCGAGTACAATTGTTTGGAAGACCAGAGTAATATTTATTAATTACATTCATACTATGCTTCGCCCTTGATGATTTCCTGAATATAGTCCAAAAGAACAGAAAATTTTTGATATGATACATAAAACGATAGAGCAAACATTTGCACAATACAGTTATCAACATATCCATACGCCTGCTGTAGAGTCAGTGGATGTCTTGAAAAAATGAGGAGATGAGGTGAGCAAACAGATATTTGGATTGTATGGATTGGCACAATGATCAGCAGATGCCAAAGATTATGCGTTACATTTTGATTTGACAGTCCCGTTTGCTCGTTATGTCTTAGATCGACAAAATGAACTTGCATTTCCGTTTAAACGCTATCAGATCCAACCAGTTTGGAGAGGAGAAAGAAGTCAAAAAGGGAGATATAAAGAGTTTCGACAAGCAGATATCGATGTGATATGGAAAAGTAAGGATGATAAATGATATAATGAGATATACGATGCTGATTGTTTAGTAACTTTGGCTCGTACATTGAGACAGATTGTTGATGTTGTTGGATTGAATACATCGGTTGTTGTCCGTTACAACAATAAAGCATTTATGCTCGATGTATGTACTCGTTTGGGTATAGAAAACACAACAGAAGTTTTTGCTTTGTTAGATAAATATTATAAATTATCACAAGGTGATTTCGATCAAAAGCTGGCTGAATTACTCACGAGTGAACAAATCAAAGAGTTCGTGAAACTACGAGATATACAAACACACAAAAACGATTTTCCTGAGATCCAACAATATATCAAACCACTTACTGACAGAATAAGACCAGGAATTAAAGGAGTAGAATGACTAGAAATCATCTACGATCCAGCTATCGTCCGTGGTCTTGATTACTATACGGGTACGGTTTTTGAAACATTTATTGATGATAGAAAAGAGCTTGGCAGCGTTTGTTCATGAGGTGCATATGCCAATTTGACTGAGTTCTTGGATGAAAGACAATTATTTTCCGGCGTTGGATGAAGTATCGGACTGAGTAGATTGATGAGTGTTTTATTAGAGGAATACAATATAGCTGATATATTTACACCAGTACAGGAGTCATATTTAGTTATTCATGAAGAAGGAAAAGAACAGCAAACACAAGATATAGTCGCAAAATTGCACACACAACACAAGATAGCGGAACTCTATCCATTGCCAGAAAAATTGGATAAACAATTTAAGTATGCAGAGAAAAAAGGTATACAATATATTATACAAGTCTTTGATAATTGAGTGAAGGTTAAAAAAATAGGATGACAACGAGAAGATTTAGCTATATAATCTATTATGCCAAACAAACACCGTTATCAAAAAGAGATCCTTTTGCTTTGTGATCAGTGACATCGAACAGCTGAAGATATTTTTAAAGAACTCAAAAAAAATTATTTCTTTCTCGGAATAGGAACGGTATATAGAAATCTCCAAGAACTTGTCGATGCATGAGAGTTGATGAAAACATCAGGAATATTGGATAAGATTATTTATGAGAAAAATAAAAAACCACATGGACATATTGTCTGTCATCATTCAGGGATGATTATGGATATTCCTCTCAAGAATATAGTCTTCGATGGTATAGACCTTCCAAAAAATTTCAATCTACAAAACATAAATATTGTTTTTGATGGTCACTTTGTTCAAGATAATGGATCCACGTGTACTTGAGTAGCAGATTTTTCTGAAAAAACATAAAAACTAGTTAATAACTAATGTCTCTATGGTATTATGAGAAGTAAAAAAACGCTTGTGGGTCGGGTATAGATTAGTATAGTCGAGGAGCATTTTTATTTTGTAATGCACTTACTATGAATATGAAAAAATTATGAATATTTAGCTTTGCATTGTTATCCACACTTGTCTTGGCATGATGTGCAGCAACACAACAGAAGTCTGAACCAACAGAACAGATTGAAGTATCAAACGTGCAAGATACTATGCTAGAAAAAGAAGTAATGATACAGGAAGAAGTTATGGCTGAACAAGAAATAGTCGAGGAGGAAGCAATGATGAAAGAAACAGGTACATATGAAACATACAGCACTACTGCAGTAGATCAAGCACTTGCTGATGGCAAAAAAGTAGCATTATTTTTCCATGCATCACGATGTCCTTCATGTAGATCACTTGATAAGGATATAAGTACATCCAATGAACTACCAGAAAACACTATTGTATTCAAGGTAGACTACGATACACAAACTGATTTAAAGACACAATATGGAGTAACATCTCAACACACAATCGTCCTTATAGATGAAAATAAAAATCTTGTACAAAAAGATACATGAACAAGAATAAAAAAACTTATTTCCTTACTTAACTAATCATGATATTAGCATTATTAGCTATATTTGCAGGGATGCTAACGGTTTTGGCTCCATGTGTTTTGCCAGTATTGCCAGTTATAATGTGAGGGTCACTGTCCTCACAAAAACGATATAAACCACTGATTATTATTGGGTCAGCATGAATATTTATTGTTATATTTACGTTATTGCTCAAAGCAACGACGGCATTTATTACTATTCCTGATAGCTTTTGGTGGATTATATCTTGAACTATCATCGCAGTATATGGTCTAACTTTGTTGTTTCCAGAAGCGTGGACGATTGTTGTCAATAAGCTGTGATGAAATAAAGTATATACAGTTGCTCAGAAAGCCAAACAAAAATGAAATATACGGTGAGATATCGTATTGGGTGCATCATTATGACCAATCTTCGCTACCTGCTCACCAACATATGCATTGCTTCTAGGTATTGTATTTCCACAAAGTTTTGCATTATGAACGCTCTATATCATTCTGTATACTGTAGGATTTATGTTCGTCCTATCGCTCGTAACATACGGAGGAAGGGCTATAATAAAAAAGCTCCGTTGGGCAACTGATGGAAGTGGGCGATTCAAAAAAATATTGTGAGTTATCTTAGTCCTGACAGGGATACTTGTCATGACAGGGTTATTTAAAACAATAGAAACATGGTTGTTGGATAAAGGTATTGGAGATTTTACCAATATAGAATATCAACTTATAGAAAAGGCAGGATTGCAGTAGTATTTACTCTCGGATCAGATATGAAAATATTAGAAAATAACCAACATTTTGAACAACTACGAAATAGTCCAGAAAAATTTTGGATATTCAAAAATTCTACAACATGTTCGATATCCAATCGTGCATGTAGTATCGTAAATCAAACAATTGAAGAATCAAACCTAGTAAATATCTATATACTCGATGTCCATCAACAACCAGAACTCAAAATATCTATCGCAGATTTTTTGTGAATACCACATCAGTCACCACAGCTCATCTGTATACAAGACAAAAAAATTCTCTGACATGCTTCGCATTGATCAATCACAGCCCAACGAATAAATTCACAATAATAGCTTAACTAGCAAAAAATAATACCTTGCGATTGTAGGGTGTTTTTTGTATACTGTAAGAAATTATTTATATAGCATATTGCCTATGTCTCTCTTACAATTCATTATTATCATTGCTGCAGTTGTATTTATCCTGTTTGGGATTGATCTGTATAAACGCAAAAAAGCGACAATACTCCATTTTCTTGTGTTTGTGGGTGGAGGTACTGCACTTGTGCTTTTTGCATTAGACACAAACTTACTCAATGCATTTGGGCAGTATTTTGGTGTAGCAAGAGGTGCGGATCTTCTTGTATATGTATCTATCATCGTGCTTTTTTATATGTTGATCGAACTATACAATAAGCATACAAAAGATGCAACTCACCTTTCTTCACTGGTATCGCAACTTGCTGTACAAGATGCATACACTATCTATAAAAACCATCCACCAGTTATGAGAAAAAAAAGCAATAAAGATATGATGTTGTTTCTTATCAGAGCCTATAATGAACAAGAAACTATTGGAGCAGTTATTGATGAAATAGTCGCAGCTGGATATCACAAAATACTCATCATAAACGATGGCTCTACTGACAATACACAATCCATTATCGAAAAAAAACAACAACAATATACTGACATTCTATTGGTCCAAGCAAAGCACATCATCAATAGAGGAGGAGGTTGTGCAAACAAAACCTGATTCGTATTTCTCTGTGAATATGCAGAGGAAATGGATGTACAATGGATAGTAACTTTTGATGCTGATGGACAGATGGATGTCAGTGATATGAAAGTATTTTACCAAACAATGCAGTCAAAATCAGCAGATATATACTTATGATCAAGGTTTGTCCCTGGTGCTCAAGCATACAATATGCCCGTATTAAGAAAACGAATATTGGCAGCATCTAAGGTTGTTACAAAAATATTTTATTGAGCACAAGTAAGTGATCCTCACAATGGGTTTAGAGTAATCTCACTAGCCGCTATCCAAAAAATTCATATCACTGCCGATGGTATGCACTATGCCAACGAGATCAACGAGCAGATAAAACTTCATACGCTGCACTATGAAGAAGTGCCGGTACATATTCGTTATACAGCATATAGTCTTGCAAAATGACAAAAAAATAGCAATAGTATAAAACTCGCTATCGAGATGATATATAAAAAATTATTTTTTAGGTAAAATACACGAGTTTCTTTGTTGTTTTGGTTAAAGGCAAACAGTCTGTTTCTCCAACGACACAAGTATCTTCTATCCTTATTCATACTTTCCCTTCATAATAGACTCCTGGCTCTACAGTGATACACATATTTTTCTTGAAATATCATTTTCCTTTGGCACTGATACGAGGTTGTTCGTGGATAATTGTACCTAAGCCATGTCAGAGACTGTGAATAAAGTATTCTTTTTCTGATCACAACGTTGCTGCTGCAACTCGATGTGCATCTTTATAGTATCTGCCTGGTTTAATATACGCCATACTGTCTTGCTGTGAATTGAGAACCAGTTGGTAGAGCTTTCTTTCCTCATTGCTTGGTGTTCATACATATATCGTTCTGGTCATATCAGACATGTATTTTTGATATACAACACCAAAATCTATCACTACAAATCCATGCAAAACCGTATCATCTGCTCTCCAGTGTGGATGCGCAGCATTTGCCCCAGCCGCGACGATAGGATGAAAACTAGGTTTGCATCAAGCATTTTTGATTTGCTCCAATAGTCGTGTTTCCAGTTGTTTTTCTGTTATCATTTGTCACTTCGAGAAGGGACGACGAGAAGTATAGGAATTATTTTGTTTTGTATCCTCTATACTTCTCGTTTCACTCGAAGTGACATGGGAAAGATACTTTCTTAGTCTCCCAAAAATCCTATCCGTAATACGACAGGCTTGTTGTATTTTTTCTATTTCATGTGGTTTTTTGATTTGTGGCATCTCTAGATTAATTAATAATTCTTCATCTCTCTCTTCATCTGTCTATCAATATCTTTTTCTTTCAATACTTGTTTTTTTTCTACTTTTCTCATAAGTTTACCGAGTCAGAGTTTGATTTTGATGAGTCATTTTTCTGTAAGAAAAACTTCCAAAGGGACCAATACCATACCTTTTTTGTCTGTAGCTGATGAGATTTTTGCAAGTTCTTTTTGGTTGACGAGGAGTCTTCTTTTACGCTTAGGTTCATAGTCGACCGCAACAATAGGAGATGTTTTTTTATATAGCTGGATATCCATCCCATATAACCACAATGCACCACCAATGATACTTGCACTAGCATCCGTAATATTAACTGACTGTGTTTTGATAGATTTAACTTCGTGTCATAGCAAAACGATACCAGCAGAGTAGTTGTCCTGGATTGCGTAGTCATGATAAGCTCTTTTATTTTTTGCAATGATTTTCATCCGTTATGCATAATACAAAATTAGATACTCTCTTGTGTAGTGATTTTATCTAGTAATACAACTGTACACTTATTACGCATTTCATAGGTATCACACAGATATGATTGTATGTTTTCAGGAAGTGATATAAGGCGAACTCTATTTCCATGGGTAAGAAAATATTTGGAAAGATAGCTGGATACATGATATCAAACGATATATTTGAATCCATATCATGCTGCAGCATCATGAAAAATTTGTTGTATATCCATTCATAGTCATTTTATGGTAGATGATATTCTAATGAGGTCTGAGTTAAGGACATTATTTTTTTTAATATCTTTAGGAATCGAATATTGTAAAAAACATACAATATCTTGTGTTTCCTTGTCATATAGACCATCAAAATGATCATAATACTGGGAAGTAAGATAAGAACTTGCATTATCTCTCAATTCATCGTTATACAAATATTGTTTTTTGCCATTGATGCCAACAACAAGTTTTCAATCAGAAAATTTGTGTCTAATGGATAAAAGTCCTATTTTTTTATCTTTCATAAGATCATTAATGCCCTTAATTATTTTTTCTTCATCAAAAAATATAGGCGCTGGATCCGTTGTTCTAATAGCAACAAAAATATCTTGTTTTGTTTCTGGAATAATAGAGCAAAATTTATTATATATGATGGAGATACAATCTTTTATTGTGTTTTTCATGCAAAAAATAGGTAATGAAACATATTATATGATTACAAAAACATAATCAAACATGTCAATATTACAATCTAATCTCACCTCATTTGAGAAGATTAAAAAGTAAACAAGGAATTGATGATACAACTAGGATAATAAACTACAATGACAATGATTTTTTGGGTATAGATGCAAGTGTTGTATAAACATGTTCCTTAATTTTTTGAGATAATTCTGAGGATAATGGATCTTTTGTACAAAGGTGATTAATCACACAGATCTTCTCCTTACTATCGCATATATCCAGAAAACCTGGGGTTTTCTTTCGCAAAACGGAAATAATATCGGCAAATGGTATATGATGCTCAAAAATAATATCGTCAATTAAGTCAGGTCAATAGTTTTCATATTCTCCATATGTTATAAATGGATTTCATACCATCATAGTCTGATCATCATTCTTATCATACAACGTATATTGTATTCTACTGTCTTTCCTTATTTGTGGATGAAGTATAGTAGTAACAAAACGGTTTGCCTGTGCAATATCAGGAGATTTTATATTGTTATACAAATCATGAATCATTCTAAAACATATGTTTATCTCTTTTTGAGGAGGAGTATTATTTTCTCTGACTATTGTGTTTTCGAGAGTTAGATCAGGCATAAAAAAATCAAGTTCTCCTCTAAGTTTATCATCCCATTCATAAATAGTGATATTATCATTTATCTGAGATGTTTTTTCTTCTTCCAGATCATCAGCAGAGATATCTTCATACGTATTTTTAGACTGTCTCTGATAGTTATTTTTTAATCTACGTAAAGCTTTTGTTTTTATTTTTTTAACATCTCTTTTAAACATATTAAGTATTGTTGCTATCTCTTGATCTGATAGGTTCTCCGCCATATCTATTCAAAAGGCTAGAGAGATAATCAATTTTTCTGTACTATCAAGAACAGTTAAATGATAAGCAAGATCCTTTTTTAGATCAGATATATTAAGAGCATCTGGGATCTCAGTTTCTTCTTCCTCAGACAAAATATCTAACAAACTTCCCGTATTTCCATCTCATATGTCGATAGGTTTGTCCAGAGAGATTATCAATTGCTTTGCTTCTATTGCTATAGATACTCTTGAAAGAGAGATATCGAGTTCTGCTGCAATTTCTTCATCTGTAGGCTCACGTTCAAGTTGTTGTTCAAGCAAAGACGTTGCCCTATTGATCTTTCTAGTATCTCATATTATATTACCTGGCAAACGAATGTTTCTTGTTTGATCGGATAGGGCAAGTAAAATAGCCTGACGTATCCACCGTACTGCATAGCTAATAAACTTAAATCCTCTTTTCTCATCAAATCTTTTTGCTGCTTTTATAAGTCAAAGATTTCATTCATTTATAAGATCAGGAAGGGGTAAGTGTTGATTTTGATATTGTTTTGCAACAGAGACCACAAAACGAAGATTTGCTTTAACGAGCTTTTCAAGTGCAATTTCATCTCACTGTTTAATCTTTTGGGCAAGCAAAACCTCTTCTTGTTCTAAGAGAAGATCTGTTTTTCATATCTCTCTCAGGTAGGAATCTAAAGAGGAGCTTTGGTCCCTAAGAATGTTTTTTGTTATTGTTAATCCTCTCATAATTTTAATCTAATCACATAAAAACGATTAACAAAAAAATACCCTAATAACACAGAGTCAATGATAACAAAAAAAGAACATTTGTCAATATTATAATTTAACTTCTCCAATTTTCACCCTCTCTTGTCCCATAGTATCTCTTTCTCTGACCGTCACGGTTCCATCTTCAAGTGTTTGATGATCAATAGTCACACAATACGGAGTTCCTATCTCATCTTGTCTACGATAACACTTTCCGATATTTCCACTATCATCGTATTCACACATATGATCTTGAGCCAATTTTTTATAGAGGTCTTTTGCTATTTTTACCATTTCTTCGTTCTTTTTCACCAGAGGGATGATACAAAACTTGATCGGCGCGATATTTTTATGAAAACGAACTACTACACGAGTCTGTGTGTTACCATCAGCTCATTTGTATTCTTCTTCTTCATAAGCATCAATCATCGCAGCAACAACTGTTCTCGATAATCAAAAACTTGGTTCTATAACATGAGGGACATATCTTTTCCCCGTATGTGGATCATGGTATTGCATATCTTTTTTAGAAAATTCTTGATGCTGTTTGAGATCGAAGTCTGTTCTATATGCAAGTCATTGCAATTCTCCTCGTCATCGTGGGAACTGATATTCAACATCAGTTGTTGCTTTAGCATAATGTGCAAGTTCGTCAGGATCTTGATCTCTAAATTTCAAATTTTCTTTATGTAGTCATATTTTATTATACCAAAAATCCTGTGATTGATCTTTCCATTCATTAAATTTCTCCATCGCTTTTTCCTCATCATTTTCGACGAAATATTCGATTTCCATCTGTTCAAATTCACGAGTTCTGAACAAGAAATTACCCGGCGTTATCTCATTGCGAAAAGCTTTTCAAACTTGAGCAATACCAAAAGGTATACGCATCCTCGTTGTATCCATAACGTTTTTGAAGTTCACAAAAATACCTTGTGCTGTTTCAGGTCTGAGCCAAACTTTATTCTCCTCGTTGGAGATAACTCATTGATAGGTATAGAACATCATATTAAACTTCCTTACTTCCGTCCAATCAGCTTTTTTGCCATTATTTGGATTGTTGGGCACTTCTTCAGCAATAAATGCTTGCATTTGTGCAAAAGTTCGTGATTCTGGAATGAGATTGTTTACGCCATACACTTTACCAATCGCCTGCAGTGTTCCAGCTTCTCCGGCTTGTCCGATTATTTTTACTATTTTATCTTCAATCAGTTTATCTGCTCTAAATCTCTCGCCAGTTTTTTTGTCATCGATCATCGGATCGTTAAAATTCCCCACATGTCCAGAAGCCTCCCAAGTACGGGGATGCATAAGTATCTGTGCATCAAGTCCTATCATATCATCACGCTGTTGAACAAAAGTCTTCCATCGCAAGTCCTGGATATTTTTTTTCAGTTGTACACCATACGGTCCATAATCCCATGCATTAGCTAATCCACCGTAGATGTCAGATCCAGGATAGACAAATCATCTGCGTTTTGCTCGAGATACAACAGTTTCCAATGGGTATGACATACGAAAAAAAACAACATAAAATAAGATACAAAGCTTTGAATGTTATTTTACCCCGCTTTTGCGGAATAGGGATTTCAAAAGAAATCACTATGTGGTAAAAGCATATAATCATCCTTATAGAGAAACAACTTTTTTTTGCAATCCAAATATCCGATAAAAAGTACATAAAAATTTGACAAATTTACACTCCACCAATATACTAAACAGAACAAATTTTATATTGCATCTTTCTATATGTTTAAAAAAATCTTCCATTCGTACAATAACGCCAGTCAATGGGCTCACCATCACACTGCAGTATTAGTATTCTGACTCACAATGTTAGCTGCATTATTTGGATGGAATATATGATCCTATATACAGTCTGATACAGACACATACGCACAGGGAGTTCAAGCTGATCGATGTGATACAAATTCAGGTGCTATAAGCATCCCTCATACAGAGTGTCTTGCATTAGCACAGATATATGTAGATATGGATGGAGGAAATCGAAGTCTCCCAGAGCGAGCAGGATCTGTATGGTTTAGTGGAACAGATCTCAATACTTGGGATGGAGTATATGCAGAAAACAATCATATATATATCTTAAATTTCTCTAGTAGCAACAAAACAAACCCATGAGTCATGAATTTTTCAGCATTTCCTGAATTAACTCAGTTAAATTTACAATACGCTACGGTAGGATGACTTGATATTGGCTCAAACACTATGATCGAGTACTTATATTTGGATGGAATTAGCTGAATATCAACTATAGATGTAACCAATAATATAAACCTACGCTGACTATATTGGAGTTTTTACTCCAATGGAAGCACGCTGAGTGTAGCGCCAGATCTATCCAACAACACAAATCTGCAACAACTATACTTGGCTGGACATTGATTATCTAGTATAGATATTTCAAATAATTTATCATTACAATCCCTATGACTTTCATGGAATAATCTATCATCTATAGACGTGAGTTTGCATACAAACTTAACTGATCTGCAGATACAAAACAATAATATATCTAGTCTAGATCTGAGCAATAACCCAAATTTAAATGGATTAACAATTCCAAACAACAATATATTAACTCTCGATCTTTCGAACAATACAAATCTCAATACACTAACGGCATTAAATAATGGCATGACAGACCTGATGTTACCAACAACAGACACATTGATGTATATGCGACTACAAGATAATAGTCTGACAAGTATAGATCTATCAACACTCAGTGGATTACAAATACTGTATTTGAATAACAACAATCTCACAACATTTGATCCAGGAGAAAACAATATTAACACTTTGTATCAAATAGATCTTTCAAACAATAATATCGATATTCTATGAACAAATTTCATAAACTTATCTATTTTAGCTTCGAAGATGGAAAACAATCTCAATGGAAACTGCCTAGCGACAGTAGACCCGACATTAAGCAATTTCTTAGATGAAAATTTTGCTAACTGGTCAACCACGCAGACTTGTGGAGTACAGCCTCCTATATGTGAAAGAGTAACTGATATACCACAGTCAGAGTGTGAAGCTCTTGTGGAGTTTTATAACGCTACCGATGGAGATAATTGGGCAGACAATACAAACTGGTTATCTTCAGAACAAGTGTGTAGTTATCGATATGGTATATGGTGTGACTATAATAAAGATATTGGAACTCCTCATATTGATAATATATCATTACAAAATAATGCTTTATCGTGAAGCATATCATCTTTAGCAGAACTTCCATATCTAAGGCAGATTCGAATAGATTCGTGGATCGGTGATCCAAATCCAAATACATTATTTATTGATCTTTCTGTATTTGATGGACTTACTCAGTTAGAGAATGTAAGTGCCTATAATATAGATACAATAACAGGAAGCCTATCTAGTTTACATGCTAGTGCTACGACAATACAACAAATACAATTATCAGATCCAAAAGTACCATTTGAGATAGATATAGCAGATTTATCTGCCTTTACAAATATTGTTGACGTATTTTTGAGCAATAATATTGTGTATGGAGATACATCAGCATTAAACGCTTTGACGCAAGTAGAAAAATTTTGGTTATCGTGTCGAGGTGATACACAAGACTATTGTGGAGCTACATGATGAATGGCATTTATACTCTCTATGCCAAATATAAAAGAATTTTCTATAGACAATCTTCGTGTATGATGATCGATTCCTGATATATCATGACTAATACATCTAGAAAAATTTAATATCCAACAAAATGAATTAACTGGGACATTGTCAAATCTTTCTCCATTAACACAACTTATTCAATTTAGCATAAGTGACAATGATATATCATGATCATTACCTACATTCATTTGATCTCCAAATCTGGAAAATATATCATTACAAAACAATAACCTTATCTGAGAAATACCAAGCCATTGGTCAAACCTTACACAACTCAAAGAAATAAGAATATGAGGAAAAGGGATGAATAATAGATGAATCTATGGGGCACTCCCAGCAAGTCGATCAAATCTTGTAAACTTAGAAAGAATTGAGATATTATTTACACGTATAAATAGTGAACTACCTGCAAGTTGGAGTCAGTTAAATAATCTGACATTTCTTACTATATTCTTCAATGATATCATGAGTGAAATTCCAGCAGAACGGTCTGCTTTTGCTGATGGAAGAATAATGGAAAGGTTCTGGTTGAACAATAATCACCTCTATGGAGTTTTACCATCATGGATAGAAAACCTTCAAAATCCTATTAGTATTGGTACAAACTGTCTGGATATCGATGAAGAATCTTTATCAGAGCAGATGCTGCAAGTATTATCTGCAAATGGAACTTCTCGATCTAAACAAAGCAATTGTTTGTCAAATATACAAGTACAAAAAACTGTTGTTCCATCAGTTATTAATCCTGGAGACACATTTCAGATGATTATTGACTATGCAAATATTGGACAACAAAAAGCCCCAAATTTTGAAATATCTGAGTCAGCAAATGAATATCTAACATTTAACTGACGAGAGCCGATTGGGACGCAAACTATAGTAAATAAAACATATTTTGACTGATCAGACCAATGTTTCCAAGATCTTCTCTATGGTACTTCTGGTCCATATTATGAACATATGGGTAGTGCATTATCACAGTTCTTTAATGGAGATGATGGCTTTCCTACAGGTTGATCTACAGCAGAAATATTTGACTTTATCTGGGGAGACTTTACTGGTGGAGAATTTTCTCCATCTGACTTTGGTTCATTGATAGATGATCCAATGTTAGCAATCTGATGAGCACTGACAACAGTATTGTGTGCTGCAGTAGAATGAAATATGGAATTTGATCCAATATTTCTACAAGAAGTAAGAGAAAATTTGGGAACCAGATGTATGGAGCCATTTGGATTAGATAAAAGATTGTATCGTGATCAATGATGTGGTGCTTGATGAATAGATGGATATCGTTGGACGATTGGAGATCTTCTTCCATGAGGAACAGGAAGAATAGTTCTTACACTTACGCTCGATAGTAATGTTCCACAAGGAACCCCGATTACAAATAGATCATATCTAGATATGGATGGAGAAAATCTATGAAATAATGATGAACCATCGCTAATTATTATCATTTGAGAAGAAAATAATACTATAGATCCACCATATTGTGGAGATGGCATCATAAACAATACAGAACAATGTGATGGAGGAAACAATTGTAATACTGATTGTACAATCAAAGTAGTAAGATGGATTTCTAATATAACTACCACTATAGATTATTGTCCTGATTGAGATTTTTCTCCAAATTATTATGATAACGACTGTGGAGTAGGACCAAATATATCCTGACACAATGCTGCAGGCGATCAAAAAAATCGAGACAATCTTATCGATAGATATATTGATTTCAATAAAGAAGTACTCCGTATTACAAAATCTATGCAATGTAATATTAGAAATGAACTCGTACAAGCATATGTTTTTGCGTTTGACTTGAAAGTAACAACAGTAAACAATATTTGTAATGCAAATTTACAAGAAGATGTAACAAGAGAGGAATTTGCGAAGTTTATAAGTACTTATGCTATAGTTGCATTAAACAAAAAGCCAGATACAGCAAGAAGATGTATATTTAACGATGTATGATCTACGACAGTAGAGATGCAAACGTTTGCAAAGATTTCATGCGAACTCAATATCATGGGACTCGAACAAAATGGAGATCCTACTCCAATATTTAGACCCAAAGATCTTATGTCGAGAGCAGAGGTATTTACTGCGTTCAATAGATTGATTAATGGAGAAGTTGATAACTCTGAATCTGGTGTTCGATATATGAAACATATGAATAGATTGTTACAACAGAAAATTATCTTTGACACAAGTGATCCAAAAAGAAATACTCTAAGATGAGAGGTATTACTCATGCTTATGAGAGCATATAAAAAATTACAAGAATAATATAGAAGAAAGATAAAAACATACGCCTCCTTATAAAAAGGAGGCTTTTTTATACCAAAAATTTGACAAATAATACATTCACCTATATACTTAGTATAAGAGAGGAGGTAGTTGATGGTAAAAGGTATTCCTGATATCATACAACCACCAACAAAAACAAAAACGATTGTATATGCAAAGCCATATACTCGCATAAACACATACTATCTCTATCTTCTTCTCATACTAATTAGTATAAAAAAGAACAATCCTGACTTAGAAAATCGGGATTTTTCCTTGCATTAAGATATCTTTTTCGTATCATATCCTCTATGTTTTCTTGAGTTATTTGTATTGACTTTTAAAGAAAAATAAGTATAATAAGATATATTTATAATTTCCAAAGAACCTATGAAACATATGCATGCATATAAGCATCCTGTAGAATTTAAGGTATCTCGAGAGAAAAATTGAAAAGAGACTATCGAACAAATTATGGTTACTTTTAATGATACATCCTATACAGAGAAGGTCAATAAATTTACAAATTTTATCCAAAGCATAAAAGACAGTATCAAAAGGTTTTTTCTTGAAACACCTGATATGCCTATAGAAATATATGATCGTTTTACAAGATTTTCATCAGACGATTACCAGCAGCTATTTCAAGCATATGCAAACCAAAATGCAGATCTCTATTTCTTAGTGCTCAAAAACAAATCGTTTAAAGCATTACACTATTATATAACAAAGGTGTTTTTTCTAGATTATACTGTCAAAGATGCATCCGTTTGAATTGACCAATTAAAACAAAAATACCCACTTGTTTCCAATTCACACTTCTACAAGCTGGATAATAAAAAATTCAAAGATCAATGTGTCCAGTCTATTATTGATGATATCGATCAAGAACTGTGAACAGCTGCAGGCGAAGTCCTTAATATATTACAACAACAAAGTCCAGAAAATGGAGTGTATACCAACATGCTTTATACACTACTACAAACTATACTGATATGATGTTCTTCTGGTTTTCTTAAAACCAAATTTGCAGAAAGCCGACGAGAAAACGCACACAATTCTCTTAGAGAGATTCAAGAAAGAAAAGAAAAAATAAATACAATAGAGAGAGAAAAAAATAAGCAAAAGCACTCCCAGGAAGATGTTTCTAGTGAGCAGAGTAAAGAGGATCTAAAAGTAGAAAGTTGAGAGAGAGAAAAAAAAGATGAGTTTGATAAAATATTCCTGTCATTTAGTGAATCTTCACATTACAAATTACAAAAAATATTAAATCAAATAAGATTATATGTACGAAGAATGTACAAAAATAATGCCATAGTCCATATGAAAACAATACAAGAAAGTCTCTGAACACTTTTCGATCAGGAAGTGATAACATTTGTGAGAAGTCTATGTACAGATCTCGATCTGTCTATTAAAGAACTTGAAGATGTATCAGAAGATATAAAGAATATACTTAGTCAAAGTGTAACAAATCGTATTGATCAGCCAGTCAGTGAAACTATTCAATCGGTATTAATCAAATCAAAAACCCTCGAATCCATAAAAGACAATCCAGAAAAACTCACAACAGCCATATTGATTGATATTTGTAAGGAACTATGATATAGATTTTGGGATGAAAAAGAATTTTCATCTTATTCTAATGAATTGTGACTAGAAAAAGAGTGAAAAAGATGTTTTGCTATAAAAAAGAAACTCATCGATTACCTTGGTAAGGCAGAAAAAGATACTCGACTGATAGATTGATGAAGAAAAACAAAAACATATGAAAAACTAACATTTAATGATGCTTCAAGAATGGTAAAACAAAAAAACACAATCTTACGATTAACTGATCATGACACATATGATGATTTGGTAAATCTTCATTTTAGGAAACACAAAAGAGACTTCGATGATAAGATGTCAACCATGCAAAAAGAAGGAGATATAGATTGAAGCTACATATAACAAATTATTTAATTCTATCTACGTCATTATATGTCAAAATTATCCAGAATACTCGCCCATGAAAAGAAAGTAAGAGAATCAGAGACTAAACCAGTATCCACCAGACCAATCGGTGGTACAAAAGCAGCGATGCTTGCCGCACTCCAATCAGCAGAAACCAAAAAGAAAAAATAAATCCTCCCATTTCCTTTTGCAAAAATGATTCTTTTGTATACAAGCAAAGTGATATTTTATCTTATATATAAAACGATTATGCCACTCGCAGCACCAACAATAGAAGTATCTCACTCATATCCACAGATTGTATGATGAACATATCATATAGATCAACAGACCTTAACAGCTATTTGACAAAATTTTAAAGAAGGAAAGTCTGATGATAGAGACACTCCAAGACAAAAAACATACGCAAGAAAACCTGAAGAATTAGAGCTACCTACTGTGATAAAAACAAAACCAAAATACCCCGAAAATCCTAACCACGTATGATCACTGAGTCATGGGCATAGAAGACCGAGTATGAATAGTAAGACTCCACCAAGATAATATAAGATAAGATAAACTTTAACTTTTGACTAGATTTTTCATGCATCGTACTCATACTTGCGGCCAATTAACCACAACACATATCGGACAGACAGTTACCCTATCATGATGGGTAAACAAACATAGAGAATTGTGAGGATTGACCTTTATCGATTTGCGTGACCGTTATGGTATCACACAGATCACTTTCAACCCTTCGGCACAGTCCTCGTCATCCTGAGTGGAATGAAATGAAACGAAGGATCTTAGTGATAATCAAGATTCTTCGTTTCACTCACAATGACAGAACTTAGAAGCAATCGTTGCATCTCTTCGTCCAGAATACTGTATCAAAGTCATCGGTGAAGTCATTGCCAGACCAGACAATATGATCAATAAAAACATGGCAACAGGAGAAGTGGAACTCATTGCATCATCGATTGAGATTTTGACCAAAGCACCAGACGTACTTCCTTTTCCTATTACTGACCAGACCAATGCATCTGAACAGGATAGATTCAAATACAGATATCTGGATATGAGAAGAAAACCAGTCTTAGAAAATGTTATCTTCCGTGCGAAGATGAATCAATTTGCTCGCAATCGATTTGAACAACAATGATTTATCGAAGTACAGACACCGATATTTACGGTCAGTTCCCCAGAATGAGCGAGAGATTATCTCATTCCATCCAGAGTCAATCCAGGGCAATTTTACGCACTCCCACAATCACCCCAACAATACAAACAACTTCTTATGATGGGGTGATTAGATAAATACTTCCAGATAGCACCATGTTTCCGTGATGAAGATCCACGTGCCGACAGACATAGCTGTGAATTCTATCAGTTTGATGTCGAGATGTCATTTGTCGAGCAAGCAGATATCTACAAAGTCGTCCAATCATTTGTTACCGACTTTGTAACCACACTCACACCCAACAAGACTATCAAAGTGCATTTTGAACGTATAGCATATCATACAGCGATAGATACTTATGGATCAGACAAACCAGATCTTCGTTTTGGTATGTCATTTGTGGAGATGACAGCAGACTTCGCAAGCTCAGGATTCTGAGTCTTTGCTGATACAGTCAAAAACGGATGAACTATCAAAGCGATGAAAGTCGATAGAATATTGACGAGGAAAGAAATTGATGCTTTGACAGAAACTGCAAAACAAGCATGAGCTAAGTGACTTGCATATATTACATTCACTAGCGAAGCAAATGGAGGTATCGCAAAGTTTTTCTCTGAAACAGAGCTAGAAACAATCAAAACTAAGACATGAGCAACGACTGATACAACAGTTGTCTTCGTAGCAGATATGTATAAGACGGTCGTGAAGACACTCGATGTCGTGAGACGTGCTATGAGAGATATGTTTGGTCTCGTAAACCAAGATGATTTGGCATTTTGCTTTATCGAAGATTTCCCATTTTTTGAAGAGACTGACCCCGCAGCAGGTGACGGGGCAAGCGGAGGATTGGACTTCGCACACAACCCATTCTCATTTGTTAAGTGAGGTATGGAAGCCCTTACGAGCAAAAAACCTATGGAACTTGAAACCACACAGTACGACCTCGTGTGCAATGGATATGAAATCATGTCAGGATCTATCCGTAACCATGATCCAGAAGTGATGCTCAAGGTATTTGAAATGGCAGGACTGGGAGAACAACAGATCAAAGATAAGTTTGGTGCGATGTACGAAGCATTTCAGTATAGTCCACCGCCACACGGATGATTTGCTATCGGTTGTGATAGATTTATGATGATCCTCAAAGACGAAGAAAACATCCGTGAGTGTTACGCATTCCCTAAGTCCGGAAGAGCGCAAGATATCTTGATGAACGCACCAGGAGTAGTAGATAAAGAGCAGTTGGATGAGTTGCATATAGAAGTGAAGAAAGATGATTAGCTACTTGCCCCGAGTTGGATGAGTTATATATAGAGTTAAAGAAAGAATAGTTATATCCTTATATAACATATAAAATGATAGAGCGAAAATGAATCGTAGGAGTCATCACTATCCTCATAGGTATAGTTTCCTATTTTTTCTATATCAGAGATATGTTTCATGGAAAGACTAGACCGCATATCTTTAGTCGAATACTTCGATGAGTAGGAGCTTGGATAGTATTTGCAGGGCAGTGGTCTGATGGAGCAGGAGCATGATCTTGGTCTAATTTTTTGACAGGATTTATTTGCCTAGGTATAGCTGTATACGCATATTTTCATCATGGAATATCATATATAACTAAGATTGATATAGCATTTTTTCTCCTAGCATTCGTAGCTCTCGTAGTATATTTTCTTACCAATACGCGGCTTCGATCGATTATCATCATCAACCTAGGAGATATCCTTTCCCTTATTCCAAGTATCCGTAAATCATGGAACAAACCATATGAAGAAACTATCAGTATGTATGCCCTCAGTAGTATAAAATTTATCTTAATGATAGCGGCAACAGCTAGTTATTCTTTTGTTACCGTCTCCAACTCTATCCTGCGAGCGCTACTCAATGCATGATTTGTGATGATTTTGTATGTACGTCGTAGACAGAGTATTTCCCATTGACCTACCACATAAGATATCTATATATGAAAGTATATTTATATCCAGTTTTCTATGACAATCACCACTATCCAACCAAAACTCCTCATCTACCAAGCTGCCAATGGATCCATTCAACTCAAGGCAGATGCTGATAATGAAACTATTCGAGCAAATCAGATAGAGATGTCTCAAATTTTTTGAGTAAATATTCCGGCAATATCGAAACATATTAAAAATATTTATAAGGAAAATGAACTTAATCAGAAAGCAACTGTTTCCAAAATGGAAATAGTTCAAAACGAATCAGGAAGAAAGGTTAAAAGAAAAATAGTGTATTACAATCTAGATGTCCTTATAGCAGTAGGATATCGTATTAACTCTATCACTGGAACCAAATTTCGTCAACGAGCTACCACTACGCTCAAACAACACATCACTCAATGATTTACGATCAACAAAAAACAACTTGCTCGTAATTACGACAAATTTTTCCAAGCAGTCGAAGATGTGAAAAAACTTGCTCATGACAAAAATATTGGTAGTGATGAGATCCTTGAATTGATCAAAACGTTTGGTCAAACGTGGTTTTCACTCGATGCTTTTGATAAACAAACCTTTGATACGACCAAGCAAACAGCCAAAAAAGTAAAACTTGAATCCAAAAAACTTTATGATGATGTACTGACACTCAAACAACAACTCATAGCACAAAAGCAGACAACAGAACTCTTTGCACAAGAAAAAGAAGCAGGAGTTTTTGAAGGTATTTTTGGAAATATTATGCAAACTGCATTTGGAAAAGATGTCTATCCAAGTATAGAGTCCAAAGCAGCGCATTTACTCTATTTTGTCATCAAAAACCATCCATTTACTGATGGAAACAAGAGGAGCGGTGCTTTTTCATTTATCCGATTTTTGCAAAAAGTAGGATATGATTTTCGTGGGAAGATAACGCCTGAAGCACTTACAGCTATGGCATTGTTGATAGCAACGAGCGACCCAAAAGACAAAGAAAGAATTATTGACCTGGTTATTTTGCTCTTGAGTAACAAATAACATCCCTTGCAATCAGACTTTACTTCCCTACATAAAAAGAGTCTTTTATCTATTTATCATTATTCCATGAGCAAAATCTCAAACGCATTGATTATCCTTATTATTTTGGTCGTTGCTGGTTACTTTACACAAGACTACTGGATGCCAATGATCACCCCAGCACAAGAAGAAGTTGTTGTGGAAGAAGTTGTAGAAGAAGTCGAAGTGGCAAGTTGTATCACTATCACTTCACCACAACCAAATCAAGCAGTAACATTCCCATTAACTATCACAGCGACGATCGATTATGGATGTCGAGTTATCTTTGAAGCACAAGCAGGAGTCGCTGGTATCCTACAAAATAACCAAATCGTATCACCAGTTGGACTATTAGCTGTTCAATGAGATTATTATGACGAAGCTAGCTATCCAGTGACTGCACAAGCAACTATACCAACAAGTACAGCAGTTGCATGACCAGCAGAACTTGTCATAACACCAGAAAATCCATGTGGGAACGCACCAGAATGTCCTACAGTTCCTAGTCCTATCGTGATTCCAGTAATTATACAATAGAGATATGTTGACAAACAATGAAGTTATCCTTATACTACATAGGGATAATTTTATTTTTTAAGAAAACTCCATGGTTGAGCAACAGAAAATATTAGAAGAGAAAGAATTGTTAAAATTATTGCTAAATAAGGAAAATACGATACAAGAAATAGATACGACTTTTGATCCGAACAAGGATGTATTCGATCATATAGTTGCAATAGAAAAAGATGCCAGAAAATATGTGAAATCATTGAGTACACCTCAATTAAGAATAGCTCTTGCAAGAATAGCAGAGAAAAATCCAAATATTCTTATGAGCCTTATGAACAATTTTGCTGAAAACTTTCCTGGATGAATATATCGTGGTAAGTTTTATGATCCAGAAAAAGCAAAGTTACTAAGAACAGATTGGCACGACTCTCATTCTGAATACTTTAGAAGCCATAGTACAGACCATATGTTTGCTTCTATCGATGCAAACATGCAGAAACATAAGATAGACCAACAGACACTTATCAATATAAGAGAAGAGATAAAACAATCGCATATTCTTACACAAAATGATGTCCTTAAACATATACATCAAGTATTTGTCGATTTACTTGAAGAATGATATTCGCGAGAAGATTTAATAGTTTAATTTCTTCTACCCACCAACAATAGTTTGAGCATGGACTAGAAGCTGTGAATGTGTAGATCCATCAGCATTTTTTGTATAGATCGGGAAAATATATGATCCAGGCGAAAGCATGAGAGACCTATATGACTTTGCTAATGGATTGTTGAGTTCCTTATCAATGCGGATACTATCCATACGTTTTTCATCACGAAGAGCTGGGACATCTGGTCGGATAAACAATCCATCAATATCAGCAAGTATAGAAGGAGTCTTATCTAATCCCAGAAAATCTTTCAATAATACTGTATCACCATATAAGTGATTTAATGAAGCATCAGACCACTCACCAAATTTTCCTATTTTATTTTGAACAAATGATTGTATATCATTATCAGATAGAGCTGATTCTATCTGTGCAATAGCATCTGAGGTTTGGATATATAAGTCTATTTTTTCTCAAGACGAAATTGTTTTCATCATTACCGGTCAGAGACAGTAGATGAGTTGTGAATTTGTTGTTGTTTCTTCTTTTCTGTCTGTATCAGAAATCTTAACAATATTATTTCTTGTTTCAGTAGCAGCATTGATAGCCATATTTCTAAGATCAGCTCTCACAAGAAGATCATCGTTTCTTTTTGGATCTCTAAATACTATAACTATTTCTTTACCAAAAATATCCTGTAATGTGAAAAGAGCTTGGTCTTTCTGTATAGATGTATTTGGAGATCTGAGTATATCTGGCATACCTTGCAACAAAAAATAAACATCCAACAATTATACGGAATACTGATTTTATAGCAAGACAAATAAGGCATTGATTTTCTGATGTATTTTGATATAGTCTATTTCATAAACAAAAATAAATACTAACCATTTAAAACAAATGAAATGGAAACATTGGAAATAACGGTTTCTTCAAAAAGCCGCATTTATGTCGGAGAAAAATACACTGACATTAGAAACTTATTCTCCCCAGGAGAATTTGTAGTAGAGAGATTTAAGTTCCAAATAGAGGAACCTATTAAGAGGTATCTATCGGCTAAAGATAGAAATTACTTAACGGAATTTTTCAAAATGGTAGCTTACAGGGTCATTCGTGGACTTGGAATCGATAAAACTCCACGATATCAAGCTATGATGAGGATTCTTCGCAAAGAAGATGAAACCATGGAAGATTCTCTAAAAAAATTGGTGAGGAAAATGATCTCCTCAATCAAAAAACCTATGAAAAAACTCCACAAAAAAATGTGGAAAGAGAGGACGCATGAAAAAAAATTGAAGAGAGCTGGATTAACAGCAATAGAGCTAGTGGTATAATGACAACCTACTCTAAATTATTAACCTGACCTCCGGATTTCCGGAGGTCAAAAAACGCAAAAATTATTCTTAGATATGAGTTTTTCTATTGCGCTCCCGACAAAATAACTGCAGTCTCTTCATACCCAAGAGAGATGATTTCATCAAGCTTTTCCATATCAAACATTGTATATTTATTCATGTTTGGACGGATCAATCTGATGTTTTTATCACTAGCAAGGATAGAGAGATCTTCTATGCGTTTGAGCATAATATTTACACTATTACTCATTGCTCTAGAAGTTTTCATGACCGGAAGCCTTGGCAATGAAAATCATAAAAATGTGTGAGATGATTCTATATTCTCATACACAGTATCCACAACTGAGATAGCAATAACATGATTGCTTTCCAATAAATCTATCGGAAGATTGTCCACTATTCATCCATCGACAAAAAAATCACCATTAATTTCCGCAGGTGTGACCAATCAAGGAAATGCCAGAGATGCTCTCAACGCTTGTACGATAGATCAATCACCAAAAACCACTTCTTGCCCGGTTTTTATATTACAAGCCGCGATCCTTAGTGCTATCTCACAATCTTGTATACGAGCATCTCTAAATATTTGTTCCAGTCGTCTGCTCAGTCTCTTTCCTCCAAAGACACTTCCATTTATGCTTCTATCAAAAAGTTTTCCATAACTAAGATCTGAAAAAACATTTTCCATTTTTTTTGCTGAAATACCATAAGCATACATAGCAGCAATCAACGCTCATATACTCGTACCAGCCACTTCTTTGATTGCTATATTGTTTTCTTGCAGATACTGTATTGCACCGATATGTGCATACCCTCTTGCTCATCCTCATCCCAATGCTAGTCCGTATATTTGTGTCATCACAAAAGAATAGGATAATAAATACAATATATGTATCTATTATACCAAACAATACAATCATAGAGTAAAGAGTATTTATTTTTATTTATAGAGTTTTCTTAAACGTAGTTATTTCATCACATATAGAATCAATTGCATTATATATATCATCAAAAGCTTCATAATTAACACGATGCTCTTTTCTAACAAATTTTTTATAGAGATATATTCGCACTTCAGCAGAATGTTTGTGTTTCTTTCTAAGATAGCTAAGAGAATCAGGTTGTTGTATAACATACATAATAGATTCTTTAATAGCTTCTAGATTATAACAATAATGAAGACGATCGATAGCAAGATCAGAATCAGACTCTATTCAAAAGAGAATATTTTTCTTTTCATCTATCATTTTTGTAATTTTATTTTTTTCCTCATAGTTAATACTAGGATCTTCTAATAAAGTTGGAACTTTAGTTATAAATATATCCAATTCTGTTATAGTAGGCATTTCATACTCTTTTGTGAGAATAGTGCTTATGTGATGTATAAGTGATTCATCATTTCCAGGAGTGACAAACACATCATAAAGAAGAGTATTTTTGATTCTTTTTATTTCTGGATCAATAATTTTAACAGTAATTAGTTCACCTGTACGCTGCATACAAGCTATTTGAGGATTATTAGAATACTTAGAGAGAAGTATTGGAGAAAATGACATAATAGATGGACATAGAATAAACGATTTTTGTATAATAATTATTTTACAATAAATGTCAATAAAAAAATATTTTGAATACATCGAGCAATTCTTTATCATTCAATCAAGAATCCATTTATCAATAGGTAATTATGAAAAACTTTATACTCACATTTCTCCAATCTGTCCCATCCGGCAAGGTAATCACATACAAAGTTCTCGCAGATAAGTTCAACACACACCCCAGAGCCATTGCTCGTATTCTCGCATCCAACAGACAGCAAGATATATACCATTGTTATAAGGTTATATGTACTGATAGGACACTTTGATGATACAATCTTGGGATAGATGAAAAGATCCGTAGATTACACAAAGATCATATTACTATCATAGATAATAAAGTAGCAGAGCACTGTATACGAAACCCTATTGATAACAAAACATAAAACAGTATGCATATACCTACATTTAATTATAGCACACCATGTCTCAATATCCCAAAATCGCTACCTATACGGTATTGTATAGTCTCTTACTCATAGCAAAAATAATAAGCTTTATCTACGGATGAGAACTAATTATTTTATCATCAGGTATATTCTCTCGACTGACAAATATCTTTTACATACTTCGACAAGATATTCTTATTGGAGGAGTTCTCGCTGTATCATTGTATCGAGCACAATGAAAAAAAACCAAACGAATCATTGGCGCTGTTGTTTTGTATATGTTATTGTACGCAGTAGATATCTGGCTGTATACAATATTTTTGAGTAGATTGGCTCCGAGTCAATATCTCACATTCTTAACACAAGATACTATCAAACAATTTATTTCTTATACATGAATTTTAGTCGGAATTTTTGCTGGAATAATTGTGTGTACATTATGATTGTATAAAATATTACAGAAATATATACAAACCTACTTATTCCCAGCCGTCATCCGAATTGGGCTATTGGTAATCAGTATAACTGGACTATTCTCTCAAGTCAAACAAGAGCTTGTTCCCTATAAGACCAATATCATTACTCTCCAAAGCAAAGTACTCCTCGCATCAAGTAAATTATACAATAACAGTCAATATCAAGATTATGCTATTATACAACAACCACAATACAAGTCACCTAATGTTATCGTCTTGTTTGCAGAATCGCGATCAGCTATTGATTCTCTCAGAGCATGATGACTCTACGATAATTTCCCCAAATTTGATCAAATCCAAGAAGATGGAAAAACCTTCACCAATTTTTTTGCACATGGTTGTACATCTGATTCCTCACATATTGCATTCTTACAAGGAACAGAGCCACGAGCCACTATGTTGCCTGGTGGGGCCTATGAAAAATACAAAGACTATCGATGATATCTCCCAAAATATTTCCAAGATTATGGATACAATACGCAGTTTTTTAGTACAGTATCATTGGACTTTCTTGATCAACGTAGCTATATAGAAAAATTATGATTCAATATCATTCGAGGAGAAGAAAACTTTATAACAGCTCCTAAGTATGTCTTTGACGCAGCCCCAGACCAGTATCTGTATGACACTATCTTAACACAAGTACAAAACACAACAGGAGATTTTCTTTTTGTCGCACAAAGCGTCTCGAGTCATCATCCATATAACAGTCCATATGGTAAAATTTTTACGGATGCTATGCGTTATAGTGACGATACATTTGCTGATTTCTATGCAAAACTCAAAGAAATGAATTACTTCGACGATGGGTATCTGGTAGTCTTTTCTGATCATAGGAAGATTGCCCCACTAACAAGAGAAGAATTTCAGCATTTTGGGAGAAGCGCATACAATAGAGGAGTGGCAACTATTATCGGACCAGATATCAAAGCAAATACTTTTGATGATACGCCATATCAACACATCGATTTTTATCATGGACTCAAACTTCTTATTGGACAGAATCCTCTTACTATCCCATCTATCACCAACGACCCATTTTGATCCTATGTAGGAAGAGATTGGTCGGTAAGATATTGCCAATATCAAGATCCAAGATACTATATCACTGAAAAGGATGGCCAAACAGAGGTATTTGAAAACGCTGTCAACACACAAGCAAAATCTTATATATCTGCATATGAAAACTGGCATAACAACAATACACAAATAACAGAAAAATCTTCAATAAGCGATACCCATGGAATAACACTCGTCGCACATCAATGAGCCCCTGCAGGGAAACATCCAGCCAATAGTATTGCAGCTATGAGACAGGCAGCACAGGATGGAGCTAAAGGAGTAGAATTTGATGTATCTCGAACAACTGATGGATATCATGTAGTCGTCCATGGACCAGATATGGGTTCTATCCAATGTACAGGAATTAAGAGAAAATTCATTTATCAGTACTCATTTGCCGAACTCAGAAAAAATTGTACATTGAGTGATGGAACAGCTATTCTCACACTATCGGAAATGCTCGAGAAACTTGATGGACTTTTTGAGTCAATATACGTTGATGTAAAAGTATATAATACCAAAAATGCCCTGAAACAATGAGAAGATATCATAGATATTATTACACAGTTTGACCGACACAAAAAAATCATCCCTATCGCTTATGATCCTACTTTGGCAAATTATTTTTTAGAACAAAACGACAAAACTACCATCGGACGAGATAGTTATGATTTTGATCTACCAAAACTACTGAAATCTCCTGTAGCTGCATATCTTATTTGATTGAATCTACTAACACCAGAAAATATTCCCGTTATCCAACAATCCACTATCCCTGTAGTTGCCTACACTATTAGCTCTTATGATGATATGACAATAGCACTCGATGTGGGCATTATACAAATCCTTGTCAGTGATATTGTACAAGCAAAAACATATATAAATAAATACTTTGAAAACAAAGATTAGTCAACGATATTTTCCAATACACTCTTAGCCCAAGCAATATCATCAACAATAAATGATCTCATTCCCAAGTTGTATACATCTATAAGTTCTTTGTCGGTTTTGGGAGTATAGGTCATAGTACGTATTCACAAAGATTCTGCTTCTTGGATC